>Ga0302319_10010893_pt1 | contig 17284 bp, 12 predicted proteins | sample Bog_T0_2_FD_203319 | JGI IMG/M metagenome (GOLD analysis project Ga0302319, IMG submission 203319) | Peat permafrost microbial communities from Stordalen Mire near Abisko, Sweden - Bog_T0_2 | ecosystem: Environmental > Terrestrial > Soil > Wetlands > Peat | place: Sweden: Abisko, Stordalen Mire...
CGGGGTCAACCGACCTGTGATGTAGATCACCTGAGACAGATTTAATTTGGGAAAGATGGAATAGGATTTGAGCAGCCGGACCCGCCCGTCGAAATGGCCTCAGAACCCGCCTTTGTGCCATCGGCCACGCAGAATGCTGCCCACAAGAGCCGGCGTGATCATCAACGCTACAAAGCTCGCGCCCAGGAGTAAATCAGCCACATCCCGCCTCCCTCTCGCCTGCACTCGACTACGCTCGGTCGCGGTCAATCGCGAATCAACCTGGAGGAAGGCTAAAGGGGCGTGAAAGGAATGCGGAATAGCCACTCGGTGGGAGCAGGATGGTTCATTGGTATCAATTAAGAAAGTTTACCGGCGGGGAGAGAAGTTCTTACCCGGGTTCAGGGAACCGCCGAACGCGGAAAGAAGGACCGGGAACCCCCATGGCGCAGCTAGAGCCGGACAGGAACAGCGTCCGCGGCGGTAAATCGCGGCTTAGGATTCGTCTTCAGCTTCGCGATTGGGGAAAGCGGCGACGATTGCAGGGCATGCGACCATGGCTACAAACGCCACAGCAACGAGAATGTCGTGCATCGTTTAGACCCCTTCCGGCGGGATTCGCGAACCGATTCGAGGGTCCGCCAGCCATGTGCATCGCCAAGTTTTCAGGTAGTGCTATCTTTTCTTCGCATAGGTAATCAACAGAGTATTACCAATCTACTCTTTCCAGAAGAGATCTCAATCAGAAAATACTGACTATATAAGGTTTGTTCCTCCACTGAACGCGGTAACCACCCTCACCCAAAAATTGTACAAGCCAGCGGAATCCGAGATAAGGAAGCAGAAAATATTACTAAAGTAATTAAGCGCCGCATCCCCAAACGGTCAGAATCGCCAAGAAGGGCCATCCCAGGTTCCCGATTTTTCGAGTCCCGGCCGAGTAGTGCATGCAAGTCCCATCGGTCGGTGTCAGGCTTCGCGGATTGAGGTGCGGATGCCCTGAAACGAACCCACAAGCGCCAGGCCAAAGACCATGGCCAGGAAGGACGCAAAGATGAACAAATCAAACATGAAACAATATCCTCGATGGCTGCTCATGGCGACGACCCGCTTGGTCTTTACATATCGATCCCTTTCTGCCGGTCGAAGTGCACCTACTGCAACTTCGCCTCAGGCGTGTATCCGGCCAGCGAGCACGCGCGCTATATTGACCGGCTCATCGAAGACCTGTCGCTGGCGGGCGAGTGTGCGGCGGGCATGGGGTTGGCCCTGCCCCGCGTGGCGGATACGGTCTACTTGGGTGGCGGAACCCCCAGCCTGCTTGCGCCCGAGTTGATCGAGCGGTTGTTTGCGGCTGTGCGGGCGCGATTTGAACTGGAGCACGGCGCGGAGATCACCATCGAATGCGCGCCGGGGCAGATTGCGGATGAGACGCTGGAGGCCTTTCAGGCAGTGGGCGTGAATCGCGTGAGCCTGGGTGTGCAGTCGTTCATCGATCGTGAGGCGCAGGTCAGCGGGCGGCTCCATAGCCGCGCGGTGGTCGAAGAAGACTTGCGGCGGCTGCGCGGCGCGGGTATTGCCAATCTCAATATGGACCTGATCGCCGGCCTCGCCGGGCAGACTGCGGAGTCCTGGGAAGAGTCTCTGAATGTGTTGGCGGATTCAGGCGTCCCCCACGCCAGCGTCTACATGCTGGAAGTGGATGACGATTCGCGACTGGGTCGCGAGATGCTCGCCGGCGGGGCGCGTTATTACGCGGAACTCGTTCCAACCGACGACACCATTGCGCAGATGTATACGCGGGCTATCGAGAGACTGGCAAGCGCGGGGCTAGCACAGTATGAGATTTCAAACTTCTGTCGGCCAGGTTTCGAGTCGCGGCATAACCTGCGCTATTGGCAGCGGCGTCCTTACCTCGGATTGGGGCTGGATGCGTCGTCTATGCTGCGCGAGGCCATTCCTGCGGCGGGCCAATCGAAATCAGGATATGTCCTGAGATCGACGACCACCAGCGATCTCAACGAATTTCTCGCCAGGACGGGAGCGGTAGAGACGGCCTGGCTTTCTCCCGCGCGGCAGCACGAAGAGGCCTGGTTCCTGGGCCTGCGGTTGAATCAGGGCGTCGAAGTGGCTGCGCCGGAGCGGGAGTTTGGGTCGGAAGCAGCGGCCCGAGCCATGGACGTGGTTGAGCGCCTGGTCGAAGATGGACTCCTGGAATCGGAAGGGAAAACGGTCCGCCTCACCGCGCATGGCCAAATGCTGTCAAATGATGTTTTTCAGGAATTCCTTGGACTGGATGCCGGCGAAGGGAAGAGTCTTCGCCAGACGAAGGCCGAAAGCTTATTGCAGCAACATGCTCCTGGACGATAATTTCCGGATTGCTGACCACACAACCGGAACTCAGAAATCACTTGCCTGTCCGACTTCATGAGGGAACATTTAATAAGCATTGCGCGTCGAGGTTCACGCCTGCGTAGCTCGTTGACGTGGAGATTAGACGAGGATCTTTGCAGGGACCGCCGCACCCGTCAAAGTGAGCGTTAATACCGTAATATCGTCCTCCTGCCCGAACTTCCGGGCTGCCTCGGCGAGCTGGTCCGCCGAGAGTGTGCTCATTTTGCGCGTCCGTTCGAATCCAAACAGTTCTCGCGCAGCGTTGCGCGCTTCAACAACACCATCGGACAGAAACGTAATCGTGTCGCCGGGAGCGAGATGCAGGGGTGTTTGCGGGTAATCGATACGATCCACCAGCCCGAGGGGAAGGCCGTTGTTTAGCGGCAATTCCTCGCCATTGCGATAGGGGGACAGGTGTCCGGCATTGGCTATGCGCAGGCTTCCGGCCGGCGAGACATCAGCACAGAGACAGGTGGTGAAGCCGCCAATCGCACTTTGGCGGAGGGCAAGGTTGAGCACTTTGAGAACGGACGCGGGGGGAAGATCGTCGCAGCGATCCGCAGCCCCAAGCAGCAGGGCCGAGGTCAAAGCGGCTGCCACGCCCTTGCCGCTCACGTCGCCCAGGAGCACCCGTTGGTTGCCGTCCTTCAGCGTGCGGCAGCGGTAGAAGTCGCCTCCCACTTCGCTGGCGGGCAGAAAGGCGGCGCTCAGAGCTATGCCCAGCGCCACGTCCAGCTTCTCAGGCATGAGCATGCGCTGCACCTGGCGGGCAGCAGCGAGTTCGCCGCCCATTTGTGCGCGCTGGTCCGCGGTGGCGCGCTGGTCCTGAAAGATGTAGCCAACTAATGCCACGATAACGATCAGGATTGAGAGGGACCACCAGGTTTGTATTGGGCCGTGCCAGCTATCGCGACCAAAGATGACCTGGCCCAGATAGAAGGCGGCTTCCAGCAGCCCCCAAAGCGCGCACAACGGGGCCACGATCCTCATACGGCCCTGGACTTTGGCCCAGGGCCAGAAGGCCACGAACGGAGCCGTGCCGGAAAATGCGAAGATGGACCACATCGGCTTGAAGCATGTGACCTGCACAAACAGCGAAAGCGGTAGCGACCAATGCGGCGGCAGCAGGATTGCGGCGATGCTGCCGATGTTCAAAACAATGACCGTTGCCGGCAAAATCCAGTAGATGCGGGGCACGCGGCGGTTTACCAGGGCGAAGATGACGAGCACCAGCGCGCAGGATTCGATGTTGGCAGCGGCCCATACGATCTCGTCCACCGACATCGGAATCTGTGGCGTTTGCCCCATGCAAAGCGAACTGACCCGAGCGAGACTCACCGAGCAGCAGTAGATGCCAAGCCACAGCGCGGGCTTCTGAGAATGATCTAACAAGAAGAGGCCGAGCAGGAAGAGGCCGGCAGAGCCGATCACCAGAAAGCAGGAATATACGGGTATTGCTCCCCAAAAGGGATCAGCATTCCGAACTGCCAGGTTGACCAGGGATTCGCGATCACCGGGGAAGGTGTAGGCAAGAAACGGGAAAAGGGAGTTGCCCGCAGTGATCCTGCCGGGAGTAACTCGCACCGCGATGGTGCGCACCGGGAACGCAAGGCCTGGAGGCAGCGGGACAACTTCTTTTTCAAGGGTCTCTTCGGAGGCGTACCCCGCCCTGGGACCGGCAATTCCGCCAATGGGCCGGCCGTTCACGAACGCCTGCATTGCGGAATCGACTGCCAAAATCCAGACCGCTGGCTGCTGCGCGCCTGTGAGATTCGTGTTGGTGTGGCAGGGCAGCCATAAGACCGTCATGTCTCCGGTCAGCTTGTACTGGGTCTCCGGCGTCCAGCCACTCTCGTCAAGATCGGCCGCCGCCCAGCGCGGATCGTCGCCGACTTTATATACGCACTGCTCAGGAGGAATAGGCACGATTGCCTGCGCGCAGAGCGAGACAGGCAATGCGACGATTGCGGCGAGAAGCCATTTCCGCATTACAGACCTCGGCGGGCAAGAGGACGCGAATGGCAATAAGCATAGCCTGTTCTAATGTTCCCGCAAAGGTGAGCCAGCCGCCATTCGCCCGGGGGTTGCGCCAAAGCACTCAGCCAGCATCGAAAGGGCAGAAACGCCAACAGATCAGTTTCCAGGCGGTTGACCGGCAATCCGGAAATTCTCGGAAAATGGGGTTCTTCCGGGATGGGCAGCGCCAGTCCCGAATTTGGGTTGTACTCTCGTATCAGATGCTTGACCCTTTAGCCTGCGAGATCACTCCATGAAAACTGTTCGAATCTCCGAAGGGGTCGTCCATGACCTTCCGGTTGACCTCCGAAAGGCGCTCACCTCCGACCCCGAGGCGCTGGCGGCTTGGGAAGACATAACGCCGCTCGCGCGCAACGAGTGGATCTGCTGGACCATCTCCGTCAAGAAAGATGAGACAAGGCGCCAGCATGTTGAACGGGTGTGCTCGGAACTCAAAGAGGGGATGCGGCGGCCATGCTGCTGGCCTGGCTGTCCGCATCGATAGCCTTTTTTGGTATGAGCCATGGTCGGCTCTCCTGCTCGAGTTGCGGGCGAGTCACCGGCTATCCGCTATTTCCAAAATAAGCTGCCCGGATAAAGGGCTCGCCGTTCAGATCTTCTCCGCCACGCTCTTGGCCTGCGTGAACAAGTAAAGATAGTCAGGCCCGCCGGCCTTCGAGTCAGTCCCGCTCATGTTGAAGCCGCCGAAGGGGTGCGCGCCGACCATCGCGCCGGTGCACTTGCGGTTGAGATAGAGATTGCCCACGTGGAACTCCCGCGCGGCGTTGTCCAGGGTTTCGCGGTCGTCGGTGTAGATGGCGCCGGTGAGTCCGTATTCAGTGTTGTTGGCTACGGCCAGGCCTTCTTCATAGCTGCCGACTTTGATGAGCGCAAGCACCGGTCCGAAGATCTCTTCCTGGGAGAGCACTGCATCAGGGGCGATGTCCGCAAAGACAGTCGGCTCGACGAAGTAGCCGCCGTCCGCAGTCTCGGGCGCATTTCCACCGGCGATGAGACGGCCTTCGCGTTTGCCGATCTCGATGTATTTGAGCATGGAATCGAGAGCGTCTTTGTTGACCACCGGGCCAAGATTGAAGTTGGCCACAGGATCGCCGACTTTGAGCGCGGCAACCTTCTCGCGCACCCGCTCGACAAAGACGTCGTACAGCGGCGCTTCAATAATGGCGCGGGAACAGGCTGAACACTTTTGCCCGCTGAATCCGAATGCAGAGGCGACAACACCATCGACGGCCGCGTCAAGATCGGCGTCGGCGCAAACCAGGATCGAGTCCTTTCCGCCCATTTCGAGGATGGTCCGCTTGATCCAGATCTGGCCCGGTTTGGTGCGGGCAGCGCGCTCGTGAATGTCGAGGCCGACGGATTTGGAGCCGGTGAAAGCGATGAAGCGGGTTTTGGGATGCTCGACGATTGCGTTGCCGAACGTTGCGCCGGAGCCGGGACAGAAGTTGACCACGCCGCCTGGCATTCCGGCCTCTTCCAGAACCTCGACAAATTTTGCCGCGATGGTGGGCGAGTCGCTGGAAGGCTTGAGGACGACAGTGTTGCCGGTGACGATGGAGGCCGCGGTCATGCCGGCCATGATGGCGAAGGGGAAGTTCCACGGCGGAATCACCGCGCCCACCCCGAGCGGAATGTAGCGGAGCTGGTTGCGTTCGCCGGGGTATTGAATGGGGGTGGTGGCAGCGGCCAGTCGAAGGGCTTCGCGAGCGTAGAACTCGAGGAAATCGATAGTCTCGCCCACGTCGGCGTCGGCCTCTGCCCAGTTCTTGCCCACCTCATAGGTGAGCCAGGCGCAGAACTCGAAGTGCCGGCTGCGAATGATCTCCGCCGCATTGAGCAGCAGGGAAACCCGTTGATCGGTTGAAGTTCGGCTCCAGGTCTCGAAAGCAGTGAGGGCCGCGGCCATGGCCTCTTCGGCGTGCTCTGCGCCGGCCTTCTGGTGTACGCCGACAACCTGAGCGGGACGCGCGGGATTCAGGGAGCGAATCTTGCCCTCGGTGCGCAATCGCCTGCCGCCGATGATCAGGTCGTATTCGCGGCCAAGCTGGCTGGCGACGTGATCGAGCGCGGCCTGCATGGCGCGCTTGTTTTCAGGGGTTTTGAAGTCGACAAAAGGTTCATTGGCAAAGCCGCCTTGTGGAGTGCGCGGCCGAATCTGGGTGGGGAGCGATACAGTAGCCATAACCCATTCAGTTTAAGCCCAAAGGTACCGGACTTGCGAATTAAGCTGTCGGAGAACTGAACGGTTCGCGCCGTTTGCAGACACTCGGGGAGTCTGTCACGCCTAGCGCCTCATCCGCTTCAAAAACCGCCTAGCAAACTTTCTGAAATGGACTTTTTCAGGGTCAATTTGTATATTGGTAGAGAATATTAATATGACTTGTTGTCAACCCACCTGTCGATAAAGTTCTCCCCGCCCCATGCCGGCCTGGGGCCTAAGGTCCCAACCCATCCGGCTTCCAAATCTCAAACGAATCCAAAAGTGCAAAAAGTTCTTTTTGCATTGGCAAAGAATATTGATATGACTTGTTGTCTTCCCTCCTGTAGATAAGCTTCTGCCGCCCGATGCGGACCAGATGCCTAAGGTCCGAAACCATCCAGCTTCCCAAAAATTCAAAGGAGAATCCAAAGTGCAAAGAGCTCTTTATGCTGTTACGTCTGCTTCTCTCCGCCGGTTGTCGCTATCGATCTCTGCTGTGCTTTTTCTTCTTGCTCTGGCCGGCCTGCCGTTGGCCGCGCAGGACGACATCACCACGCAAAACGCGACGTCCGGGTTCAATGGCGTATTCATCACCGGGCCATCCTCGAACCCGTTGAGCTTCCTGAACGGCGCGGCCGGGCGTACTACCGGCAACCCGGCGCCTTACGACTTTCACGACTTTGCCCCGGCGACTTACCTTGACGCAAAGCTTCCCAAGTGGATCGATGTGCAGGCCGAGGAGCGGTTCCGGTACGAGGCGTACGACAACAATGCCTTCAAAGCGCATGCCAATGACTCCTACCTGCTGAACCGCTTCCGGTTCCAGGTGGATCTGCATACTCCCAGTTGGTTCCGGGTTACGGCGCAGGTGCAGGACGCGCGTCCGGGCTTCCAAAACCCGCCCATTGGGCCGCCGAACACGGTTCGTTGGGATCTGAAGCTGGCTTACGCCGAGATTGGCGCGCCCGAGCGGCACTGGTTCAACCTGCGCGTGGGCCGGCAGCTCATCAACTACAACAATACGATCATCGCCAACTCCGAGTGGCGCAATCAGGCACGGTCGTACGATGCGGCGGTGTTAAACCTTAATGCGAAGCGCGAGCACCTGGGCATCTTCGCCGCCTCGGCTGTGGTGCCGCAGGGCTATGGCGTGAGCCCGCATCAGGAAGGCAACAACATCTATGGAGCCTACGGCCGCATCGATGGTTTTCTCGGGCCGCACTCAAACCTTGAGCCGTTCTTCCTGTGGCGCGTACAACCGGCAGAGGTTGTGGAACCGGCTGTTGCCAAGACCACCGGCAAGGAGAACGAAAAGGCTATTGGTGTGCGTTTGAAGGAGCAAGTTCACGCGGCGTTCGACTACGGGGGCGAGTTGATTTACGAAGGCGGCAAGGTGGGACCGCAAAGCATCGATGCCTGGGCGACCCAGGAAGGCGCGGCATACCAGTTCCTCAATGCTGCGGCCAAGCCGCGCGTCTTTGCCCAGTTCGACTATGCCTCGGGCAACGGCAATCCGAAACAGAACAGTACGCATACCACCTTCGATACGATCGAACCAACAGCCCACGACCGCTTTGGAATCACCGATCTGTTCGGCTGGCAGAACCTTGAGTCGGTGCGCGCGGGAGCCACCGTCGAGCCCCATCGCCGGCTCACCTTCACGGTGCAGGGTCTGGACTTTTGGGCGGCCTCGGCGTTGGACTCGATCTACAACACCTCGGGCAGCGCAATCGTGACCAACAAAACCGATAACGGCCGCCATGTGGGCGCGGAGGTCGATGGCTACTCCTGGTATGAACTCAATAAGCACTTCAACCTGGGCGGCGGCGTTGGCTACTTCGGCGGTGGCCAGTTCCTGACGAATGTGACAACCAGCCACTCGTACACGTACTACTACTTTGCGCTGAACTTCAAAGACAACGGAAGGAAGTAGCCGATGCTGCGGACGCGGCCTGCGCTGAACGGAGGATTTCAGGAATCACGGTTGTCCTCTATGGGATGGCGAGTAACAGCGGGATCTTGCGCCCGCTCTTGAGAATGCGCGTAGGGTTTGCTACTCTTTCCGGCAAGGACGCGTCCGTAAATTGGGGGTGTGCGATGCGGATTCCAATCTTCGCTCTGTTTCTCTCTGCTGGAACGGCAGCCTTCTGCCAATCGGCTGTACAGATTCCATTGCAGCCGGATCAGACCTGGGTATTTCCGCCGGGAAGCGCCCAGCCAGGGCAGAATTTCAGCAAGCTTCCGCAGGGCTTCCAGTTCGGCTCTGTGCCGAACCCGACGTTGATCTTGCCAATCACGGTCGAGGTTCCTCCCAGGCTCAAGACCCAGATCGATCCGAAGATGATCGTGCATCCGCCGATGTCCGGCATCGACGGCCAAGCACCGGGAACTCTGGTCGCACAGAATCTCTATCCCGGCCTGCAACTTCTGCCGATCGACGGGGCGAAGGCAAAGCTAGAGCCGATTCCGATTCTCTGGCCGAAGATGAAAGTCGAGAACATTCCTACCGCATGGCCAGATTGCAAGATGGTGCTGGTGGAGAGTGGGACGAATGCGACACCTGCAGGAAAATAGGCGGCTTTTCGCGAAGGATCGGAAACAACTTTTGATAGGTGGAACCATCCTACCTTAGCCACGATCTGACCGTGACGAAGGTGGGGCACCCAGTTTTCCGCACATGATGCTAGGACTTTGGCGGCGGGACCTTCTTGCCTTCCTTGCGTGCCTTTGACAGACCGATGGCGATGGCCTGTTTGGGATCGGTGACTTTCTTGCCGCTGCGGCCGCTCTTGAGTTCGCCTTTGTTCATCGCTCGCATTTCGGTCTCGACGTCTTTCTGCGCGGCCGGCGAGTACTTGCGGGCGGGTTTCTTCCTGCCGGAAGGATTCTTTGCTGATGAAGTTCTGTTTGCGGTTGAGGGTGCCATTTCATTCCTCCACAACGCTCAGATGTTGGAGCCGCTTCGATTGTTGTATGGAGGGATCAGGAAGTGCACGACCTACGCGCCAGAACCGGTTAAGTTGTTTCGGTGATCGCTTCGGTGCGCTTGCTCATCTTTGCGGTGCGTTGAATCTTGTCCCAGTTGAACGGTTTGCCGTCAATGGCGCGCTTGATCGTCTTGAACAGCACGATGGAGAAGACCTGGCGATACGCGAACCGCTGCAGCCAGATGTGGAACAGCAGCCATCCATCGCCTTTGTTGGCGGGGTGACTTCGCTCCAGCGAGAAGGCTACAGAGGAAGTGACGAAGTCGATGATGAGGAAGCCGAGGAAGAAGACCAGCAGTTTTTCAAAGCTCGCCGAGGAGGCGGCTTCGGGGTGGTAATGGCGATCGACGAAGTAATTTCCGATGCCGTAAAGGAACATGATGTCGATGAAGGGCGAGACCAGCGGCAGGAGCATCTGGAAGACGAGTATGTTGGGCAGCGCGAACAGGCCCATGGCCCGGTTGCGGACAAATGCCGCGCGATGTTTCCACACCGCCTGCAAGGTTCCGAATGACCAGCGAAAGCGTTGCCGCATCAGTCCCTTGGCATCGATGGGCGCTTCGGTAAATGCCAGCGAGCGGTCTTCGTAATCAACGCGGTAGCCCTGCTCGAGAAGATTCATTGTCAGGTCGGCGTCCTCGGCAACCGTGTTGATGGGGTAGCCGCCGGCGGCCTTGACGGGTGCGGTGCGCCATGCGCCAATGGCTCCAGGCACCACTGTGACCACGTGGAAGAGATCCAGCGCCCGGCGCTCGAAGTTCTGGCTGGTGATGTATTCCAGAGCCTGCCAGCGCGTCCACAGGTTCACGCGATTGCCCACCTTCGCGTTGCCGGCCATGGCGCCGATGCGCAGGTCTTCGAAATGAGGAATCAGCTTGGAGATGGCGTCGGTGGCGATCACGGTGTCGGCGTCGATGCCGACGTAGATATCTTCAGTCAAGCGATCCAGTGCGTAGTTGAGCGCTGCCGCTTTGCCGCCGTTGGGCTTCGAGAGCACTTGCACATGTCCGGCGGCAATTTCGGCTGCGTACGCGTCGCGCGCGACTTCAGGGGTGCGGTCGGATGAGCCGTCATCGATGACGATCACGTGGAGATTCTTGTAGTCGGAGTTGAGCACAGACCGAATCGTGCGGACGATAACCGTCTCTTCGTTGTAGGCGGGAATAAGCACGGCTACGCGCGGGTTGAATCCGGGCGAAGCCATGGCGTGCGGCTTGCGCAGGCGGTCGATTACGGCGAGCAGCCCAATGAGCAGCAATCGCGCGCCCATCACGATGTCGCCGACGAAAAAGACCATCACGATGAAGCGGCCGACGATCTCGACGCCGGAGAAGGCGACTGAGTCCGGGAGGGCGCGCAGAAACTGCGGGAAGGTCAGCTTTGGCATGACCTCCGCGGTGTTCTTGCCCATCAGTTCAGACACGGGCACGATGGCATACCCATGTGCGCGCAGTGAATCGATGAGCACGGGCAGCGCGGCTACCGTGGCCGAGCGGTCGCCGCCGCCATCGTGCATGAGGATGACGGAGCCGCGGAACTGCGGCTTGGTCTTCATGATCTGCAACTGGTTGAGGACCGATTGGGCGATTTCCTGCGGCGACTTGCGCGGATGCTCGTTCCAATCGTCGGTATCGATCTTGTTGCCGATGACGATGTAGCCCATGTTTTGAATGGGCACGATGGGAGCGGCCTGGTCGTCGGTCTCCGGTTCCTCGTCAATGTCGTACGGCGGGCGGAAATAAAGGGGCTGAACGCCGAGCTTGCTGGCGAAAAGGCGCTCGGTGAGCGAGACCTGGAAGTCCAGCGCCTGCGGCGAAATTTCGCTGATGTCGGGATGCGTGTAGGTGTGGTTGCCGATCTCGTTGCCTTCGCGGAACAGGCGCTGCATCAGGCCGATGTTTTCCGCGGCCTCGGCGCCGATCAGGAAGAACGTGCCCTTCACGTTCTTCTTCTTCAATATGTCGAGGATTCTGGGAGTCCACTTGGGGTCGGGGCCATCGTCGAAGGAGATGGATACTTGATTCGGGTGGTAGCCGTAGTATTCGACTTTGTAAGTGCGCGGATAAACATCCATGTGCTCGTCGATGATGAGCTTTTTGCGCGGATCTTTCTCGTCGGTATCGACCGTGAGGGTGCGTTTGCCGGGCTGGGGAAGGCCGGTGACGCGCATGATGTCGCCCTCGCCTTCGATATCGATGTAATGGCCAGGCTGCACGGAGTCGAGAGCCTGCAGCGATTCAGGAGCACTGGGCTTGTCCCAGATGTTCCATAGGGAATTGTCTTCCATGCCGAGCCGCCACAAGGCGAAGGTGGAAAGGCCAAGCTGGCGCGCGGCGCGCAGTTCGTTGAGTGTGGTTACGCCGTCGAGGAACCAGACCACATGGCGTTGGTTGGTGTCTTCGTCGATGTACTCGAAGTGCGGATTGAGCGAGTTGTCTTCGAGGTCGAGATCGGCATCGGCGTCCGAGGCGCGCTGCCATGCCTCCGATACGGGGAAGTCTTCGGTGTTCAGCACCTGCGGCTTGGCGGGCTTTTTGTGGCTGCCCTTCTTAGGTTCAACTGGTGTAGAAAGCGTCCAGTCGTAGCCATAGTTGCCGATGGCGCAGATGATCTTTTCCTTGGGAACAATTTTCAACACGCGGCGCAGATTGTCGACGAACCAGTCCTGGCTGGCGATGGGACCTGGATCGCTGGTGGTCTGGTGCTCGTCGTAGTTCATCAGGATGATGCCGTCGGAGTTAGCGGCAATCTGCTTCAAATCGCTGTCCGATGCGGCTACGGCGGTGTTCACGTAGAGGCGCAGGTTGCGTGAATGCAGATCGCCGTAGAGTTCGCGTATGAACTCGATGTAGGCGGGATCGGCGTCGTCGGGAAGGCTTTCAAAGTCCAGCGACAAGCCGCGATAAACCGGATACGCGGTGAAGAAGCGGACGATTTGCTGGCGCAGTGCGGCGCGCTTGCCTGCATCCTTGAGAATCACGCCGAAGTTCGCATCCCAGGCGCCGGCTGCTGCGTTGTAGTTGTTCAGGTGGGGAAAGACTTCGGTATCTTCCCGTGCCGCCTGGATCACGCGCTTGACTCTGTCTCCGTCGTCGGGATCGTGAATTGCAGCGCCGTCGACCACCGGATATTCACGGTGCGTATCGTTGTTGGTGGCCATCAGCGTTCCGGCCGGGGATGTGGCATGGAGCCATTGCGGGAAGAGCAGATCGATCTGGTGGACGTGCTCCTTGAAGGACGAGTAACTGGCGGGGTCGTCCTGGATGTAATAGGCGGCGCGCAGGCCTTCGCCGGAGTTGAAGGGAATCTCCGAAGGCTTGCGGCCGGATTTGCGGCGCGCGGGACGGGCGGCTTTGCCGCGCGGCAAGGGCTCAGGCAGCGCCTTGTAGTTGTGCTTCGGCGTGGGCAGAAGCAACTCGGGCAGCCGCTGCGAGCGAAGGACGTTAAAGATGAAACCGACCAGAACCAGCGTGGATAATACGGCGGCGGCGTCAAGGATCCGGCGCAGGCGCTTCCAACGCTTGCGTTGGGGGTCGAAGAATATTTGGCGATCGGGCATCGGGGGCTTTACTTGATCCTATGGAACAACTTCAGGGTGAAAGGGTCGTGTCGGAAAATCCGGTAAGGCGTCATTCTAAGATGCATCCTTGCAAACAAAGAGCCACTTGCGTGAACAGGCCCCTCTTCAGGCTACCCTGAAATAGCCGGTTGGGCGAAAATCGTACGAACAGCATACGATCCACAGTTGAAATCCTATGGATGCCGGGACGGAGAGTCAATTGACGGCGCTGAGGCGAAAGATGGAACGAAGGATGAACTGGTTTGGCGCCGCGCTTGCCGTGGCCGGCGGGGCGTGGATGCGCCTGTGGATGCTGAAGGCGCTTCCGCAGGTTTCCCCCGACACGCTGCTCTACGGCGGCATGGCAAAAAACATGTTGCTGCACAGGCAGTTTGCCATCACCGACGGCAGCGGCGTAGTGCATGAGACGCTGATCAGGCTGCCTGGCTACCCGCTCTTTCTGGCTATTTGTTTTCGGCTCTTTGGCCTTGATAACTACAACGCTGTTAGTTATATACAGATTGCCATGGAACTGGCGGGGTGTCTCCTGCTGGCGGACTTTGTGCGCGAGATTGCTCCCGCCGAAATCAGGGAGGGCGCGGCGCAATGGACGCTTTGGCTCTCGGCCTTGTGCCCATTCACGGCGGCGTATGCGGTGGCGCCGCTGACGGAGGCCCCCACCTTGTTTGCCATTGCACTGGCGCTGTGGGCGCTGGCAAGATTCGATGGGCGGCCGGGATGGGGGTACGCACTGGCATTCACGTTTGCCATTGTTTTTGCCGCAATGCTGCGGCCGGATGGGGCGCTGGTTGGTGTGGCGCTGGTGCCGGGGTTGGTGTTGGGTATCGGAACCCGCGCCTTGAAAGGGCATGGCTTTAGCCGTGCCGCAAGAGGACCGGATCACGACACGGCTTTAGCCGCCGAGGGAATGCAGGCCACCCAAAATGGATTCCCCCCGGGGCTAAAGCCCAGTCTCTCTCATTCCCGTTGTAGCGGCACGGCTGAAGCCATGCCCTTTCAAAACATGGAATTGGGGAGACACGGAGAGATCCGGCTGCTGCGCATGGCAGGAGTTTGTTTTCTGCTAGCGATGCTTCCATTCGCGATTTGGACGGCGAGAAACTGGCGCGTTTTTCATGTGTTTGAGCCGCTGGCTCCGCGTTACGCCACCGATCCGGGCGAGTCAACCAATCCGGGCTGGCAGCGCTGGATGAAGACCTGGTGCCTGGATTTTGTGTCAACTTACGAGGTCTACTGGAATGTGCCGGGCAGTAGCCTCGATTTGAACAAGCTGCCGAGCCGAGCGTTTGACTCGCCGGCCCAATATGCGGAGACGGCAGCCCGGGTTGCCGACTACAACGACAATGGGCAGGATCTGTCGCCGGAGCTCGATGCGCGATTCGGGCAGTTGGCCGAGGAGCGCGTCAAGGCCCATCCATTGCGCTATTACGTCTGGCTCCCGCTCGGCCGTATGGCAGACATGTGGTTGCGTCCGCGGGTTGAGAACCTGAACATCGACCTCGACTGGTGGGTCTATAGCCACCACTACGCGGAGACGCGCTTCAGTTGGGCTTATGCAGGACTGAATGCGCTGTACCTTCTGGCGGCACTGACGGGGCTGTGCTTCAGACCTCGGTACTTGCCATGGATGCTGCTCTACTTCGTGTTGCGCAGCGCCATGCTGACCACCATCGAAGCTCCCGAAGCACGCTACACGCTGGAGTGTTTTCCCATGTTGTTCGCGCTGGGCGGCATCGGGATCTATGGGGCATACAGGAGAATCGCGAAGGCGTTGGGGAGTCGTGCTCGTTCTACAGCCGCCGCACTTCCAGGTTAGGACGGGGCCGCCGATTACCAGGCGAGCAGTTCGTCGCCGGAGGATGAGGAGATGAATTTGACCGGCCCGTCGGCGGAGTGGGGGCAGTCTCCGTAGCATTGGATGGACTCCGGTCCCGCCGTCCGCGCCCATTGCAAAGCCTGTTCGGCTTCGCGCAGCACGACGACCGGAGAGCGACCCAGGCTGGAGGCAATGCCGAAGCATGCCGAAAGGCGAAGGCAATCTTCGCCGACGTGGAATGGCGCGCAGAAAACTTCTGTCCGTATGCGCTCGGCAAGCGCGACGGCGTGAATGGCGCTGCAGCCGGGAAGGCCGAGGAGGAACTCGTCTTTGCCGGGACGGCCGAGAATGTCATAGGTGCGCAACAGGCGCGTAATGCGGCCTGCAACCTGGCAGAGCAGATCGTCGCAGGCGTCATTGCCGAGGCGCGAATTCCAATGCCCAAAGTCGTCGATGTCGAGCAGCAGCAGGCTCAGAGATGCGTTCATGCGCTGCACCCGGTCGGTCTCGCGGAACAGCATGGTGAGGAAGGTCTCGCGGTTGTAAACGCCGGTGAGATGATCCATGCGCGCGTGCAGCGATTGCTTCTCGCGGAGAGCTTCAAGTTCGCGCGCGTCGGTGCGATTGCGTAACAGCATCCTGATGCGAAGCAACCAATAGGCGACCGCCGTTGTGCGCAGGATGAGGTCGTCGATTACACCTTCAGCGAGCCGATCGAGCCACTCCTGGGTAACCATGTCCGAAATCAGGACAATCGCCAGCCGGCTTGTCGCATCTTCGGCGCGAACCGCGGCCAGCAGCCGCTCGATATTCATGCGCGGGTCCATCCCCTGAAGGTTGGTGTCGAGGATGGCCAGCGTAAGAGCAGGGTTTTCGGCGATGGAGTCCAAGGCTGCTTCGAGAGAGAGGACGACTTCGACCTGCTCGCCGAAAGCGAGGAGCGCAGGTTCGAGTGCGACCAGCAGGGCTGGATCTGAAGAAGCGAGCAGGAAAGTGGGTGAGACAGGAGTGGGCACGCTGAGCATCCTTACTGGTGGATACATCGGCTCAGATTAGAAACTGTTTAAGGATTGGGAATTGGATTGTGACCGATTCTGAATCACTCTCTCAGCCGATTGGGGCTCCGAAAGTAACGTAGTGAGGCTCGGAAAGAGGGATATTCCCTTAGCCAGCCTTCCCTCAGGGGCCAAAGCGCGTCCTCGCTTCGCGGGGCTGGCGGCATGACTGAAGTCATGCCCTGTTACAAGGCGCGATCAGTCGATGAAATCCACCTGTGGCGCAATGGGAATGATGCCCCGCTCATGGCCCAGTTCCAGCAGCTTGCGAATGGCCTCGCGGCCGTCTGGACCGTAGTCGAGGGTGCGGTCGTTGACGTACATGCTGACGAAGCGATTGGCCAGCCGCGCGTCCAGGTCGCGTGCAAACTGCATGGCGTATTCGAGGGCCTCTTCGCGATGATCGAGGGCGTGCTGGATGCTGTCGCGCACCGCCTTGGTGACAATACGCATGGATTCCGCGCCCAGAGAACGCCGGATTGCGTTGCCTCCCAGCGGCAGCACCAGGCCAGTGGTTTCTCGCCACCACGCACCCAGATCGATGACTTTGTAGAGACCGTTGGAGGAATAGGTGAGTTGCCCTTCGTGGATGATGAGGCCGGCATCGAAGTTGCCGGCGAGAATCTCCGGGATGATTTGATCGAAAGGGACGGTCACCGTTTCGAGAGCCGGATTAAAGACCTTTAACGCCAGGTATGCGGTGGTCAGGGTGCCGGGAATTGCAATCTTGATCTTGCCCAGGTCGCTTGGAGCTAGCGGCTTCATTGAGACGATCATCGGGCCGTAGCCCTCGCCCACGCTGCCTCCGCAACCCATCAGGGCGTAGCTTTCCTGGAGATAAGGATAAGCATGGAAGCTGATGGCGGTGACGTCGTAGAAGGCTTCCTCGCGGGCGCGGCGATTGAGGGTCTCAATGTCGCAGAGGGTGTGGGTAAAGCGGTAGCCGGGGACACGGATCTTGTTGGTGGCCAGACCATAAAACATGAAGGCGTCATCGGAGTCGGGGCTATGGGCGATGGAGATATCGAGTAACGCGGGTGTGGCAACTCCGGATGTCTGTGTACTCACGGTAAGGAATGATCCTTTCGGGGGAAAGACGGCAGCAATTTATTGATGCGGCGATTCGATTACGAGGCTAAGGTGAGCGATGCCGGAGGCGGACCCATCCGGCGGCAAGGGCGGCGGCGGCAACCACTTTGAGCCCGTCTCCGGGCAGGAACGGCAGTACGGCGAGCT
>Ga0302319_10010894_pt1 | contig 17284 bp, 17 predicted proteins | sample Bog_T0_2_FD_203319 | JGI IMG/M metagenome (GOLD analysis project Ga0302319, IMG submission 203319) | Peat permafrost microbial communities from Stordalen Mire near Abisko, Sweden - Bog_T0_2 | ecosystem: Environmental > Terrestrial > Soil > Wetlands > Peat | place: Sweden: Abisko, Stordalen Mire...
CGTTACTCCGTTTACTCCGTTTTTCTTCGAACACTCTCCCAGATCGCGCGTTTCACTTCTTAACCACCTCAGCTTCGAGGCGATTCACCGCTTCGATCTTCTGTTCCAGATCGCTAAGCGAATAAACTTCCAAGCTCACACCCAAACCGTGGCCTCGCTGGTCGGCAGCCACCTTGTCATCGACCTTCGCCTTCCGCGAAAGCGATGCGTTTGTCCTCCGCATGACCTGGAAAGTTGCCCATCCAAGCCCGATATTCTGCAACCTGGGAAGCATGTTACGCCTCCACAGGTTGTCCTTGCTCATGGGCGTCTGCCGTTCGCTCGGAAACAGGTATGCTTCCGGCGACTGATCGAGGAGTGAAGGAAGCCACTCGGCTAAATCAGCCAAAGTGTCCGCCGACAGCGCCATCGTCCGCGATGTCCGCTTCCCCTTCCGTCCTTTCGGGGTGTCGATGTTTCCCTTATAGACCCGCTGGTCTATCAGGATCGAATCCTTGCGAATGTTGCCAAGACGAATCGCCAGGATTTCACCAGGACGCATCCCGCCAAGCACGGCCAATCGAAAGATGAGCCTTTCGCGAAGATCGAGTTCGCTCAACGCGCGGCGAATTTCTGCCGTCGACAGGCAGAGCTTCTGGCCGGGCTCTTTGCACGAAGGAGTAAACAACCCTGCTGCTGGATTCGACTCAATCAGACCATCGCTCATGGCGGTTTTCAGGATGTTGTTTAAATCCCACCGCAGATGATCGACGATACTCCGTGAAAGAGTCTCGGCCTTTTCGTCCAACAGCGCTTGCAACTGATCGCGCGTGATGGACCGAAGGGGCTGCCCTCCAAGAGCCGGCTTGAGATGGAACATCATTCTCGGCTCAGTGGTCATTCGGGTGGACTCTTTCCATTTCCGCCGGCACAGCGGAAGAAAGACTTCCTCCAGATAGCCGGTGAATGTGTAAACGGGTTTTTGAGCGCGGCCTGCATCCTCGTTCAACGGTTTGAGGATGATTAACATCTGTGCTTCGGCTTCGCTTTTGGGCATGTCGGCGACACGGCCGAGTACCTTGGATCTCTTCTGCCCGTGTTCCCACCACTGGCCGACCCAAACTTTGGTCTTGCCATGTTTGCGGGGGCGGATGCTTCCTTTTTGGAAACGTTTTCGACGCATAAATATTTCTCTTTCTTGCGCCGTGAACAAAGCATTCTGACATATCTGCATACTAGCTCGCTTTGTTGCTTTCCATCCATTTTTCGAGCCATTGGCGGCGTACAACCTTTCGCCGACCCATCGGCAAGTGAGTAAGGGCAGCCATTCCTGGAACTCTGCCTCTGAGAGCATTCTGAACATGGGATTTTGAGCAACGCAGGAGGTTTGCCACTTCCTTGATGGTCAGATTGTCTTTCGTGTGTTCCATGCTCTCCTCACCCTGTACGCCTTGGGAAGGCGGGTGTGTGACAGGAAATGTCGAATTTATTTTCGCGTCTCGCACCATCGCCGCTCAAAGGTCCACCGCGTGAACTCGGAAACAAGGTCTTGCTCGTCCCCCGACGTATGCTGGTGTACTCGATCCTAAGGAGCGGATTCAAGGAAATATCAGGCGTTCAAGTTTTCGATTCTAGGGAAGGCTGTGGGACCACTGCATCCCAAGACCAGATCGGGACTGAGAGCGGCATCACCTATCTAGAATTCGGAGTACACCAGGGCTATTCGATTAAATACTTCGCCGCTAGAAATAGGAACGCTGGCAGCGTTTTCATAGGGCTCGGCTGAAGAACGTAACGGTGTCAGAGTTTTCGCTTCATCAGCCTCCGACGGTCAAGTCGAAGTCCAGTCGGCGTGTTCGAGTCAACCGCCTCACGGCTGTTTCGATAGCTTGCGCCTCGGCAACACTTTGTGTTTGACCCGTCGCGCGAGCGATAGTCACACCCGACGATTCAACCTCGACCTCAGCTAGATACTGTCCGCCAATAAGGTAAGAGGTCAGGCGTACGCTCCAACCTTCTAGCTCCAGCGGTTGTGTTCGAAAATCTTCAGCCCGCATGTCTAAAAGTTGTTTTCACCAGCCCGGCGAGGCCAAGTCCGATGGGAGCAGCCATGACATCGTCTCACTTCGTCCAAGAGCCAAAAGTTTCGGGTGTTCGTGCTTGAAATCAGATACTTCGTTCCTTCATTCAGCGAGATGCCCGCACGTTCTCCGAAAGCAGGTTCTCTATCCGTTCGGTGGTTTCCTTTTTCAAAGCCAAGTGGAATTCCCCGCTGGCGGGTGCGGCGAAACCGGCATGAATGGCACGCACTTTGCCGTCGCGCCCTAGAAAGAAAGTGCTGGGCCAGGAATTGAGATTTACGGCCTGTGGGATTTTGGCTTGGAGTTCAGAGGGCTCACCGGCCACGACATACGTGTATTCAATGCCGTATTTCTTGATGAATGCCTGCAGGCGCGTTGGATCTTTGCGCTGTTCGGGTTCTTCAAAATCAATGGCGACGATCTCGAGTCCTTGCTTGTGATATTTGCGATATAGCTCCGCCAGGAACGGCGCTTCATCGTGGCAATTCGGGCACCAGCTGCCGGTGATGTTCACGATCACCACCTTGCCGCTGAATTGCGGATCGGTGTTGGAAACCAGTATGCCGCTTAAATCGGGAAAGCTGAACTGAAATGGCTCATTCGGATCTTTGACGCGGGTGTGTTCTTCCGGATCGGTCGGCTCGGGGACGCCTTTGGCTTTGGCTTGGTCGGCGCGAACTGCGGTGTAGTGTTTCGCGGCGCTGTGGAAGCCGCGGAAGTCGATGGCGAGTGAGCCATCTTCTTTGGGAGTAATTTCCGCAACGGAGGCGCGCGCACCGTCGAAGTGGTTGAGAACGAACTTACCGGCATTGAAATTGCCGACGAGGGCGCCGGTGTCGCCATCGACGCGCAGGATGGCGGCGCTGGCTTTTGGCCCTTGTTGTTGGATGATGAGGCGCCAGGCATGTTCGCCTTTGGGGCTCTCGTTCGGAATTGTCCACACGCCAGCGATATTGGGCGCTGACGTTTCGGCCCCAGTCACCTTCTTGTGAGGCAGGGCTTCGAAATCGTGATAGCCATATTTGGTATTGCCGTAGGTGCCTTTGATGACGCCGTCTTGATAGGTGGCCGTGAGGCGCGTGGCATAGTGATCGAAATTGACGTTGAGGGCTTCTCCATTGAGCCGGCCGGCGGTGGACGTCACTTGTTCATCGCCATTGAAAAATGCGGCGGAGACGGTATCTCCTTTCTGTGAGAACTCGATCAAGAAGGGAATCTGGTAGTCGTCGTATTTGACCGTACCGTCCCAGAGGCCTTTCAGGCTGTGTGCCTGCGCGGCTCCTGCCAACGCCAAGACTACGGTGAAGCGCTTTGCCCATTGCATGTTCGTCATGAAAAACTCCTTTTTGTTTTTTTAGAAAGTTGTTCGCAAGCGGCGAACAGAGGCCGCGCTCGTGTCATCGGGCACTGAGCACCCCGGGGTAAGTAAGAATTGATTGCCGGCTTCTTGCCTGGCTGTTTTCGCCTGAAGGCGGAGGTCGGCGAGAGTAAGTTTCGGGAAGTTGTTTTCGTCGATGCCGCCGAGAATGAGGCCGGACGTCTGACGGCGCACCTCTGAAATGGGCACCTTTGTGCCGGCGACGGAATAGTTGATGCCACTGGCTGCCCAACCGCGGGTGAAGCGCTGCCAGTAGATGTGGTCTCCGTGCAGATGGAGAACGTTCAATGGAGCTGAACTCACGGAGGACAGGATCAGCTTGTCGAAGGGCTCGCTGAATTTGGCATAGTCGTCTTCGCTGAGAACTTCCGGCACAGCGTTTTGAATTGCTAAAAAAATGCCGCGCGCCCCCACCTGAATGGCTGCCCGTGCATGGTTGATCTCCGAACGAGCGATGATTTCCAAGGTGTCGACTAGCGTCTGCGGTTCGTTGGCTTTCAGGTTGAGGAGTTCCGCGCGCGACGAGAGTTTTTCCGCCACACTCCACGGATTGAAGATTGTTTCAACGAAGAAGTTGTCACTGCCGATGCCGTCGCGAATGAGTTCGAGCGCGCGGAGTTGTGCTGGGAACGGATTCGGCTCCACTTGCAGGCGGTCCAGACCTCCGGCTGACTTTGGGTAAGGAAAATCGCTCATTACCTTGACCAGGTCTGCACCGGTTTGCTGATGGAATTCGATGGTCGCCTTGGCGAAGACTTCGGGCGGCTGGGTTTCGAGATGGAAATGGTGCCAAGCGGAAAAAGGAGGGCGGTCTACGTCCTTGCCGGCCAGGGTGCGCTCAATGCGTTTCTTGCTATCGAGGCCGGTGCCTGCATAAGCGGCCACCGAAAGCGCTAGTAATAGATCTCGTCTGTTCAATTTCACTGTTCAAATCCTTCCCGAAGATCATCCGATGATCAGCCGTCAACATTGTGGCTAGAGGAAGCAAGGTCCAGTGGATTCTATACTTCATAGATAGACATTACGGTGATTCGCCGAATTTGTCAAGGGCTCAGGGGCTTCGAAAGACTAAGACCTCAATTCCAGGATCTGTCCACAGATGAGTTAGTAAGAGCTTCGGTCTGCAGATGTGATGGGCCAGCTAGAGCCACAGATAGCAAGCACTTGTTCCAGCACGCACCTGGGTGTGGACATGTGTACGGAAGAGTGCCTCTCCGTGTTTAGCCTGATGCCAACTTGCGCTAAAAAGTCATAGCAAATAGTAGAGATACGTTTCCTCGGATGCTTGAATTCGGGCGCAATGCGGGCATGACAGCTCGCCAGCGAGTTTGTATCCATGGCGGACTGCCTTCAACGTGGAAGAGAAGAGCTTGGGCTCCTCCAAAAAGACTTGCGACTTGGGCAAGTATTCTTCGAAACGCATGTTCGTCATAACGCGCGCAAATTCGGGACGGACTCCGCAGAGTAAAACAAACACGCCGTGACGCTGCATGTCGATAATGAAATGGAGGAATCGCTCCATGCAGACCATGTCCGGATTGCTGGTGCCCTTTACGCGGAGCACTACGCAACGAATGCCCGCCTGAAGAGCGCGCTTCTCAATGATGCAGAAATAGCTATCTAATTCAGGAGCCGCTCCGAAGAACAGGTCGCCTTCAAAATCAAAGATGAGCATGCCGGTGCATTCCGGATCGGACGCGACTCTTTCGCGGACCACCGCCTCTTCACTCACGATCAGTTCGGAACCTCGGAGTTTGGCCGCGCGCGGAACAAAGAGCAAAATAGAAATGCCCACACCGATCAAGATTGAGAACTCGACGCTGACGAATACGGCGGCAAAGGCGGTGAGCAGGACAAGACCGGCATCATAACGCGAGGCGCCAAGAGCCGAGCGGAGCCTTTTCCAATCGACCAGTCGCGACGCAGTGATCATGAGTAAACCGGCGAGCGCGGCTTTCGGAACATAGCGCATCAGCGGGGCAAACATCACGAGGACGGCCGCGACCGATCCTGCCGCAAAGATTCCGGACATGCGACTGACCGCGCCTGACTGAAAATTGATTGCCGAGCGGGTGAGTGAGCCAGAACCCGGCAAACATTGAAAGAATCCGCCGGCGAGATTCGCCAACCCTTCGGCGAGACACTGGCGATTGAAGTCGAGAGTCTGGCGGGTTTGGTGCGCAATGGCTTTCGCAATCGCGAGAGCTTCCAACAGGCCCAGGCAAGCGATGGCCAGGGTGCTGCCCGACATCTGAGAGACCCAGCCGAACTGAATCTCCGGAATGTGGGGCCGGGGTAGAGTGGCAGGCACATTGCCGACAACGGACAGGATGGCTTTGCCATGGGCGTCGGGCTGTGACCAGCCGAACGCAGCGGCAAGGGACGCGGCGGCGATGAGCGCGACGAGCATGTCAAATTGCGGGAGATGGTATCTTCGCGTCAGCTTGCGCAAAACGATTGCTAGGATGATGGTGCCCGCGCCGATTTCGAGTGCGTGCGGATTGATGGCGCCGCTCCTTATCGTCAACCAAAAGCGATGAAGTACATGCTGATGGCCCGTGCCCTTGTCGCGCAAGCCAAACAGATTGCCCACCTGTCCTAGAGCCACCAGGAATCCGGCGCCCGCCATGAAACCGAGAACGACTGCTTCGGAGATGTAGCGGGTCAAATCGCCCAGCTTGAAAACGGCGATCAAGATCTGTACACCGCCAACCATGATTCCGAGGAGAAACATGCCTTGGTAGATATCGAAACGCGCTTCCGGATCGAAAAACGCGAGCGCGCTAAAAACAACAAGGGAAATCGCGTTGGTTGGTCCGTTGATGAGATGAGACGATGAGCCGAAAATGGAGGCCACGAGAGTGACCACGATGGCCGAGTACAGCCCAAAGCGTGGATCGACGCCGGCGATTAAGGCGTAAGCCATCGCTTGCGGCAACGAGATAGCGGCGACTGTCACCCCTGCCAATAAGTCTTTTCGCGCGCTCGTCCAACCGTAGCGCGGCCAGAAAGCAAGATTCACGCATTGACCTTTCGCGGGAAGATGGTGTCGAAGATAGCGTTTTCGTCGAAGAACTTCTGGTAGATTTCGTCCCAGTTCTTGCCGAGGAGGGTGATGGGAAAGAGATTGATGGGAGGCAAGCGGTCAGCATGGCGGTGGAGGATCTCCGCGTTCATGGGACGGTAGCCGTTGCGAGCAATAGTTTCCTGTGCTTGGTCGGAAAACAAGAACTGCAGATAGGCCTTGGCGAAAGCCTCACGACGAGTGCCTGACACGTTGGCATCGACCCAAGCCACAGATGGTTCGGCGCGGATGCTCACCGGGGGATAGACGATTTGCAACTCGCCACTGGAATTCTCCGCTTCGAGCAGCGCCTCATTTTCCCAGGTCAGATGGACATCGCCAAGCTTTTCATCGGCGAAGGTAGTGGTCGCGCCCCGTGAGCCCGTGTCAAGAACTTGCACATGCTGGTACAAGCGAGTGAGGTATTCGCGTGCTTGCGCTTCCGTGCCACCGCGATAGATAACAGCTCCCCAAGCAGCAAGAACGCTGAGCTTGCCGTTGCCGGAGGTCTTGGGATTCGGCGTAATCACGGAGACATCAGGGTTTATCAGATCTGCCCAGTCATGGATGTTTTTAGGGTTGCCCTTGCGAACTACGAACACGATTGTGGACGAGAAAGGCTGCGAATTGTGCGGGAGACGCTTACTCCAATCCTGCGCGATCAGGCCGCGCTTGCGCAGGGCGTCAACATCGGGAAAGAGTGCGAAGGAGACTACGTCGGCTTTCAAGCCGTCTATCACGGCCTTGGACTGGCGGGATGAGCCACCGTGCGACTGCTGAATGTTGAGCTTAAGGCCGGTTTGGCGCTGATACTCCGTAATGAACTGCTGATTTATATCTTTGAATAGTTCGCGAGTCGGGTCGTAGGAAACATTGAGAATCGCGTTGGTTTTTCCGCTATCTATGTTGGCGAAAATGACAAGCCGGACAGATAGGGCGAGTGCCGCCAAGGCGAAGGCGTTCAGCCATTGGGACGTTCGTTTGTTAGCGGTCAAAGGAGTTCCGATGGCTGCGACTCATCTCTCAGGCCCGTGCTGCCTGCGCTTGCGCTTCTGCTGCGCCAACCTTTGTTGCTTCCGGTACCTCTATCAAATTCCCGCTAGTCACGTCGTAGATATAACCGTAGATCGGAATTCGGCCCGGCACTAATGGGTGAGTCCGGATTCGTTTTACGTCATCCACTACGCTCTTTGCCAAATCCTGAATCGTGAGCCATTCGATATACTGACCCGCTTCCGATCCAGGGCCCTTTCCGGCGTCTTTCCATGCGCCATTTTCAATGCCCGACGTCTCCAGACTGTTGGACAGCAGGTTCCTGATGATTTCGTTTGTGAAGGTCACCATGCCGCAGTCGGTGTGGTGAATGACGAACCACTCCTGAGTGCCGAGCAGCTTGTACGAAATCACGAGTGAGCGAATCGCGTCATCGCTGGCTCGTCCGCCCGCATTGCGAATCACATGCGCATCACCTTCCGCCAAACCAGCAAATTTTGCTGGAATGAGGCGCGCATCCATGCATGTCAGAATCGCAAAACGCCGCGCTGGCGGCATCGCGAGCTTGCCTAGGTCGCCGAATTTCTCGGCGTAGGTCTTATTGGCACTCAACACTTCGTCTAACACTTTGGACATGAAATGAACCTCTAAATCATGCTACTTCAGCAATCATCCCAAAGTCTATCGAGTTGTAAATATAGTGTATGGTGTTCCGTAAAAGTTCGGGTTCGTATGAACCCCGTATCTTATATCCCGGCGGTCCGTCCGCCGACGATGCGGCGGAGTGCGGAAATGAGCGCATCAATATCAGCGCATGTGTTGTAAAAGGCTAACGACGGACGAACCGAGCTTTCTAAGCCGAATCTCCGAAGGATGGGTTGAGCGCAGTGGTGTCCCGATCGAACCGCGATCCCTTCTTGGTTCAACGCAGATCCAATGGCCTCGTTTTGGTGGCCGTCGATTACAAATGACAACACCCCGGCTTTGTCCGCTGCAGTTCCCACGATTCGCAACCCGGGAATTTCATTCAGCAGGCGAGTGGCATAAACCAGAAGCTGGTGCTCGTACTCCGCTATGCGTTCCATGCCGATGCGCTGAACATAGTCAATGGCCGCTCCCAGCCCAACCGCATCTGCGATGTTGCCGGTACCTGCTTCGAATCGTCCTGGCGCATCATGGTAGGTTGTTCGTTCAAACGTCACATCCTTGATCATGTTGCCGCCGCCCTGCCAGGGAGGCATCTGGTTCAGGAGATCTTCTTTACCGTAGAGCACGCCTATGCCAGTGGGCGCAAAGACTTTGTGGCCCGAAAAAACGTAGAAGTCTGGGTTCAAGCCTTGCACATCGACGGGCATGTGCGAAACCGCCTGTGCGCCATCGAGCAAAACTCGGGCTCCCGCCGCATGAGCGGCGTCGATCATTTGCTTGGCCGGTGTTATGGTTCCGAGCGCGTTCGACACCTGCGTGAACGCCAGCAGTTTCGTTTTCGGACCAAGAAGCCTTTGAAAGCCATCCAACAAAATTTGGCCGCTGTCGTCAACTGGGATCACCTTGAGCTTGGCGCCTTTTTCGGTAGCCAGTTGCTGCCAGGGAACAATATTAGCGTGATGCTCCAAAACAGACAGCAGAATTTCGTCGCCTTCGACGATGTTCTGACGGCCCCAACTTTGCGCCACAAGATTGATGGCTTCCGTGGCACCGCGCACAAAGACAATTTCGTTGGTTGACGAAGCATTTAGAAAACCACGGACTTTTCCCCGGGCTTCTTCGTATGCATCGGTGGCTCTTGCTGCTAGCTCATGCGCAGCGCGGTGGATATTCGAGTTCTCATGCTCATAAAAATATTTCAGCCGGTCGATTACGGACTGTGGCTTCTGCGTCGTGGCGGCATTATCAAGCCACACTAGAGGCCGACCATTCACGCGCTCTTCGAGAATTGGAAAGTCGCGGCGGACCTGCAGAACGTCGAATAACTCGCGCCCACCCGTGGAGGGGATAGCGTTGACTGCTTGCGGACCCGCAGGCGCGTACTCGAGAAAATAAAACGGGGCGGCCGAAGCTGGCGCGCGTGGTGAGGTTGTTGACGCCAACAGAGAGCGCAGTTCCGCTTCCCCCGGTAACCCAATCGTTGGCGCAGAAGTTGCGCCCAGTGGATTCCGTGGATCGAGCGAAGCATTATCCGGAATTCCAGGTGTTGCCCCGGCGGGAGGTGCCTGGAACAACTGATTTGCAAGACGCTCAATTGTCGCTAAGTCCGGGAACCCTTCGGGAAGGTTAGCATCAAGACCACTTATATTCATGGTATTTTCCCGTTTCCACATCGTCGAGCACAGCCAGCGCGTCGTCTGTGAGAACGGCGAGCGAGCAATAGAGCGAGATCAAGTAAGAGGCAATGGCCTTATGGTTAATCCCCATGAAACGAACCGAAAGCCCCATGCTTTGCTGGCCGGGTAAATTGGGCTGGAACAGGCCAACAACGCCTTGCCGCTTTTCGCCGGTGCGAATCAGTAAGATGCTGGTTTTGCCACCCTCAGTACCGATTTTGTCGGAGGGAATCAGCGGCACGCCACGCCACGTAGTAAATTGCGAACCAAACAACGAAACTGTGGGTGGCGGCACTCCGCGACGGGTACATTCACGCCCGAAAGCCGCAATCGCCGATGGATGCGCCAAAAAGAAGCCGGGTTCTTTCCAAACTTTCGTGAGCAGCTCATCTAAATCGTCGGGCGTGGGCGCGCCTGAACGTGTTTTGACCCGCTGAGACGGCGCCACATTCTGCAGCATTCCGTATTCCTTGTTGTTGATCAGCTCGTTTTCCTGACGCTCTTTGACAATTTCAATCGTTAGGCGCAACTGCTCTGAGATTTGATTGTGGGGTACGCTGTATAAATCCGAAACACGCGTATGTATGTCCACTACAGTGTTCACCGCACTCAGCATATATTCGCGCGGGTTTTCTTCATAGTTGACGAACGTCTGTGGCAGTTCGCGCTCATCGCGGTCTGAACACTCGACCGTCACTTTTGATTCGTCTTTCACGCGATTCAGCCGGTAAATGCCAGCCTCCACAGGTACCCACTGCAATAGGTGCGTTAGCCAGCGCGGCGTAATGCGCTCCAACTGAGGCGTAGTCTTCGTCGCGTTCGCGAGCTGTCTAGCCGCTACGTCGCCTAGTGATGTAGGGCGTTCCGGTTCATTTGCCATTTCATTCTCCTATTTCCAGGTGCGGAGGTATTTCTCTGCATGACCTCCGCCGGTCTTGAAATCACTTCAATCCCAAGGAACTATTCTAGGCCTAGTACTTTACTTAGGTGAAATTTTGGGCTCGAGCGGATAGTTCTTCAGGTCCAAGGGACCGTAACCCAAGTGTCCGCCGTCGCGATCAATATTGTTCTCGTCGCAGGCCATCTCATAAAGTTCTTGCCCGGGAGGCATGAGCGAAAACACACGCTTAAAGGTCCAGGGCTTGGTGTAAAACTTTGGATCTTCGACCCAGACTTCGTGCGCTAAGTGATCGTAGTCTGGGCGCGACCAGCGTTCCACCACATGCATGGCATCGCTATGCGGATGGGCGTCGTCATCAATCCAACTCAACTTGTCTTTGAAGCCCGTGGAATCAATCACCAGAGTGTCGCCATCCCACTTACCAATTCCATTACCAAAAAACGACGGCTCAATGTCTTTGGGATGATCGCGGCCGTCAACGGGAATCGAGCGGAACGTCGACATCAACTCGTAGAGAAACGCGACGCGGTTTGAATTTTGCACAATTTCGAAGGGCACTCCGCTGATGCTTGCCCGGGGAATACCTGCGAAAAGACAGAGGCCCTCAGGGTTGATGGATTTCGTGACATTAAACTTAAAAGCTTCCTCTCCGGCCGAAGTCAGTGGCGGTCCACCAACACTTTTGAACATTCCGCCAAAGATAAGGGGCCCCTGCCAGAATCCGGAAAGGTCGGGCTTGCCGTCAGGAGCGCGCGGCGCGGGTTTGGCATTCTTCGTTTTCGTAGTTTTACCCAACCCATCGCCCGTTAACTCTGTGTATGGATTTTCATTCGGTTTTTCTGTCTGAGCAGAGGCGGTGACTATGGCGAGAGCAAACAGGGCAGTGACTTTAAGCATAACGTTTTCTAGTATCTACACAATGTAGATCGGCAATAGGGCCGTTGTCAATTGACGAATCGGTATTTTTTGTTGTATTGTCTATCGAGATGGGGGCATATGGAAACGCTGTACTATCTGACCAGCCCCGAAAATTTGAGTTTCGAAGGAACAAGTATGAAAACAAAGCTGATGGTAGGCAGTTTCTTAGCGGCAGCGCTTCTGGTGGTGCCCTTGCTGGCGCATCACTCGTTTTCGGCGGAGTTCGATGGAACGAAGCCTATTCAATTGAAAGGCCCTGTTACCAAGATTGACTGGACGAACCCCCACGTCTACTTCTACATTGACGTGAAAGGCTCTGATGGAAAAGTAGAAAACTGGGGCTGCGAGACGGCCGGGCCAGGCGGGTTACTGCGCCGCGGTTGGACCCGCAATTCCCTCAAAGTAGGCGACGAAGTGACCGTGAATGGCTATCGCGCCAAAGATGGATCGCACCTCGCCGATGCTAGACACATTACCCTTCCCGATGGGCGCAGGATTTTCGGCGGCACACCTGGCGATGGCGGTCCAGATGATCCTTCAGCGAAGAAGCCTGGAGCGTAAGTTTGCTGCAGCACTTTTGCCAGTGGCTTTATGACTCGTCAGTTGGCACAGGCATTCGGGAATCCATTTGGGTATTCCCAATCATCGAGACGATTCACGTTTTGGCTATCACACTCTTAGTCGGCACGATAGCAATCTTAGATTTGCGGTTGTTGGGTTGGGCACTGAAGCGCGAGCCGGTCTCTCGCGTTGCTAGCGGAGTTCTGCCGCTAACGTGGGCGGGTTTCGCGGTAATGTTCGTGAGCGGGTTTTTGTTGTTCTGGTCTGAGGCAGCTAAGTCGTACGGTAATCCGGCTTTTCGTCTCAAGTTGCTTCTACTTGCTCTCGTCGGTCTAAATCCGCTGATCTTTCACTTTACTATTTATCGGAGTGTGGGCGACTGGAATGAGCGAATTGTGACACCACTACGCGCGCGGCTGGCGGCGGTGTTCTCTTTAACGCTCTGGGGCGGTATTATCTGCGCTGGCCGCGCTATTGCTTACTTTCAGAAATAAACTCATGAGCCTCTTACAGTTATTTCAGTGGCTCGGTCACACTTCGGTGGGCGTCTTCATGCAGCAATCGACTTATGCCTTCGCCGTCGTGGAGATGATTCACCTGCTCTCACTTACTGTGTTGGGTGGCGTCATCCTCCTTGTCGATCTGCGGATTTTCGGTTTGGGTGTAAAGAGTCAAACTGCCGATACGTTGGCCCAGCAACTCAATCCATTCTTGCTTGGGAGCTTGGTTGTCAGCGCCATCAGCGGCATTCTGCTTCTGTCGGAAGAACCCATCAAGTGCTACTACAATCCCGCCTTCCGCGCGAAAATGCTCTGCCTTGTTTTGGCCGTTGCCTTCTATTTTTTCATTCAGCAACGACTCAGCGGAGGTTATGCCAAATGGGCCGGGGCCGTATCGCTTCTTTTATGGCTCTGCGTCGGGCTAGCTGGTCGCGCGATCGGCTTTATTTAAATGATGCTCTCGAAGCCCTGGCCATTGTAGATACTTTCCGGACCGCTGCCTACACCGCGTAACGGTTGACACTAGCCCAAACCTCACCGGCCAAATTTCATTCGTCCGGAAGATTTGCAGCGTTTACTAATCCACCCGAAGGTGTTGTCGGCATATCGCTGATGGAGAGACACAGCCTGTCAAACCAATGGATACGTGATACGTAAATTGCTTTCGGCTCGGATCTTTGCTGATTACTAAACGCTGGCTGACAAGGTAGGTACAAATAGGCGTCGACATTGATGACGCGCGACGTTCGGGTTTTCGGTTTTCGGAAATGAAAACGCGTGATAAGGTCGCGACACTGCCTTCGATAGGAACAATGTCTATGCTGGAGACTGTGCTGGAGCGCCCTATGCTTGCCTTGGCCACAACATCGACGGCAGACGCTGTCCTTCAGCTACGCGTTCGCTATCGCCAGGAGATGAACTGCCAGATCGTGCATGACTCGATTCACCGGCGTGATGGCTGGACGGTGACCTACATGTTGAATGTCGACGGCGTCACCGTCGGTTTCGGTTCGATTGCCCTAGCAGGCCCTTGGAAGGACAAGCCCTCCATCTTTGAGTTCTACGTTCTGCCCGAGCACCGGGCACACTCATTCAAGCTGTTCGAGGCCCTGCTCACTGCCAGCAACGCGCGCTTTATGGAGATCCAGTCGAGCGACGCCCTGTTGGCGGTGATGTTGCATACGTACGCGCGCGACATCTGGAGCGAGAAGATTGTCTTTCGCGACGCAATCACGACTGCGCTGCCGGCGAATGGCGCAACCGTTCAGCAACTGACGTCTGACAAGGAAATCTGGAACGCCATCGCTCAGCGACAAGGCGGGGCAGAATATCAGCTTTTGCTGGACGGCGCGACCGTAGCCACCGGCGGCATCATGTTTCACTACAATGTGCCGTACACGGACATTTACATGGAGACTGTCGAATCATTCAGGCGCGGTGGTTTTGGGTCATATCTAGTCCAGGAGCTCAAACGCTGTGCGTACGCGCTGGGGAGTATCCCGTGTGCCCGCTGCAACCCCGGCAACGTCGCATCACGCGGGACTCTTCAGAAGGCGGGTCTCGTCCCGTTCGCGCACATTCTCAACGGATCGATCCGCGACAATTGACGAGCGATTCGGAACCTGGGCACACCGGCTTCATAGATCGCGAAATACGGCGCGCTATCGAAGTTGGGTTCGTTTTTTCACCTCAAATAGTGCGACCGACCCTTGGCGTCAAAGCGTCAAAGGCCAACGGCTCCTGTTGGCTTCGTTTTTTCAACGGCCCCAGAAGCGGCCCACGGCTGGCTTCAAAGCGTAAAGACTCCCACCCTGTCGAAGTTGGGTTCGTTTTTTCCAACCTCAGAAACGCGGTTCACTCTTGGGTCCGAAGCGCAAAATGCCGCCGCACCCGGTTAGCTTGTGTTGCGACCTCGGAAAAACACCGAACCAGTGGCTTCGAAGCGCAAAAAATCCCCATTCGTCAAAGTGCGAACCTTTCTTCGACGCTAGAAGCAAGCTTCGTCGTTCGCCCGAATGGCAAAATCCTCGACTTTTCGTTCAGTCCAGCCTTCAGGCATCGCCTTTTTACTTGACTCCTCCGCGCATTCATCCTATTCTCTATCTATGAACAGTAGATTCACCACCCGGCCGGTTCATACAGTCGAATACTCCCTCATTTGCCGTTGTTGTCGCTAGCCTCTTAATCACCTCCCGGCAAATCGATCGAGAGCGAGCCTTCGTTTGGCACGCATTCGTAGCGAAACATCCCAACCCATCAAGACAACAGTTCGAGGCTCCATGATTTCTTCATCTAATTTGCTGTTCACATTGCTCGTCTCTTCCTTGGCCCTGCAGGCGGCCGGGGGGGGCAAAACTCCAAGCGTTAACGACAAAGATTTTTTACAGAAAGCCAAACAGATTCACCGGAAGATTGTTACTTTCGATAGCCACGTCGACGTGCCAGTTGATCTGGATGCCGCAGTGGATGGCAAGTCGCAATTCGATCTCGTAAAGACGGAACGCGGCCATCTAAGCGGTGCTGCTCTCGCCGTCTTTGTGCCGCAGGCCAAGCGCACGCCGGAGAATTTCCAAAAAGCGAAAGACGACGCCGATGCGAAGTACCAGACCATCATCAACGTCGCGAAAAAGAATCCGAACCGCGCAGCGCTTGCTTATTCGCCCGCGGAAGTTCGCAGTCTTGCCAAACAAGGTAAATTTGCCGTCGTCATTAGCTTTCTCAACGCTTTCCCTTTAGGCAAAGATCTGTCGCAAATTGATGCTTGGTATGACCGAGGCGTGCGGATCTTCGGTTTCAACCACGCTGGTAACAATGATTGGGCTGATTCTTCGCGCCCCGTCTCTGGTTTCGGCGACAAACCAGATGAGATTGGCGGTCTGTCCGATCTGGGCAAACAGGCTGTCACAAAGCTGAATGAAAAAGGTATTTTGATTGACGTCTCGCAGCTTTCCACCAAGGCGCTCTACGACACGCTGTCACTGACCAAGGCGCCGGTGGCAGCTACCCACTCGGCAGTGAAGGGGATTGTCGATAACTCCCGCAACCTAAGTGATGAAGAACTGCAAGCGATCGCTAAGAACGGCGGCGTGGTGCAGATTGTGGCCTTCAGCAATTACCTTCGCCCAATCCCGTCAGATGTGGAAGACAAGGTGAAGGCACTGCGCGCTGAATACGGCCTGCCGGACAAAGACGACACATTGCAGCAGTCTTGGCCGGTTGAGAAGCAGAAGGAATACTCAACTCGTTGGCATGAAATTATCGCCTCCGCGCCTAAAGCAACTTTGGCGCAATACGTGGACTCGATTGACTATGCAGTGAAGAAGATTGGCGTCGACCATGTGGGCATCGCTTCCGATTTTAATCACGGCGGCGGCGTAACTGGCTGGGATAACGAAGGCGAAGCGGAAAATGTGACGGTTGAACTCCTGCGGCGCGGATATACTGAACCGCAAATTGCCAAGCTATGGGGCGGCAATTTCCTCCGAGTTTGGAGCGAAGCGCAAATTGCCGGCAAGAAGCTTTCAGCTAGCGCTCATCACTCTCACAACAACAAGCAGGTTCATCATGTCTAAATTCACGCCATCCACTCAGTGGGCTAACTATCCTCTTTCTTTGTTGCGCATCGTTGCAGGATTTCTACTGTCGCTGCATGGTTTGACGCTGCTCTTCGGTTTCTTCAATGCACCTGGCCATCCAGCGAAACCAGCTGCGGTATTTACGCTGATTTGGTTCGCCGGAATTCTACAGCTGGTCGGGGGCTCGCTCCTGGTGCTGGGTCTTTTTACTCGACCGGTGGCGTTCGTCCTCTCCGGGCATTTGGCGTTTGCCTACTTCCTGGCACACGCACCTAAGGGCTTTTGGCCCAATCTAAACGGGGGCGAACTGGCTGCTCTGTATTCTTTCGTATTTCTCTATTTGGCCTTTGCAGACTCGGGAGCGTTCAGCCTTGACGGGCTGATTGCCAAGGTCAATCGGAACCCGTCGCCCATTGTTGTGTCCGACACCCAGAACTTAGGAGCGAATGCCTAATGTCAGCGAGGCGCTCTTCAATTTTTGTGTCGCTTGCGGTTATCGGCTGCTCTGCCGTTGTTTCGGTGGCCGAACGAATTGACGCGCCTCCCCAACCGCAACCACGAGTTGTAGTGAAGAATCAGGGCTTCTTGCCCTTTGCCGAGGCACCCATCAACTACCGCTCCGCTGAGCTTGACGATCCTATCGCTCGTCTCGAAAAGCGCTTGGATCGTGGCGAAGTTACTTTGCATCATGATCTGGAACACGGCTATCTGCGCTCGGTTCTTGATGCGCTTCACGTTCCAGTGAGCTCGCAAAGTCTGGTTTTTGCCAAGACTAGTTTTCAATTCCCGCAAATCAACCCGGCAAACCCGCGCGCGTTGTACTTCAACGACGATGTCTATGTCGGCCAAGTGCATAACGGGAAATTCCTGGAGTTCGTCTCCTTTGACCCTAAACAAGGTGCCATCTTCTATGTGATCGATGAGCGCCCCTCAGCGCGTCCCCGCTTTGAGAGGGCTGCTGTTGATTGCGTCCAATGCCACGTGGCAAGTTCCACTCGCGGCGTGCCAGG
>Ga0302319_10010895_pt1 | contig 17284 bp, 17 predicted proteins | sample Bog_T0_2_FD_203319 | JGI IMG/M metagenome (GOLD analysis project Ga0302319, IMG submission 203319) | Peat permafrost microbial communities from Stordalen Mire near Abisko, Sweden - Bog_T0_2 | ecosystem: Environmental > Terrestrial > Soil > Wetlands > Peat | place: Sweden: Abisko, Stordalen Mire...
CGGCGCACCCGCACCAGGGCGCGCATATGGTCGAGCAGCCGATCCCAGCCGCTGCGCCCGATCGGCGCGGCGGCGGCGTCGACCGCCGCCTCGACCTTGGCCCAGGCCGCGGCGAGCGCCGCCGGCGTCGGCGCCCCGGATTCGGCCAAGGGCTTGAGCGGCGCGAGCGCGTCGGCGCCGATTCCGAGTTGCGACAGCGCGCCGAGTTCCGCCGCATAGGGCTGGCCGGCGCCAAAGCGCTGCTCGAGCGACAGCGCGAGCACGGCCACCGAAGCGGCCTTGTCCGCCGCGCCTCCGGCCGATGTAACGCGCGCGTCGCTCTTCGGCGCGGCGCTTGCGCCTTCGAGCCTGGCAAGCCGGTCGTCGAGGCCGGAAAGCTTGTCCAGACGCGCGTTGGCCGCGGCGAGATCCGCCGCGAGCTTGGCGATGCGCGGCGCAAGCGCGCCCGTGTCCGCGTCCGCGTCCGTGGACGCCGCCGGGCTTGAGGAGGACGACCCAGCCTGCGCGGCGGCGAGCGACCGGGCGGCGTCGGCGCGGGCGGCGCGCGCTTCGTCGAGCGCGATCCTCGCGTCGCCGCTGGCCGCTTCGAGCGCGCCGACCCGCCGGCCGAGCGCGTCGAGCGCGCCGGCCTTGGCCGCGCCGCCAGCGCTCGTTTCCAGCGTCGCGACGCGCTTGTCGAGCGCGACCGCCATCGCCGCCTGGCCGTCGACCGAGGTCTCCAGGGTCGCCAGCCGGGCGCGAACATCTTCCAGCGCGGCGGCGCGCGGGTCGATCAGCCAGGCCGCGAGAAGGGCGAGCGCCGCGCCGATCAGCGCGCCGCCGAGTCCGATGGCGGCCGGCGCGACATAAGGCGCAATATAGCGGCTGCGGGCGGGTTCGTCCGGCGGCGGCGAGGCCGAATCTTCCGCCGGGTTGGCCGCTGATTCCGCGACCGTCTCGTCGCGGATTTCGGCCGCTTCGCCGTCGATCACGCCCGGATCGGGCCGGGCCGGACGCGGCGGGGCGCTCGGCGGCGGCGCGGCGATCTCAAGTTCGGGGCTCGGGATCTTTTCCTCGGCCATGGACCCTCGCTGTCGCTTCGCGTGACTCTATAGGCGAGCCGCCCCGGGTTGGAAACCGGCGCAGCGTCGCGGGGGCGGCGTCCCGCCTCAGCCTTTGGGCGACGGACGAAGCGCACGCTCCAGCGCCGTGAGCAGCCGCGGTTCGTCGGGCGCCTCGGCGACGGCCACGCGTTCAGCCCCATGGGTCCGCAGCGGCTCGGCGACGTCGGCCGCCAGGCAGACGTGAACGAGCGTGCGAAAACGCTCGGCGAGCCCGGCCCGCGTCGCCAGCGCGAGCGCGAGCGTCGCGGTTCGGCGCGAATAGTGCAGCGCGGCCGTGCAACCGGCGATGGCGCGCGCCTCCCGCGCGCTCCAGGCTTCGCGCGCTTCCGCCGCATAAAGCGCGACGACCTCGAGCTTCGCGCCGGACGCGGCGAACGCGGCTTCGAGCGTCGGCTTGCGGTCGCGGCCGGCCAGATAGAGCACGCGCGCCGACGGCGTCAGAACCGCCGCCACGCGGCCGACCAGCGTAGCGGAATCGGCGGCGGGCGCGCCGGCGAGCATAAGCCCGGCGTCGCGCGCCGCTTGCGCCGTGCGTTCGCCCGCGACATGGAGCGGCGTCGCCTCGAACCGCGCGCGCTCGCCAGGATCGAGCGCGAAGATCGCGCGCGGGCTGGTGGCGATCAGCGCGTCGAACCTCCCCGCGGGCAGCGCCGCCGCCACAGCGCGGATCTCGATCGCCGGCGCGATCGCGGCGGCGAACCCGCGCAGGCGAAGCGCGGCGGCGGTCGCCTCAGCGTCGTCCTGGGCGCGCGTCAGCGCGATGGTCACGGTCACGGCGCTCTCCGGGGGCGAAGGTCCCCGCCGGGGCTCATTAGGCCCTGGGCAGGCGCGCGCCAAGCGTATAGACAGCGGCGAATGCGCGTCCTCGGGATCGAAACCACCTGCGACGAGACCGCGGCGGCGGTGGTCCGGCTGCGCGCCGACGGGACCGGCGAAATTCTCGCCGACGAAGTGATGAGCCAGATCGCCGCCCACGCGCCATATGGCGGCGTGGTGCCGGAGATCGCGGCGCGCGCCCATGTCGAGATCGTCGACGGGCTGATTGCGCGCGCGATGGCGAACGCCGGGGTCAAGCCCGCCGCGCTCGACGGGATCGCCGCGGCGGCCGGGCCGGGCCTGATCGGCGGCGTGCTGGTCGGGCTGATGAGCGGCAAGGGCATGGCGCTGGCGACCGGCAAGCCGTTCGTCGCGGTCAACCATCTCGAGGCGCACGCGCTGGTCGCGCGGCTCGCCGGACGGCTCGCGTTTCCCTATCTGCTGCTGCTCGCCTCGGGCGGCCACACCCAGATCCTCGCGGTCAAGGGCGTCGGCGACTACCTTCGGCTCGGCGCGACGATGGACGACGCGATCGGCGAGGCGTTCGACAAGACCGCCAAGCTGCTCGGTCTGCCCTATCCCGGCGGACCGGCGGTCGAGGCGGCGGCGAAGGACGGCGATCCGGCCCGTTTCGCGCTGCCCCGGCCTTTGATCGGCCGGCCGAACGCCGATTTCTCGCTGTCGGGCCTGAAGACCGCAACGCGGCTCGCCGCCCAAGCAATCGCGCCGCTCAGGGCGCGCGACGTCGCCGATCTCTGCGCCTCGTTCCAGGCGGCGATCGTCGATGTGATCGAGGACCGGCTGCGGGTGGGCCTGAGGCTGTTTCGCGAGCGCGTCGGCGCGGCCGAGGGCGTCGTCGTCGCCGGCGGCGTCGCCGCCAATGGCGCGATCCGCGAGGCGATGGCGCGCTTCTGCGCCCAGGTGGGGCTGCCGCTGGTGGCGCCGCCGCCGAGGCTCTGCACCGACAACGGCGCGATGATCGCCTGGGCGGGGCTCGAGCGGCTGCGCCTCGGGCTGACCGACGATCTAGCCGCGCCCGCCCGCCCGCGCTGGCCGCTCGACCCCAAGGCCGAGCGCGCGCTCAACAATAAGGCGTGACAGGCCCCTCCCGGCGCGGGGCGACGCGACGAGGCTGCGTCAGTTCGGGGTCGCGGTCGGCGTCGGCGCCGGCGTCGGATGCTGCAACTGCCTTTGCTTCTCAGCGTTGACCGCCGCCACATGGTGGCCGACGATGCAGCCGCCGATCGCGCCGGCGACCGCGTGGTGGCCGGCGTAATGGCCGGCGACGCCGCCGACGATTGCGCCCTTGAGACAGCCCTTCGCCTGAGCCTCCCCGGCGGGTCCGGCGGCAAAGCCGAGCACAAGGACGGCGGCAAGAGCGAACAAAGAGAGTCTGGAGGTCATGAGATCATCCTCGAAGCGGAGCCGACGCTCCGGAGGTAAGGCGAATCGGCCGCCGGCGCCAGGGCGCCCCGGCAGAATCGCGCCGATTCGATTGCAATTTGCCGGGCGGGCGCCTATGATCGCCGCATCCCCTCGAGTTTGACGATTTGAGGCTGCGAGCTGGCTTTCGCAGACAGCGAAGGCGCGCAGCCGCCAAATAGTCCAAGGAGCCCGACTTCATGTCCGAAGCCCCGCTGATGCCCAAAGCCACCGCCGTATGGCTGGTCGAGAACACCTCGCTGACCTTCGACCAGATCGCGGAGTTCTGCAAACTGCATCCCCTCGAGGTCAAGGGCATCGCTGACGGCGAGGTTGCGACCGGCATCAAGGGCTACGACCCGATCTCGACCGGCCAGATCACCCGCGAGGAAATCGCCGCCGCGGAGAAGGACCCTGAGCATCGTCTGCAGCTCGCGCAGAACAAGGTGCGCGTGCCCGAGTTCAAGAAGCCGCGCGGCGCGCGCTACACGCCGTTGTCGCGCCGCCAGGATCGGCCGAACGCGATCCTCTGGCTGCTGCGCAACCATCCCGAGCTCAAGGACGCGCAGATCATGCGGCTGGTCGGCACGACCAAGCACACGCTCGATTCGATCCGCGACCGCAACCATTGGAACTCGGCCAATCTGCAACCCATGGACCCGGTGACGCTCGGCTTGTGCTCGCAGATCGACCTCGATTTTGAAGTCAACCGCGCCGCCAAGGACCGGCCAAAGGTCGAGGAGGACCGCACGCAGACGCTGGTCCCGGCCGAAATCACCACAGCGCGGCCGACGCCGTCGACGCCAAGCGAAGTGTTCGGCGCTGCGCCCGCCGCCGCCAAGCCGGTCGACGAAAAGATTGACGTCGAGTCGGTGTTCGGCAAGCTCAGGGAACTCAAGAAGGCGGAATGAGCCGCCGCGCCTAGAGCTGAAGCGCGACGCCCGCCGCCGCAGCGAGCGCCGCAACGAAGAGCGGCGGCGCCCGCCAGGCGACGAGCAGGACGAAGGCCGCCGCCGCGACGGCGAAATCGCGGGGGCTCGCAACCGCGCCGACGAACGCCGGATCATAGAGCGCCGCGGCGAGCAGTCCGACCACCGCCGCATTGATGCCCGCCATCGCCGCCTGCGCGCGCGGTTCGCCACGCAAGGCGCCCCAGAACGGCAGCGCCGCGACCAGCGCGAGCAGGCCAGGCAGAAAGATCGCGATCAATGCGACGAGGCCGCCCGCGACGCCGGCCGGCGGCGAACCGGCGAGCGCGCCGAGTCCGGCCGAGACGGCGAACAAGGGTCCGGGCAGCGCCTGGGCGGCGCCGTAGCCGGCAAGGAACGCGCCCTGCGACAGGAACCCCGGCGCAACCAGCGCGTCGCGCAGCAGCGGCAGCACGACATGGCCGCCGCCGAACACCAACGCGCCTGAGCGATAGAAAGCGGCGGCGAGCGCCGCCAGCCCCTCGCCGGCGGGCGCAAACGACAGGGCCAGCAGCGCGAGAAAGAGCGCCAACGCGACGAGCGCCGCACGGCGCGACAGATGCGGCGCGAAATCGTCGGCCGCCTCCCTTTCGCCGCTGCGAACCGCCGCCAATCCGGCGAGACCGCCGACGACGATCGCCGCGAGCTGGGCGAGCGAGCCGGGAACGAATGAGACCAGCGCCAGCGCCGCTATGGCGATCGTGGCCCGCTGCGCGTCGGCGCAGAAGGTCCTCGCCATGCCGAGCACGGCCTGGGCGATCACCGCGACCGCCATCAGCTTGAGGCCATGCAGCACGCCTGCGCCTTGCCAGGAATCGGCGATCCCCACGGCGCCATAGGCGAATGCGAGCATCAGCGCCGCGGACGGCAGCGTGAAGCCTGTCCAGGCCGCGAGACCGCCCAGCCAGCCGGCGCGGGTCAGGCCGATCGCGAAGCCGACCTGACTCGAGGCCGGCCCCGGCAGGAATTGCGCGAGCGCGACGAGATCGGCGAAGGCGCGCTCGCTCATCCAGCCGCGCCGCGCAACGAACGCGCTGCGGAAATAGCCGAGATGGGCGATCGGTCCGCCGAACGAGGTCAGTCCGAGCTTGAGAAAGGCGAGGAACACTTCGCCAGCGCCGCCCTGCTCTGCCGCCGGGGCGATCGCGCGCAGATCGGCTTCCGCCATAAAGGCCCCTCGCTTTGTGCCGCGCCGTCGGCTGCGAAGCGCCACGATAAGGGGCGAAGCGCAGCGCGCCAAATCGGTTCGGCGAGCGACCGGCATCTGACGGTCAGGCGCGAAATCGCGCCTGGGTTGCGGGCGACCGTCGCGGCCGGGCGTCGCCGGCGCCGTTTGCAGACTGCGGCGTTCCGGTTCGTCGGCGACAAGATACAGGGCGCTTCCCGCTCGGTTAAGAAATGCTTAAGGTCGACCGTCAGGAGGCTGGTCGCGGGGAGTTGCGTCATGAGCGTTTCGCAGGCTGTGTTGATTGCGGCGCTGGTCGCCGCACCCGTCGCTTCGGCCGCGGCGGCGCCGATTGTCCGGCTGGGGCCGTCGCCGATCGTCTTTGCCCACCCGCGCGGCGAGCGTCCCGCCTTCTCGCCCCCGGGGGGCGGCGGGCAGGACGCGTGGGGCCATCGCCACCGCCGCGATTTCGTCGGGCCGGTCGCGCCGGCGTTCGGCGCGCCCGAGCCCGGTTTCGCAGCGCCGCCGCCGCTGTTCGTTTCGGCCCCGCTCGTCGTCAGCGTAACGTTGGCGGCGCCCGGCGGCGGACCGGCGGCGGTCGGCTGGGCGCCCGGACCCGAGATCATCGAGGTCGGCGAGCCTGCGCCGCCGCACGGACGGCTGCCACTGATCATCTACGGCGATTGAGCCGGCCGCGTTTCGATTGACTCGGCGGGAGGCCGCGACTATAGGACCAGCGCTCGCGCGCGGCCCATGAAGCCGCGCTTTTGCTTTGCCGCCATTGGCGGCGGGGTCGGGCGCTTAAAAACCAGCAGGTTGCAAGCTGCAAAGAAGCCGGCCGCGCGGTTCGCCGCGCAGAGTCGGGATGAACACGGGAATCAAAACGATGTTCGCAGTCATTCGCACCGGCGGCAAACAGTACAAGGTAGCCGCCGATAATACGATCACGGTGATGTCGCTCGCGGGCGATGCGGGGTCGGTCGTGACCTTCGACGACGTTCTCGCGGTGTTCGACGGCGAGGCGAATCACCTCGGCTCGCCCAATGTCGTCGGCGCTAGCGTGCTCGGCGAGATCGTCGAGCAGACGCGCGGAGCGAAGGTCATCGCCTTCAAGAAGCGCCGGCGCAAGAATTCGCGCCGCAAGCGCGGCCACAAGCAGGACCTGACGATCGTCAAGATCACCCAGATCCTGCCCGCCGGGGCCAAGGCCGCGCCGGCCGCCTGAGGCGATCGAGAAACCCGCGCGCCGAGGTCGCCCTCGGGCTTTCCTTGGCGCCGCAATTGCATTATACACGCGGCCGGCTAGCGCTGAGCGCGCCGCGTCGGTTTGGGAGCGGATTGATATGGCTCACAAGAAAGCAGGCGGTTCGTCGCGCAACGGCCGCGATTCCGATGGACGTCGCCTTGGCGTGAAGAAGTTCGGCGGCGAGATCGTCGTCCCGGGCATGATTATCGTGCGCCAGCGCGGCACCAAGTTCCATCCTGGCCGCAATGTCGGCATCGGCACGGACCACACGCTTTTTGCGACCGCCCCGGGCGCCGTCACCTTCGAATGTAAAGACAAAGGTCGTCAATACGTAACGGTGGTCGCGCAAAAAGCGGCCGAGTAAACAGCGGGGGCAAGACGAGATCCCCCGCTGCGGCGAAAGCCCCCGCGGACGGTCTCGAGAAACCCCGAGAGTGGAAGGCCCAAAAGGGCGCCCTTCCAGAAAGTCCGGTAAGCCGAGGCGCTTATGAAGGGGGTGCGGATCGCCGCATTCCCTTCGTCGTTTCGGGGCCCGTCGAAAGCGAGCCCCTCGCTGGTCCGGAGTGGAAATGTTCCCCGATCTTGCCCGAGACGATGTCTTCCGCCTGGAGACTGGGCGGCTCTGGCTGCGCTGGCCGCGGGCCGCCGATGCGGCCGCGATCGAGCGCTATTGCAGCCGCTGGGAAGTCGCTGAGCACACGGCGCGCATTCCCCACCCCTATCCGCCGGGCTCCGCTGAGCGCTTCATCTTCGCCGCGCGCGAAGGCAACGCTACCGGTCGCGACCTCACCCTGGTGCTGACGCCGCTGCGCGACATGCGCGAGGCGATCGGCGCCGTCAGCCTCGAGGGGCGCGCGCAGGGACGCCTGACGCTCGGCTACGCAGTGGCGCCCGAACATTGGGGCAAGGGGTTCGCCACCGAAGCGGTCGAGGCGATCATCGATTCCGGTTTCAGCCTGACCGACGCGGTCGAAATCGTCGCCAGCAGCCATGTCAACAACACCGCTTCGCGTCGTGTGCTGGAGAAATCGGGGTTCGCCTTCGTCGGCTCCGGGCTCGAGGGCGCGCCGGCGCGCGGCGGGCTCGTCCCCTGCGACCGCTTCGCCTTGTCGCGCGCCGCCTGGAGCGCGCGCCGCGGCGGCCTTGTCGCGCACACGACAGTGACGGATCTCCATGAAGTTCCTTGATCAAGCCCGCGTCTACATACGCTCCGGCGACGGCGGGGCCGGCTGCGTGTCGTTCCGCCGCGAGAAGTTCATCGAGTTCGGCGGCCCCGACGGCGGCGACGGCGGCCGCGGCGGCGATGTCGTGGTCGAATGCGCCAGCGGCCTCAACACGCTGATCGACTTCCGCTACCAGCAGCACTTCAAGGCCAAGACCGGCATGCACGGCATGGGCAAGAACCGCGCCGGCGGCCGCGGCGCCGACGCGGTGCTGAAGGTGCCGGAAGGCACGCAGGTCTACGACGAAGAAGACCTGGAGCGGCCGCTCGCCGACCTCAAGACGCCCGGCGAGCGGGTCGTCATCGCCAAGGGCGGCAACGGCGGCTTCGGCAACGCCCATTTCACCACTGCGACCAATCAGGCGCCGCGACGCGCCAATCCCGGCCAGCCGGGCGTCGAGCGCACGTTGCTCCTGCGGCTGAAGCTGATCGCCGACCTCGGCCTTGTCGGCCTGCCCAACGCCGGCAAGTCGACTCTTCTTGCCGCGGTCTCGGCGGCGCGGCCGAAGATCGCCGACTATCCGTTCACGACGTTGCATCCCAATCTCGGCGTGGTGCGGATCGACGACCGCGATTTCGTCCTGGCCGACATTCCCGGCCTGATCGAAGGCGCGCACGAAGGCCAGGGGCTCGGCGACCGGTTTCTCGGCCATGTCGAGCGTTGCGGCGCGCTGATCCATCTCGTCGACGCCGCGGGCGACCACGCCGGCGCCGCCTATCGCATCATCCGCGGCGAACTCGCCGCCTATCGCCGCGACCTTGCCGAAAAGCCGGAGATCGTCGCGCTGTCGAAGATCGACGCGGTCGACGAAGAGACGCTCAAAGTTCAGCGCGAGCGTTTGAAGCGCGCCATGCGGAGCTATGGCCCATCGCTCGCCGCCGGCGCGCGACGGGCGCCGCCGCTCGAACTCTCCGCCGTCGCTCATCGCGGCGTCTCAGAGGCTTTGCGCGCAGCGCTCGCCGTCATCGATTCGGCGCGCGCAAGCGAGACGAAGCAGGCCGCGCCCGCTCCGGCCTGGACGGCTTGAGCCGACGCGGGCTCGACGCCCACCGGCCTCTTTCGGCGCGCTCAACAAGGCGGCGTTTATTTAGGCTATGGCGGCCGCTCTGGCGCGGAAGGCGCGCGGCGCGGCTTTTGCCGGTTCGGCGCGCGGCGCTTCTTCGGGCGACGCGCCGACGACGCGAAAATGCCCAACAAGCTGGGCGAGCTTGCCCGTCTCCTCGGACAGCGAATGACCGGCGGCGGTGGATTCCTCGACCATGGCGGCGTTTTGTTGCGTGACGAGATTCATCTGCCCGACCGCCTGGTTGATCTGCTCCAACGCCGTCGATTGCTCATATGCGCCTACGGCGATGTCGGACACCGCCGCATTGATCTCGGCCACCTGTTTGGCGATGCGCTCTAGCGATTGGCCGGTCTCGGCCACCAGCTCGACGCCGACGCTGACCTGGGTGCGCGAGTCGGAAATCAGCCCTTTGATTTCCTTGGCCGCTTGCGCCGAGCGCTGCGCGAGGGCGCGCACCTCCGAGGCGACGACGGCAAAGCCGCGCCCCGCGTCGCCGGCGCGGGCCGCCTCGACGCCGGCGTTGAGCGCCAGCAGGTTGGTTTGGAAAGCGATCTCGTCGATAACCCCGATGATCTGGCTGATCTGCTGCGACGACTTGGCGATCGCGCCCATCGCCTCGACCGCCCGGCGCACGACGTCCGCGCTCTTCTTGGCGTTGTCGTCGGCGGCCAAGGCGACCTGGCGCGCGTGTTGCGTCCCTTCGGCCGACTTCTTCACCGTCGCCGTCACCTCGGTCAGCGTCGCCGTCGTCTCCTCAAGGCTGGCGGCTTGCTCCTCGGTTCGGTTCGACAGATCGTCGGCCGCCGCCGTGACTTCGTTGGCGCTCGTCGCGATCGAATCCGTCGAGGAAACGACGGTGAGCACCGTCTGTTTGAGCCTGGCGATCGCTTCGTTGAAGTCGTCGCGAATCTTCGCGTAGGCCGGCGTGAAGCCCTGGTCGAGGCGCACCAGCAGGTCGCCGTCGGCGACGCCACGGAGGCCGTCTCCAAGCCTTCGCACGACCTCGGCCTGCTCTTCGGTCGCCATGGCGCGTTGCGCCGCCACGCGCTCGCGCTCAATTTCGGCCTGGGCTCGCGCCGTCGCCGCTTCCGCCTCTAGCCGCGCTCGATCGAGCGCATTCTGCTTGAACACGTCGACGGCGCGCGACATGTCGCCGATCTCGTCGCGTCGATCCTGCCCCTCGATTTCGATCCCGACGTCCCCTGACGCCAGCGTTCCCATCGCCGCGCCGAGCCGCAACAGTGGGCGGGCGATCTTCGTCGCCGTCAGCCACACCGCGGCGGCGCCGGCGGCGAGGGTTGCGGCGAAGCCGACGAGCGCAAGCGTCCACAACGCATTGCGCGATCGCGCCCGCAGCTCGGCGGCGGATTTGGCGTTCTCGTCTTGGACGGCGAGCGTGAATGTCCTCATTTCGTCGGCGAGCGCGCGCACGTCGACGTCGATTGCGGCGAGCAGCTTCGCGCCTGCCGCCATCTGGTCGAGCTCTTCCGGCTTCAGCTTCTGGCCCGCTTCGAGCGAGGGAGTCGATTGTCCGACCTTGAAAGGCGCCTCGGCCTTGTCGATCAGCGCCTGGAATCGCGCCTTGAAGCCCGCGATCTGGTCGGCCTTCTCTGGCAGCAGTGCGGCCGCTTCGTCGAATCGCGACCCTCCCCTCGAGCGCGCGTCGGCGAATCCCTCCTCGGCCGCCTTGGCCTGAGGCCCGCTGTTGTCGAAGGTCAGCTCGCCGAAGACGTTGTAGACGATATTGACCACGCTCACCCGCGCGCGATCGATCGCCAGCGTGCCCACCATGCGACGTTCGATGATGTCGCTCGCGGCGGCGCTGACGCCGCTGAGCTTGAAGCCGCCGAAAGCGACCATCGCGACGACGATCGCCGCCATCAAAACGATAGGGAGAAGCGCCTTTGCGCTCAGTTTGAGATTGTCGAGGTTCACGGCGGGCGGCCCCAAGCGCGAACAAGCGACGCTCCGCCCGCAAACAGTCGGGGCGCAGCCTCGTCGTCGCCAATTCATGCGGATGATTGCGGGGCGTCATGCCCCGAGACGGCCGCCGAGCGCGGCGGTCGCTTGGGAGCAGAATGTGTCTAGAACGCTAACGGCGCATTAAGCAACGCGATGCGCTTGGCGTTACGCGGACCTGACACGGACCGAAACGAAAAGCGTTGGACGCGTCATTCCGTCGCGGCGCGCGCACGGCCTCAGGCGCGCACTTCCTGCCGCTGGAACGCGACATAAGCAATCGTGAAGAGGCCGATCGCCGCGGCGATCAGACCAGTGACTTGCGGCCAGATCAGCGCCAGGCTCTCAGCGAACGGCAGCGGCGCGGAGATCGCCCCCTGGAGCTGCGACGACAGCACGACGCCGAGAGAACGGGTGGAAGGATTGAGCGCGGCAAGCGCCGTCTCGGCGAACAGGGTGTTGGGCGACAGGCGCGACAGCGCCTCGGCGACATTGGCGTTGTGCAGCAGCGACGCCAGATTGTCGGGGTCGGTCGGCGCGACGATCGGCGCGATCAGCGACACCAGCATCGACCAGAAGAAGGCGAACAGCAACCACACCGACAGCGCCGCCAGCGCCGCCGTCGCGGCGGAGCGGAACACGACCGAAAACAGCAGCGCCAGCGCGAGCCACACGCCGCTGTAGGCGATCGCCGCCAACAGGAACGTGAAGCCGCGCGCAACCTCCTCGCCGCTCGGCGGCAGGCCGAGGAGCAGCACGCCGAGGCCGATGACGAACAGCCACAGCGCCGTCAGCGTGATCGCCAGCGTCGCCAGGCCGGCGAGGAACTTTCCGAACAGCAGCGCGTCGCGATAGATCGGCTGGGCCAGCAGCCGGCTCATCGTGCGGTGGTTGAACTCGCTGTTGACGCTGTCGAAGCCGAGCGCGATGGCGACGATCGGGATGAGGAAGCCGAGAAAGGCGACGAAGGACGGCAGCGGCGCCTTGGGCGTGGTGAACAGGCGCAAAAAGACGAACGGGTCCTCGCTGACGATGCTGCGCACTTCGGTGAGCGTCGCATAAACGGCGCCGGCGCCGGCGACGAACACCAGCAGCTCCAGCAGCCGCATGCGGACGCTGGAGAGGTTGTCGGCCAGCTCCTTCATCATCACCACGCCGGCCCCGGCGAGAGCGAAGCCGTCGCGCCGCATCGCGCACTCCTTGGAAATAGCGGGCATAAACCTCCTCGAGGCTGGCGTGGCCGGCCTCGATGCTCATCAACGCGCCGCCCGCTTCGACGATCGCTCGCGCGACCGCCGCGCGCGCATCGCCGCGCGCCTCGACGCGAAAGCCGTCGGCCGCCTTGGTCACCCGCGCGACGCCAGGAACGCGCGCGATGACATCGGCGAGGCCCTGCCCGCGGGCGTCGACGCGGATCACCTGCGAACCGCCGAGCACGTCGCGCAGTAGATCGTCGACCCGACCCGTCAGGCCGATGCGGCCGCGATGGAACAGCGCGACGCGGTCGCACACCGACTGGACGAGGTCGAGCAGATGCGAGGACAGCAGGATCGTCATGCCCTCCTGCTTCAGCGAACGAATCAGCTCGAGGAAATCGCGCGTCGACTGCGGGTCGAGGCCGCCGGTCGGCTCGTCGAGGATCGCCACCGCCGCGCCCTTCATCAGGATTTCGGCGATCGCCAGGCGCTGGCGCATGCCGCGCGAATAGGCGCGCACGGGCTTGCCGCCGGCCTCTTCGAGGCGCACCCGCTTCAGCGCCGCCGCGATGCGCTGGTCGGCCTCGGCGGCCTTCAACCCGCAGAGGGCCGCGGTGTAGCGCAGATTGGCGATCCCGCTGAGGTGGTCGTAGAACCCGACCGAGTCCGGCATGTAGCCGACGCGCCGCTTGACCTCGAGCGGCTGGCGCAGCGGATCGAAGCCGGCGACGACGACGCGACCCGCAGTCGGCTCGGTCAAGCCGAGCAACATCAGGATCGTCGTCGTCTTGCCGGAGCCGTTCGGCCCGAGCAGGCCGAACACCTCGCCCGCTTCGACCGTAAGGTCGAGACCGTCGACCGCGAGCGCCGAGCCATAGCGCTTGGTCAGCGCCTCGGCGCGAATGACCGGATCGCTCATCGCCGGCCGAACCGGCCGACCGCGCCGACCAGCACCAGCAGCGCGATGACGATCACGCCGAGGCCGGCGACGCCCCACAGCGTCGAGGTCAGCACAGTGACGCGATAGCTGACGTTCTGGTCGACGCCGTCGCCGACTGCCGAGATGTCGAGGAGATAGTCGCCGGCGATCGCCTGCGCGCCAGGCGTCAGCAGGACGTTGACCTTCTGCTGGCTGCCGACCGGAATGGGCGGCACATGCCTGGGATCGAAGGCCACCTTCCAGCCCCGGGGGGGCGAGGCGGTCAAACCGACGTTGACCACCGGCGCCGACCCAATATTGGTGATGGTCAGCGGGATCGAGCGCTCCTGGCCGGCGTAGGCTTCGCCGCTGAGGCGGTCGTCGGGGCCGGTGATCGTCATTGCCGGCAGGCCGCCGATATCGAGCGTGAGCTCGGCGCCGGCGCTGACCTTGTCGCCGATCGCCTCGAAGGTCACCGGCGCCTGGCCCGAGGGCGCGCTCGGATTGGGTTTGACCGAGACGGTGATGTCCTTGCTTTCGCCGGCCTTGATCAGCAGGCTGGTGATGTCCTGCTGGCCGTATTGCTCCTTGTAGCTCGTCGTGTAGCCTTCCGGCGCGTCGGTCTTGAGCGCGACCGTCATGTCGTTCGCGCCTTCGTTCTTCACCGTGACGACGAAGTCGAAGCTGGTGCGCGCGCTGCCGCTGAGGGTCGGGAATTTCGGCGTCGCCGTCAGCTTGGCTTGGAGCGGCGGGGCAAGCGTAACGGAAATCGGCAGCGACGATTTCGCGGCGTCGCCTTCGGCGTTGACGGTGAGCTGATAGGCGCCCGGCTTCTCGCTTTCGGGAACTGTCAGCTTGAGCGTGAGCGTCGCCTTGCCGTCGTAGTCGACGAAGGCGGCGCCGACCGACTTGCCCGCGCCCTCGATCTCCGCTTTCCAGCCGGTCGGCGCGTCGGCGACCGAGAGCGCCGTGCGCTGCGGCGGCAGGCCGTAGTTGTAAATTGTGAGCGGGAGGTCCGCTTCCTCGCCCGCGCGGATCGTCAGGGCGGGAAAATCGGTGGTGAGGTAGAGCCCCTTCACGCTGTCGGGGCTGGGGTCCTTAGCCAAGGCCGCCGCCGAAAACACGGTGAGCAACAAACCTGCCAGCGCACTCAAGCGCATGCCGCGCCTCCCTTCTCACGAACGCCGCGCGGCGTATCATTCGCCGCGCGGGCGCGCAAATGAGATGCGAAATTGGGACGGAAATTTGACCTGCGGGTCCGCTTCAGCTTTTCTTTTCAGTCTCTTAACCCGGCCCGCGGCGCTCCGCCCGCCGCCCGCGAGCCCAGGCGTCAAGCATAAATCACGAAAATGTAAGACTTTTTCACCCGAAGCGTTCCCGGCTTCCAATCCCGGCGCCCCGCCGGACATCGATTTCTGGCGGCGACGCTGCGTTCGACTCGGTTGTCGTCGCGCCGGTCCCTCCTATAAGGGATCGTGAGTCCCTAGTCGGCCGGCGCGCCGCCAGGTTTCTCGACCCAACCCGATCGAAGTTCGCTGACGTGACTATGGATCTCCCAAGGTCGCTGTTTGGGCCCGCTGACGCCTGGCCGGTGGCTCTCCGATGGGCGGCGCTGATCGTGCTTTCGCTGCTGTTCGCCACCGCGCTCGCGGCAATGCAACTGCCGGCCGCGCTGCTGCTCGGCCCGCTGATCGCCGGCGTCCTGCTGGCGGCGAGGGGCGGCGCCGTTCCTCTGCCGCGCCCGGCCTTTTCGCTCGCCCAGGGCGTCGTCGGCGTCATGATCGCCGGCTATCTGCCGCGATCGATTCTGACGGAAATCGCCGTTGAGTGGCCAATCTTCCTGATCGGCGTCCTGTCGACGATCGCCGCCGCGTCGCTGCTCGGATGGCTGCTCTGGCGCTCGCATGCGCTGCCCGGCACGACCGCGATCTGGGGCTCGTCGCCCGGCGCCGCGACGGCGATGACGCTGATGTCGGAGCATTACGGCGCCGACCTGCGCCTTGTCGCCTTCATGCAATACACGCGCGTGACCTGCTGCGCGGTGATCGCCGCCCTGGTCGCCAGGCTGTTCGGCGCGCCGGCGGCGAACGCCGCGCTCGCGCTGCCGGACTGGTCGATCCAGGGCCTACTGGCCGGGCTGACGGTTGCGTCCGTCGGCGCCTATCTCGGCGTCCGGTTGCGCGTTCCTGGCGGCGCGCTGCTGCTGCCGATGGCGATCGGCGTCGTCGTCGCGCTGTCGGGCCTGACGACCATGGTTCTGCCGACGCCAGTGCTGGCGCTCGGCTACGCGGCGGTCGGCTGGGGCATCGGCATGCGCTTCACGCCCGACGTGTTGCGTCATGCGGCGCGCGCCGCGCCGCGGGTGATCGGCGCGATCCTGACGCTGATCGCGATCTGCGGCGGCTTCGGCGCGGCGCTCGTCTGGCTGGCAGGCGTCGATCCGCTGACCGCCTATCTCGCCACCAGCCCCGGCGGCGCCGATTCGGTGTCGATCATCGCCGCCTCGACCAAGGTCGACATGCCGTTCGTCCTGGCGATGCAGGTCGCGCGCTTCGTCCTCGTCGTCCTCATCGGCCCGGCGCAGGCGCGCCTGCTGTCGCGCCCCGCCATGCCGGCAAAGGCCTGAGCGTAAAGCGCCAAGGGCGCAATCGTCAGGCGAGCGCCTCGAGCGCGGCGCGGTTCTCGACGACGCCGATCTCCACTTCGAAGCTGCGCGTCTCGCCCGGGGCCAGAATCGGCGCCTCGCCGCGACGCAGGAGTTCGGAGCGGCCGTCGAGCAACGACGTGCCTGGCTCCAGGCCGACGACATATTCCTGCTCGCCGAGCATCTTCCACTCGACGAGGAGGGGGAGCGTGTCGGTGCGGTAGCGAACAAAAGCGCCGAGGCCGAGTTCCTCGTTGAACACTGCCGCATAGGCGCGGGCGTGCTTGGTCTCGGGGCGGTGATAGAAGCACTCCTCGACATAGCCAGGCTGGGGGTCGCCGAATTCGCGATGCTGGGCGAGTCCGGCTGCCGCCTTTGCGTCGCGCGGGTCGACGCCGCCGCGCGTCGCGTAGAGCCGGCTCGCGCCGCTGACGATCGGGTAGCCGAAGTTGCAGTGATAGAGCAGCGCCAGCGGCTCCGGACGGACGCTCGCATTCTCGACCGTGTCGCGAACGATCAGCGAATTGGCGCCGAGGCCGGTGGCGATCTCGCGGCGCAGGACAAGGCACTCGCCGAACGCCGACGCCTGCCGGACGGTTCCGGCGACGACGATGCGATATTCGTCGCCGATCCATTGCTGGGAAACGGCGACGTCCTCGGCCGGAACATTGCTGATGCGGCCGTGCAGGCCGAATTCGGCCCCGTCGACCGCCGAGGGAACGCCAATGTTGCTCAACCCCGCCGTCGTCATCAGGCCGGCGAAGAAGTTGCGCAGAAAGCCGCTCGCGCCGCGCTCTTCGAAGAACGCCGGCGAGACCACCCCGGTTTTTGAGATATAGCCGAGCGGAACGCCGCGGTAGGAGGCCCAGGCGATGTCGAGTCCGCGCCCGGGCAGAACGGTGAACTCGAAGCCGCTCCCCGTCTTCACGTCGACCGCTTCGACGCCGCGGGCGGCGCCCGAGGCCAGCACGCAGGCGCGCGCCCCGGCGATCTGCGACATGTGCCCCACTCGACGCTTCAGGCTGTCGCGACTGATCGGCCGACCATAGAGTTCGTTCATCCCCGCTCCTTCCGCGCCCCGACGGGCCTGCTGCGACGCGATCGGTCTTCAGCATTCTCGACCTCGTCGAAGCGAGGTTGTTCAACAGCATACATGAAGATCGGGCGGCCGGCGCGCGGGCCGATTGACGCGCCGACGCGCTCCCCGGAAGCCTTCGCGCGCGCGTCCCCGCTCCGAACGCCAGCCGAAAGACCTGCACGTTGAGGGATCGGCGCTCCCGTGGGGAATCGAATCCCAGCTTTCGCCGCGAACGCGCCAAAGCGCAGGGATCCTCTGGGCATGTAGGCGAGTTTCTCGCTACGCAACCCATTGAAAGACCCCGTGACAGGAAAACACAGGCCAAGCGCGTCCACCGGCTGGTTGCAAAGCCGCTTGCGATAGACCCGCCGATCGGCTCAGGGCCGATCGACTCAAGATGGAGTCAAACCCTTCCCGATTTCAGATTGCGACCAGACTGAAGGCCTGCCCTACGACGCTGCGGACGATCACTGCTTCGA
>Ga0302319_10010896_pt1 | contig 17283 bp, 14 predicted proteins | sample Bog_T0_2_FD_203319 | JGI IMG/M metagenome (GOLD analysis project Ga0302319, IMG submission 203319) | Peat permafrost microbial communities from Stordalen Mire near Abisko, Sweden - Bog_T0_2 | ecosystem: Environmental > Terrestrial > Soil > Wetlands > Peat | place: Sweden: Abisko, Stordalen Mire...
AAGAGAAGCAGGCTGCCAAACAGCTTTGTGAATGTCTCCACCGGTCGCCCTCCCGTGTTCTCGTCCAGACAACAAGATCATCGGACAGACGACCGGCGGAGGCAAATTTCAAATATCTTTGGCTAGAATTCCAAGGTCTGAAAAGCCAGACCTGAGCCACGCGTCCTACTGAGACTTTTCAGGATTTTGTTGCAGATGAAGTGCCTCACCCACATGCCTTGCGGAGGTACCCAGCGCATGTTTGGTGTGCCTATAGCTCTTCAGAATTGCATTGCCAGTATCGTCTTGCGCAACTGAAATAGCCACGTCCGTGGAGGTTCCTGCTTTGGAGAGGGATGAAATTGTATGGTCAGCGCCACCTGCAATCACCTGCTCTGTGGAACTACTGACGGCAATGATCCCCTGAGCGGGATGCTTCCCTGCGTTAAACCATGCTATGTCCGTATCTGGCATTTGGTTGAGACGAGCAATCGGCTCAGGCGGGAAGTTCGTGTTGCTCATTTTGTCCAGAAGCGGCCATTCGCTCGATGCGATAAAGATAGAACCATTCATGGGATGGCCGGGCTCACCGAGATTGATGATCCTGCCGGGGCGAAGCGCCACCATATCGACGCACTTGTCTGCACCGCATCCGGATTTGCAGAGCGCCTCATTCAAGTAAGAAGCGTGCTTGCCAGGCGAGATCCAAACCTTGGCGCCGTTCTCCTCAGTATGGATCGTTGAGGCACGCGTAATCTGGCTTACGTCGCATACCGTGTTCTCATGGGCCGCAGCATACCAATAGATGGCCTTCCACTTTGCAGAATCAAGATCGCGGTCCGATGCGCTCACCAGTACAGCCACATGCTCCGCGTCGAGAGGATGCCCATGAGGCCCGCAGTCACGCTTCCAGAGATGATAGTAGTGAATCTCCGCGGTCGGGAGATCGCCGCTTGAAGACTTTGCCGGAAACACCTGGCCGTAGATGGTCCCGTTTTCGGCTTTCACCGTGGGAGTCTCCATATCCGGAGCAAACTCCGCGGCAATCTCTGAGCAGTCATGCCGCGCGACCATGAACGTCGGAGCAAACTGAATCAAGAGATCCTGCTCCAGCGCATCGCTCATGCCGTCATGGTCGGAATCAATGGCGAATTGTGCCTTCTGCTCAGGCTCCTGGGCGGCTGCGTTGCGCGATACCGTGGGGGTAAGCAATGCGATGATAAAAAGGAGGGAAGCGGAGCGCCTGAGGGTTCTCATTGATGTCTTTCTGCCTCTAATCTGCTAAAGACAGTCTACGCTCCGTGCAGGATGAGAAGCATAATCTGCCCGATTCCTGCGAAGTCCTCTTTTCGCCTGGTTCGACGGACCTGATTGGGCTTGGTGGGCCAAGTCTCGCGTTTGAAGAAGCAATTCTCAGAATTTCCAGGTCGGAAAAGCCAGACCTGAACCACCCGTCTGTTAGCGAATCCACATCGGAAGTTTGCAGCCGATCGGCGGGTGGCGCACCCTAAGCTTTTCAGAATCTAAACATTCCCTCAAGAACGGGTGCCCCATCCTTCCGCAGTTTTATCGCGGAAAGGTGGGATAGCACAAACCTCAACCGTCCGTTCTCCGATCCAGCCGTTGAATCGCCAGGTGTCCCGATTCTGGGACTTAGGAAACCACAATCCTTTCCCTGCCCTTTTGCATAAAATTACGCCCCCCGGCGCATAATGGGAATAGAGAAACCCATGAAAGAAATCGCCGCAGGGGATGGCAGTTGCGTACTCGTTCTCCCGGCCAATCTCTCGGGAACCTGCCCGATCCGGCCCTTCTCCTAGTAACGACTTAATTAATACCACCCTCCCCCCCCTCCTATATTTTCCAAACCTTGCAGATCATTTCCGAACCACCCCGGAGCGCGCATTGAAAGCCAGAGAGCGTCTGCGTTCCGAGTCATCGCCAAGCTGCGCGAGGCGGAAGAGGGTTAGAGCAACTTCAGAATTCCCGGACCCTGGGACGTTTCGCAGGACGAATTCACTGAGTGCTCTTTGAACTGTGGGTATAATGTGATTCTCCAGGCGCTAGCTCTGGACAAACGTTTCCCATGGGAGGCTGCATGGCTTCAATCACCGGCTTTGGCGGTATATTTTTGCGAGCGGATGATCCAAAAGCTCTGTATCAATGGTACGAGCGGCATCTCGGTCTGGTGAAGTCCGACGGATCATTCGCGTTTCCTGCCCCGACGCAACACGCCCAGGTCGTCTTCGCCCTTTTCAAACAAGACAATGCATACTTCCCTCCGGCACAGAAAGCGATGATCAACCTCCAGGTGGATGACCTCGATGGATTGCTGGACCGTTTGATCGACGAAGGTGTCACGGTCGATCCCAAACGCGAAAGCTATGACTTCGGAAAGTTCGGCTGGATCACCGATCCGGAAGGAAATCGTGTTGAGCTTTGGCAGCCCGTCGCAGCTGGTTAATGCCGAACTGCCCGAGATTAGTCTCCAGAAGTCTTAGTGCTGTATCTGAAGCGCCCACCGCGCATCAGACTGAGGGCGCCTGCTCTCGGGCGGGGCGCTTCGGCGCAACGCGAATGCGTCAGCTGCCGCGGCGGCTTCGTTCATCTCGGCATCTGAGAAGTATTGGTTCGCTTCCGAGCGGCAAGCTGCTCGGAGGCTGTCTCGCGTTCTTACCCCTTGCGCCGGTAGAGCACCTGGAACTCGTAGCCCGAGTTAGCTGGGAAGAGTCCGGCCACATGGCGCAGGCGCTCGGCCAGCGCCGGCGCGGCAAGCAGGGGGTAGTCGCGTTCGCGTAGGTCGTGGTAGTCGAAATCCACGGCGATGGCCAGCATGTAAATCGCCAGCGCATCGGAGAAGGCCGACTCGTAGTAGGCGTTGCGGGCGCGCTCGTCGATCACCGGCTGGCCGTTGCTGTTGTGGCTGTCTTGCGCGTGGCGGCGGCTCTCCCAGGCATCCTGGCTGGTTTCGCCGCGCACCTGGGCCTCGGCCTGCGACCAGGCCAGCGCGGAGAAGCTCTCTGGCACGCCCGCAGACTCCACAAAGTTGTGGGCCACATTGATGAAAAACTCAAAGGCCAAGCCAAATCGATCTTCGACCAGGCGGGTGGAAAGGAAAACCGCTTCCGTCGAGCCGAAGGTTGCGTTGCGATGGCATATGGCCCTGTCGCCCAGATCGACGCTGTAGGTGGGGGCGACCATCACTTCGCCGGTGTCGGCAATCGCCAACGGCACAAAGTAGTAGGCGCGATTGTTGAGCGCCGCGGAGAGCGTGGCCGGAACAGCGCCCACCAGCCGCTCCAGATCGGGCTCGGAGACGCGTGTCTCTCCCCAGAAGGCATAGTGGATACCGTTGGGAGACTGATTCGCGGTCGCGTGCGCGGCGACCTTCTCCGCAGACCAAAGCTCGATTTGTGCGCTGGTAGACATCAACCTGTATTCTAGACGACGGAGGCTCTGAAAATGGCTCTTTCCGCAAATGCGCAACGCGCCGGCGGCGGTACGGTTCTCGGCTTCCCGCTGGCGGGCTTCGGCCTGTTCACGAGCCTGCTGCTGGCGGTTGCCGCGGCTTTCTTCACTTTTTTCGCAACCACATGCATTGCCATCTTCTCGCTGCTGGGCTGGAATGTGATCGGCCATCACACGGTCAGCTATGCAGATAGCTACCGCTATGTGGGCTTTCCGGCCGGGGTGCTGGTCCTGGTATTGGCGCTGCCAGTGTTTGGGACGTTGTGGGTGCGAGCCAAGCTGCGGAAATAGCATGGGCGCCCCAAAGAGTGCAGGTACCCGCATTCCGCCAGTTGAGCCGCTTTAGCTTCCAGCCGGCTTGGGATTGGCGCGGTCGAATTTAGCCAGCTTGACCTTGCTCGCTAGGCCGATCTTCGAGAGCAGCCAGATGCCCATGTAGTTGGGGTCGATCTCATACCAGGCCAGGCCGTGGCGGGCAGAGACGGGATGAGCGTGGTGGTTGTTGTGCCAGCCCTCGCCTCCGCTGATCAGAGCGACCCACCAGTTGTTGCGGGAGTCGTCGCGTGTTTCAAAACGGCGGCTGCCCCACAGGTGGGTTGCGGAGTTCACGAACCAAGTCGCGTGCAGGCCCAGAGTCACGCGCATAAAGACCCCCCACAGCAGCATGCCCACGGCGTTCACCGCGCCGCCCGTCAGCCAGCCGCCGCCAAAAAGCAGCACGCCGCTCAGGACCAGCGGAATCCAGTGATACTTGCTCAGCCACACGTGAACGCGATCCTTTTCCAGGTCGGGTACGTAGCGGGCCAGAACCTCAGTTTGCTGGTGCAATGTGTTGCCCCAGAGCAGCCAGCCCGCATGTGCCCACCATCCGCCCTCGCGGGGCGTGTGCGGGTCGCCCTCGCGGTCGCTCAGTTGGTGATGCACGCGATGAGTGGCCACCCAGAAGATGGGGCCGCCCTCCAGCGAGAGCGTGGCACAACTAGCCATCGCATATTCCAGCCACTTGGGAACCTGATACCCCCGGTGCGTGAGCAGCCGGTGATAGCACATGCCAATGCCAACATTGATGGCCAGCACGTGCAGAACCAACATCACCGCCAGCCGCTGCCAGGTAAAGAAGAACAGAGCCGCCACCGCGCCCACGTGGAAGGCAACGAGTACGGTCAGAGTCAGCCAGTTGATGCCCTCGCCGATTGATGCGGCGCGTCCCATGCGAATCTCTTGCCGTGCAGGAGCGGCATGGCTTATTGCGGATGCGGAAAGCTCAGGAAATGCCGGATTGGAAATTGCGGTTGCGGTTTCATGGGGCGGCGCGGTCAGGACTGAGGCCATACTGGAAAAGTTCCTTGGGAGGGTGGCAACTCGCCCACCCCGATACCCCATTGTATCTGGAGACAAGCACAGCAATCACACTGAATGCTGCCTTGTCAGTGATAATGAACCGCGATGGCAAAACTTTATGATCAATTTGGCTCAATTTCTCGGGAAAATGTCTGTCTGTTATGATCCGGCCTAACGCAGGTTCGCACACATATTCGTCCGTCGGGGCAGCGGGGAGACTTATGGCCAGCGAAACCAGCCGCATTGAAGCCTTCTCTGATGGTGTTTTTTCGATTGCCGCGACCTTGCTGGTTCTCGAACTAAAGCCGCCAGCGCCAGGCCAGACCTTCTGGCAGGGAATCCTCGCGCAGTGGCCCGGATTCACCAGCTTTCTGCTCAGCTTTCTCTTCATTGGCATCATGTGGATCAGTCACCACCGGCTGTTCACCCACGTCCGGCGCGCGGACAATGTGCTGATGCTGGCGAACCTGCTGCTCTTGCTGGGCGTTGTCTGGATTCCCTACCCGACGTTGCTGATGGCGCAGGGTGTCGCCAACGGCGATATCCGCGACGCCGCAATCTTCTACAACGGCTCTTATTTGATGATTGCGCTCCTGTTCAACCTGCTGCTCTTCACCTGCATCAGGCGCGGCCTTGTGGATCGCGAATACGCCGGTGTGCGCGGCATTGCCAAACAGTATTCCGTCGGCCCGGCAATGTATCTGCTGTGCCTGATCGTCACCTGGTGGAATGTCCCCATCAGTTTGGCGATCAATGGCGGCATGGCTTTGTTCTTCCTGTTGGCCCCATGCAAACCATCCAAGCCGCACGGAGCGGATTGACTTCAGCGAGGCCGGCATGGCGCGCCAAGGTGTCGCTTTGCGCAATGGATTGCTGTCTTACTCCCGCCGGAACTTATTTGCCTGCTCGAACTCGTCGCGCAGCCCTGGCGTGCGCAGATTTTCGCGCAAGTGAGCCAGCCTTTGTTCCAGTGCGTGCAACGCGGCCTGGATCAATTCAGTATTTGTATAAGCAATGTCGCGCCACATGGAGTAGGGGCTGGCGCCCAGCCGGGTCATCTCGCGCAGCGCGCGGCCGCCCACGTCTCTCAGTTCCGGGGCGTCGCCCACTTCATCCTCAAGCAGCGCGCTCAGGGCCGTGGCCACAAACTGGGGCAGATGGCTGACCCAGGCTACCAGCTCATCGTGGCGTGTGGGGTCGAGGTCGATGGTTCTGGAGCCCATGGCCGCAACCCACTCCCGCCAGCCCTTCACCAACGCAGCGGAATGCGGAGAGCGCTGCGCATCTGGATCGTCGGTAAACAGCCAGACCGCGCCGCGAAACAGTTCCGCATCGGCCAGGGCCGCGCCGCCCCGCTCCTTGCCCGCCATGGGGTGGCCGGGAAGAAACGCAGCGCGATCCGGCGCGTTGAAGAGCCGCGCCGCGGCGGCGGAGATTTGCGCCTTGGTGCTGCCTACGTCGGTCACCAGATGGTCGGAACCAAGCACGCCGGAGAGCTTCTCCATCAAGTCGAGCGTGGCATAGATGGGTACGGCCAGCAGCACAACCTGGCTTTCCCTGGCAGCCTGCAAGGCATCCGCGGAGATGGAGTCGATAGCCCCCATCTTGAGCGCCAGTTGCGCGCTTTCCGGGGTCCGGGACCACCCGGCGATTGCGCCGCGAAAACCGGCCGCGCGCAGTGCCAGGCCTGCCGACGCGCCCAGAAGACCGGTGCCGAGAATGGCGATGCGCTCGATCATGCGGACCTTTCTTGCCCCGTATTTTCTCGTCCCACGGTAAGTCTAAAGCCGCAGCCCCTCAAAGCCCATGTTGACTTACTTCAGCGGCCGGTCGGTCCAAAGGGCCTTGTCGGCGATGGTTTGGACGGGGTAAAGGCGGCCAGCGAGCAGGCTCTCGGCTTTCAGCTGATTGGTGTCCTGGGCGAAAAGCCACTTGCGTTCGCCCGTCCCCCAGGCGTTGGAAAGCTGACTTTCGCTGAGAAAGATATCGGGCGCATCAGGGTAGCAGGAGCCCCACAACAGCGGCGTGCCTTCGCCATGCTGGCCACAGCGCGGAAGCACCAGCTTGGCCGGCTTTCCCTCGAAAAAGTGATGGGTATAAAAGACCACCGAGGACGCGTCGGATTGCTCGCCATAGATGATGAAAGTGTCGGCGCGCGAGCCTCTCTTGACGATGGTGTCGGCCAGTTGCTTTGAACTGAGCATCGGATCAAAGCGGGCAAAGGCAATGTGCGCGGCCACCAAAAATACGGTCGAAGTGAGAGCGACACTGACAGTTGCGGACACGTGTTTCTTCTTGATGCGAAGAATCAATCCGAGCGCCGGCCCGATCAGCAGGGTGATGGCGGCCAGGATCGCAGGCAGCCGGAGCGCGGCAAACGAGGGGCCCGTCAGGTCGAAGAAGTGAGACATGGAGAGCGTGTAGTCGCCTACCCCTCGGTGCGCCAGCAGGGTGCCAACGTCGGCCACAAAGGGCAGGCGGCGGGAGTCCCACAATCCCCATCCCAGCGCGGCTGCGGCCAGCACGCCAACCACGGCAAACACGGCGTGTCCTCCCGTGAGCCATGCGGTCGAGACCAGTGGATTCCTGCTGTTCGGTCCGCTGTCAGGCCCCCCGTCTAGGCCGCGTTTCTCTTCAACGCCAGTCAGCACGCCGGCAATGAGGATGAACAGCGGCGGCCAGACTGGAAAGGTGTAGTACTCCTGGTTGCTCGATATCGAGAAGAACACCAGAGTCCAGGCCGTAAACAGCGCGAGCAGCCAGACAGTGCGCAAGCGAAACTTGAGCCGTGTGACGTAGCTGGCCATGTCTTCGCGCTGAGCGTAGTCGAGAAAGAAGTCAAGCGTCTCGCCGGACTTGTTGCCGATGTGATCGAGCCACAGGCGGCGTGTCCTCCACGCCACTACGGCCAATGCGGGCAGAAACAGGCTCCACGGGAAGAGCCAGACCAGATGAAGCAGCCAGTAGGCCGCAAAAGGCAGTTTGTTGTAGTCGTGCGGGTAGCGCTGCGAAAAAAAGCGCAGATAGTGCTCGTTGACGAAGTAGAAGTAAAAGAACCCGTGGACGTTTCCGATCATGGGGTGGTTGCCTACCGGGTGTCCCTGATCTGGATTTGCGAGTCCGCAGAGGATGTGCCACGGCGCGGCAATGGCAAGAAAAAGCAACAGGCCTGAGAAGGGCTTCAACGCGCGCCACTGGCGCCATTGCCCGGTCAGCAGCAGATAGGGAATCGCCGTGCCGGCAAAGAACACCGGAGCGATCAAGCCTTTGGTGAGCAGAGCCAGGGCAACGCCCGCCCATGCCCAGTAAATGCGCATGGGGTAGTTCAGTTCGAGGGCAGTAATAAGACCATAGAGGGCGGCAAGCAAAAACAGGCTGAGGATGGCCTCGGGAATGATGAAGCGTGTAAAGAGAAACGGGCCGATGGAGGTGAGTACGCCGAGGCCGGCATAGAGGCCTGCGCGCGGTCCCCAGGCTCTGCGCGCCCAGGCCCACGCAAGCCATGCCAGGCCCAGCATGGCCAGCGCATTGGGCAGGTGTGTGGCAAAGGTGTTCTGGCCAAAGATGCGGTAGGCGCCGGCTACCAGCCAGTAGGGCAGCGGGGGCTTCTCAATATAGCGGATGCCATTGATCTGGCAGGTGATCCAGTCGCCGGTTTCGGCAATGTGCTGCGCGGCTTGCGCGTGCGATGCGTCCACGTCGTCAAGCAGGGGCGGCGAGAACAGTGAGCCAAAGTACACGGCTGCAAAGATGGCCATAAACAGCAGCCAGGTGGCTTGTGCGGTGGGCGTAGCTTGCGGGCGGTTGTGCGTATCGTTCCAGTTTGTCATTGCGGATAACGGCGTTGCAACAAGGATAACAGGGGGATTGGCAGGGTGATCGTTCTGGGACTCAGAGAACCTCCGAACAAGTCCTCTTGTTCAATAGCTCTGAAAGCGCACGATTTCAGTCCTGCCGCAAGAAGCTGGAGATAGAGGAAGGGCTTTAGCGCATGAGGGAATACCGGCTGGGCATCCGCCAGAGAATATCCGCAATACGTCGGGGCTGACGGTATTGCGGATGGGTACAGCTACTGCGCAGTGACGAGCTGATGCGCGATGGCAAACAGGGCAAGCTCAAGCCGGGTCGAGACGCCGGTTTTGTCGAAGATGTTCGAGAGGTGCCGCTTCACGGTCTCTTCGCTGAGAGTGAACTGTTTGGCGATATCTCGATTGCTGCAGCCTTCCACAATGCATCCCACCACTTCTAGCTCGCGTGGCGTGAGGCCATAGGTCTTGTGTACAGGCACGGCGGCCTGCTGGACCAGGTCGTGAAGCGCCGAGACAAGATTGACCACGCGCTTGCCGCCGATCCAGTAGTCGCCGGAGACGACGGTGCGGATGGCGGTTTGGAGATGGCCGACGAGGGCGTCCTTCAGCACGATCCCGCGGGCGCCGATTTGCAGAGCCTCAATGACCTGATGCGAGGTAATGGTGGATGTGAGCAGGAGAATCTTGACTGTAGGCGTGCCGTTCATAATGGCGCGCATGGCCTCAATGCCGGGTAAACGCGGCATCTGCACGTCCAGCAGCAGAACATCCGGCTCCATCTCGAGGGTCAGCGTAATGGCTTCATCGCCATCGGTGGCTTCTCCAACAACCTCAAAGCCGTCTTTCTCGGTGAGCATGTTGCACACACCGATGCGGACCACAGGATGGTCGTCCGCCAGCACGATACGGATCGGTCTTTCCATTTGAGGCTAACCTCCAAATGCGGAACCAGCCCCGGGCAACCTTGAAGCCGGGTTTTGGAACGGCGATTCCCTATGGTGGGAATCCAGCTACAAGCATACTCTCCAGTTTTCGGACAGCGGCGCGCAAATCGTCCACTACGCTGGCGCTGTTATCCCGTTGGTTACTCTTTGAATCGAGAATCCCCGACTCGATCAACTTGCCGAGGCGGGCAGCCTGGAGCGCACCAGCCATGCTGCAGCCCCCTTTGATGGCGTGACCGATGCGGCGCACCTCGGCGTCGTCGCCATTTGCGATGGCGGTCTCAAGGGCGCCAATGCGGCGATCCAGATCGGCGACGATGGCGGCATAAATCTGCCGAACCGCGGCCTCGGGCATCATTTCTTTCAGTTGGGCCAGGGTTGTGGGGCTGATCACCGGGTCAGAGGCATCTGCGACCGGCGCGGGGGCGGTGGAGGGTTGAGGGGATTTTGAGGGAGTGGCTTGGGACGGATGCGCTTGCAGAAACTTTTGCAGGCCATCGCCGGTAAGCGGCTTCAGCAGGAATCCGTCGGCGGCCGCGACCATCTCTTCGGGCGCTTTGCTGGCGCTGACCACAAAGACCTTCGCCTTGCTTCGGGCGCGGATTCCCTCAATCAGGCGGGTTCCACTCAGGCCAGGCATCTGCGCATCCATGAGAATGACGCTGGGAGCGCACTCGCCACCTTCAAGCAGCTGCAGAGCTGCCCCGCCCTCCGCGGCGGTGTGAACCGCATAGCCGCTCATGGTGAGAATTGTAGCCATCACCTCCCGGCTGACCAGGTCGTCGTCAATCAGAAGCACCGTGAGCAGATCGTGCTGGGGGCTGGAATCGAGCATGAATCTAGTGTGCCACTGCCAGGGCGGGATTTGGCAAAAAATAAAACCCCAATTCAAAAGCGGGACCGGCAGAGTCACTTCCCCGATGGGCAGCACCTGAATTCGAGCTCCGGGCATAGACAAGCAATTAGGTGGGTTGTGATCGGCGATGTCCTGTCGGTGGAGGAGGCTGTGTTCCTCTTCTCCAGAGTGCGCGCGTTGTTCCCAAGGTTATTCGACCCTGGTTTGCGGTTGAAAAAACCGTGTGGCATACAATGGTCGCATTGGCAGTCCTATCTATTCGCGAGGATGCCGGGATCGGTGAACCGGCAGTCACAGCCAGTAGCCGCACGCAGGCCGTCGTAGGCGCGTGCCTGTTTTTACTGCTGATCTTTTGCACAGCAACCGTCTTTGTGAAGGCTGCCTGGGCGCTTCAGTCTTTTCAGATTGGAGTTTTTGCCCTGCTTGCGGTGTATGCGCTATCGGGCATCCGCCGCGGTAAGGAGCAGATCGCCGGCGGAGTGACGCAGTGGCTGGTGTACCTGATTCCCGTCGTGGGCTTGGTGCAGATCCTTGCGCATACCACCGCATCCAGCATGGAAACCCGTCAGGCTATCTTACGCTGGAGCGCCCTCGCCGGAGTTTTCTTTCTTGTCCAGATTACCGCTCCTTCCCATGCGGCGCGGCGCAACCTGTTGAGCGCATTTCTTATCTTCGCTACGGCAATGGCTGTACTCTGTCTAGCGCAGCTCTTTACCTCCGAGGGCCGCATCCTCTGGATATTCCCGACCGGCAACCCGGATGTCTTCGCAACATTTCCCTCCTATAACAGCTATTCGCAGTTCGTGGAGCTTGCATTGCCCATCGCACTCTGGCGTGCGCTGCGCGAGGGCTGGCGATCCTGGTGGTTTGCTCTCGCCGGGGGCGTAATCTATGCATCCGCGATTGCCGCGGCCTCGCGGACCGGCACAGCGCTTTGCACGGCGGAACTGCTGGCCATGTTAGTGATAGGGATGGTGCGGTTGCGAGATCCAAAGACAGGATTGCCGGCGGGCTCCACTGCGGCAATCCTGGTAGTGGTTCCTGTTCTTGCGGCGGCGTTCACTCTTGCAGTTGGATGGGAGCGGGTCTGGCTGCGTTTTCAGCAGAATGAACCCTATCTGGTGCGCCGCGAGTTCCTAGCGGCCGCCCTGGATATGGCCAAGCATCGGCCGCTGACTGGCTACGGCCTGGGGACATTCCCCGATGTCTACCAGCGATACGCCATCAAAGATTTTTCAGTGATCGCCAACCATGCCCATAACGACTGGGCGGAGTTTGCCGCCGACGGCGGAGTTCCTTTTCTGCTGCTGGTGTTGATCCCCTTCGCCGCTGCGGTTCCCTCCGCCGTTCGCCATCCCTGGGGCCTGGGGCTCGTCGCAATCATGTTGCACGCATGCGTCGATTTTCCTTTTCCGCGCCCCGCGGTCTCCTGCTGGATGTTTGCCATGCTGGGGCTCCTCTACATGGCTCGAACCCAGGATAGAAGAAACCACGGGAAAACTGTGTCAGCCCGATCTAGGGCCGCATTCCGTTAGGGAATCGATCGTTGATGCGGTCATGAACATGGCGGAACAGTGCCCTAATCCTCGCACGCTACGATTGGGGAAGGGCCTGGATATGAGTCGAAAGCACCACCAGCGCACCGGAAATTCGAGGGGTGCCGAGAGCGCGCCGATAGGCAAGACGCAGCCGGAGCAGGGACGCGCCGGACGGCACCGAGAACGCGACTGCCGTCTGCTTTACTGCGTCGCTGGAGAGGTCGGGAGAAGCCGCGAGAACCGTATTCGACTTGGCATCGACGATCTGCCAATGAATTCCCGTGTCCGGTGGGATGTCTGTAGTGCGGTAGGAATACACCAATGAGTAGTCGCCGGGCGTCAGGGAGATTGCCTGTTCGGTGACGATGCAGTCTTCCGGCTGGCTCCCGGTGAATTCCGTTTCAAGCCCGGAAGGTCCTGGCCAGGAATGAAGGCCGGGATACTCCGGCAGGGTCCAGTCAAAGCTTACAGGTAGGGGCTCGCGCGCGAACTCGGGGTTGTTGGGTGCAGAGGTTTCCGCAATCACCCAGTGTCGGTCGATCAGCAAATGCCACAATCCAGTGGCCGAAGCTGCATCATCATGAGCTATCAACTGGTCCACGGCAGAAAACAACAGGTTGCGATCGGTTTCCGGGGCACCGAAGCGAACCAGCCGCTGAGCAACCAGGGCGACAGCGTGGGGCTGATCCTTTGCAAGCAGAAAAATAAGGTATTGGCGGATCGGCTCGGGGTTCTCGCTCAAAACTGCCGCTGCGATCTGGTCAGGATCCGGAGAGACGCGCCAGCACAGGTCGAAGAGCGGGCCCATATCGCCGGAAGGCATTTCCGCGGAGCGCCGGGCCCATGCCCAGAATGCAGGCATGTTGCCGCGGCGAAGGTAATAGTTGGCAAGGCTCCAGCGCGGCAGATACGTGTGGTCCACGTCAAAGGCTGCAAGAAGCTGTTTCTCCGCGCGGTCGAAGTCCCCCTCGGCCTCATATTGCAAACCCAACTCGATGTTCGCCTGCGCGTTGTAGCGGTCAAGACGCAGCGATGTCTCCAGCAGTTCGCGGGCATGCTCGCGATCGAACTGTGCAAGCCGCATGTAGTATTCCCAGCCATCGGGCACCAGACGAATTGCCGAGCGAATGGATTCTTCGGTATCCATCCTGAACAAGGAATCCGCTCGGGCGAATTGCAGCGAACTCCAGATTCCGAGGCAGCACGCACCAGCGAGGGCGATGCGCAGTGCGATCTCAACCGGGCGGCGAATAGGCGGCATGGTGGTCAACCGGCAAGCATAGCACCTGAAACAACGCTTTCAAACCAAGCCCGCCGCAAGATGCCGCATCGCCGTTTCACGAGTCTTGCTTGAGCCATTGGGCCGGGTGCATTGCCGCGCCGATGGAGTTGGGAGAGGCCCACACTTCAGGCCAAAGACAACAAGAAAAAGCTGTTACGGGCCTGGCAATACCCATTTCTTGCCGCAGCGGGGGGCTAATTTGTATGACGCGGGTATGACGCAAAGCATTGATCTTAAAGAAAAAACAGCTTGCGTGTGAAGTGATTTTGGCGTATACAAGGAGTGTCGGTCCCCGGGGCAGTGGAGAACTGTCTCTGCTTTTAGCGGGATGGAGGCGAGAGATGTTGAAGAAGCTACAGGCGGCGGTCGTTCTGTTGTGCATGTCATCCTATGCGGTTGCCGGGCCGGTTTCCATCGGCACTGCCAGCGCTCGTGGAGACATGCGCGTTGACAGTTATATGGTCAAGGGCAACGCCACGCTCTTCGATGGATCGGTCGTTGAGACCGGTCAGGCTAGCGCGGATCTGCGGCTGGGCAAGGGCACCGAAATCACCATGTCAACCAGTTCGCGCGGAACCTTGTATTTTGATCGCCTGGTGCTGCAGCGCGGAGAAGGCGAGTTGGCGGCTCCCAGTTCATTCCAGGTTGAGGCCAACGGCCTTCGCTTCACTCCGAATGAGCCCAACACGCGGGGTGTGGTTTCAGTGAAGTCGGCGAACAGCGTTGAAATCGCAGCCTTGACGGGCAGTTTCGGCGTAACGAACGTGCAGGGCATATTGTTGGCGAGCGTGCATCCTGGCAAGCCGCTCACTTTTGCGATGCAGGCAGCCGCTCCGCCAAGCCCGGAGTTCTCAGGGACAGGTATCATCAGCGAAGAGGGTGGTCATTATTTCATCACGGTCCTCTCGGTCAAATACGAGTTGACAGGCAGGGATTTCAGCAAACAAGTCGGGAAGACTGCCACGGTTGCCGGGAAGATCGTCGTTGGCGCCACGCCGGACAGCGGTGCCTCAGCTATAGTGGCAATCGAGAGCAGCAAGATCGTAGCCGCAGCGGCTGCCGCCGGTGCCATTTCGGCGAAAGGTCTCATTATCGCTGGCGTGGTAATCGCTGCCGGCGTGGGTACAGGCGTTGGAGTCTACGAGGCGAATCAGCCTTCATCCCAAGCAAGTCAATAGGCTCAAGTAGAGCCAATTCCCCCGCTCTTGGATGTCGATGGGTTTCTAGAAATCAACATGCGTTCGCGATGCCCTGGCTAAGCCCGGGCATCGCGTTTTTTTTGGGGGTGATTGAGGGCGATCTTTCGATCCCCTGAGCGCCTTCCCGCGGATTGCAGACCTGTCCGGCAATCATCTAGCCCTTCGCCAGCATCCCCAAGACCCACGCAACGCTGCGAGAACAGGTTGGACGGACCGAGGAGGCAGCGAGACTTCGCGCCGAGGCTGGCTCACTCTGAGCGACCCTATTAATGGGCCTGAGCTGGCGTCTGCGTCGCATCATTGATCAGCTTGGTCAGATGCACGCTGGCCTGGGTTTCGGGGACGGTGCCGTCGTTGACCTGGACCTCCGTTGGCTTGCCCTGGATGAGAATGCGCTGCACGGCCTTGCCGCGCGCGGGAACCAGCAGCCGCTCGGTGACCGAAGTGGAATCAGTGCGCACGGTTATGGGAACTTCGGCGGAGGCGTAACCGCTGTTGGCCACGTTGACGGCGACCAGCCAGTTGCCTGCCGATGTTGTGGTGGGAAAGACGCCCTCGATGTTCAGGTCGGGCAGGCCCTTGTCCGCATCGACCCAATCGGCGAAGAACCAGGCTAATGAGGGAGCCGTCGCATCGTGTTTTTCAATCCGCTCCCAAATTGCATGCTCGATGAGCCTCTCGAATCTCCTCTGTTCGCCCATTTGAGCCGTATCCGCCGCTTGGATATGAGCCTGCAAGGCCGCGCCCAGTGCATCATCGCCAGCCAGGTCGCGCAGCATCCACAGTACATAGGCGGCCTTGGTGCGGTAGTAAACCGGCGAGATGGCGGCTGCCAGCGGCTGGCCGGAACTCTGGCCGGGGCTCTCTGGCTCCGCAAGCGCGAGGGCGGAGCGCGAGGCCTCAAGAGCGCCCAAGGCCTGGTTGCGGCCGTGCCGCTTTTCAACCCACAGTGTACCCATGAAATTGGCCAAGCCCTCGTCCAGCCATGCGGGCGGAGGCGGCGCATTGGGCGCACTGGGGCGTAGCCAGGCGTGGGTGAGCGCGTGGGCCAGAACGCCGTCGAGCTGATCGGGCGTGGATTGCGGAATGGCAGTAGCCAGCAGCGCGCCGGTCTCGAAGGGCGCGTCTTGCGGGTCGGGCAGGTCAAGCAGGGTGAGCTGGCTGCGGGGCCGCTGGCCCAGCCAGCCCTCCAAGAAAGGCGTGATTTCGGCTTCCGCAGCGGTCCAGGCCTGCACGGAGGGTTCTTCATCCGGGAGTGCCCAGACAGTGAGATTTGCGCCGGGGTGCGGGGTGCGTATGGCGACAAACAGGCTGGGCGTCTCGAAGCCGAGGATCGCGCTGTCGAGGCTGGCCGTGGCGACGCCGGAGACCTCTTTGGCTTGGTCAAGATCGTTGGGCTCGGTGACGGTAAGCGCCGCCGGATGGCCGTTGATCAGGACCACGGTTGGAGCTTGGCCGTGGGGGAACTCGACGGTGAGGCGCAGGCGGAAATGCGCGCCAGTCAGCCGGAGTTTGTGCAGTCCGATCTCGTCAAAGAGACGCGCCCCATCGCCCAGAATTACGGGCACGCTAGAAACCGGGTACCAGACCACATTGCCAAAGCCGCGCAGACCGGTGAAGGGGACGCCGATCTGGTCCCAATCCGCGTGCAGCGCCAGATCGTCTGGGGTTCCGATGACCTGGAGGCGCTGGGCGGAGGGGGCGATGACGCCGGAGTAGGTCACATCGAGCTGAAGGCTCTGGCCCGGAGCCAGTGGCTGGCTGAGGGGAACAGCGGCCTCATGCAACTGGCCGGTATGGTCGGCGTCAGAGTTAAGCACGGCCACGGCGAAGGCTGCGTCTTTGCCACCGATGCGAATCTGCTCCCAGTTGAGCGAAGAGGAAAGCTGCAAGGAGATGCGGGCGAGCGGTGTTTTGCCGTCGTTGCGCACAGTGAGCAGCGCGCGAACGGCAAGATGCTGCTCGGCGGAGCGCAGCCGCACATCCAGATCGAGATCGGTGAAGGTGACGGCGCGCCGGTCGGCGTCTTCGGCTAAGGGCTCGGCGGCCATCTTGGGCGCATGCTGCGTGGCGGGTGGGTTGGCGGAGGTCGTCTGGCCGTTCTCGTCGATGGAACGGGAAAAGATGACCTGTCCTTTGGGCTGCGGGTCAGGCTGTACCGGAGCGGTCTGCGCAGGGCATGAGTAAGACACCAAGCCGAAAAGAACTATGCTTGCAAGGACCGCCGTTTTGAAAGGGCACGGCTTTAGCCGTGCCGTACGAAGCCCAGAAATGGGAACGGCTTTAGCCGCTGAGGGAATGCAGATTCTCGCGAAGACTTCCCCTCCGGGGCTGAAGCCCACGTCATTACCAGGCCACCCAGCGGCACGGCTAAAACCGTGCCCTTTCAAAGCGACGGAATTCCGCATTTTCCGGAGAGCATTCGCAACGTTTGCAATCCTATCCAACAAGAGCTTCAAGATCCCAAGCCTTTCTGCTTCTTTGGTTTGGACGCGGCGGCGGCCTGCGGGCGAGCGCTGGCCGCGTTGCGGCGCTGGCGGAAGGCCTCGTAGAGCACCACGGCTCCGGCTGCCGAGACGTTGAGCGAGCTGACCCCGCCGGCCATGGGAATCCGCAGCAGATGGTCGCAGGTGCGCCGCACCAGATCGTGCAAGCCCGCGCCCTCGCGGCCCAGCACGATCACGCAGTCGCCGGTCAGGTCGAACTGGTCGTAGTCGGCGGTTCCGCGCTCGTCGAGACCGATGATCCATAGATTCTGGCGCTTGAGCTCTTCAAGAGCCCGCACCAGGTTGACCACGCGGGCAATGCGCAGGTGCTCGGCTGCTCCGGCGCTGGCTTTTATGGCCACCGGGCTCAAGGGCGCAGAT
>Ga0302319_10010897_pt1 | contig 17282 bp, 14 predicted proteins | sample Bog_T0_2_FD_203319 | JGI IMG/M metagenome (GOLD analysis project Ga0302319, IMG submission 203319) | Peat permafrost microbial communities from Stordalen Mire near Abisko, Sweden - Bog_T0_2 | ecosystem: Environmental > Terrestrial > Soil > Wetlands > Peat | place: Sweden: Abisko, Stordalen Mire...
TTGTTATTGGTGAGCCCGGCTTGCTCCATCCGTTAGATCACCGTCCACTCCCGAATTGGGATGGCATTGGGCGGTGCGTCGATCATTTTCTGGCCACCGGCGAACCACCGAATCCGGTGGAACGAACTCTACTCACAACCGGCGCGCTGGCTTTCTGTTTCCAATCAAAACGCGAGAAAAGGCTCATCGAAACGCCGGAATTGAAAGTCAGTTATCGGGGACCTGTCCGTAGTTGGTTTCAAACATCCTAGCTGGCGTCTTTGGCGCTCCGCCCAACGATTAAGGGAGATTATTTGAATGTTCATTGCTATCGCTGGCCTCTTTCGTCACAAATATGCAAAAGCGACAATAATGGCCTCGCTCGCTTCGGTGGTTTTTCATTCAGCCGCCTACGCTTGATCTCGTATTCATTGCTTCTTGCAAAATGACGGCGATTTTGAATATCATTTTTTTAATGGCGAGCCCGGAGAATGGGTCGGCTCGACGCAAGCCTGGAACACGCCGGTGTTCGAATATGCGTTCACTCACTTCTTTTTGTGTCATTGGAATTTTAGCCGCCGGGCTTGGGACCGTCGCCATGCTTCAGTATCAATGGCCCACGACGGTCAGCGAAGCCAGTGGTCAGCGAATGCAGGCAAGCCTGCTGTCGGCTCTCGACGCCGTGAGAACCGACTTCAAGCGTGCGTTGGCTTCCGGGGGCGACAGGCGCGACGTATTTCAGGAGTTAATTCGTCGCCACTTCAGCACTGAGGAACTCGCGATTTATTACGTCGGCGTGCTCAACGGGCCGCCAGCGAACGAATTGATCTATGCCTCCGAGTCCGGTCTCTCGGCCCGCGACTTTTCCCGGCCCGATGAAGAGCTGCGTCTGTTCGATTCGAAACCATGGGCACTGGTTGCCCAGCGCCAAAGCGGGTCTCTGACCGCAGCCGTGGAGAGCATCCGTCTGAGATGCCTGGCGATCAATTTGGGAGTCCTCCTTGTGCTCGGCCTTGGTACGGCGCTGCTGGTCATTTCAGCTCTACGGGCGCAGACTTTTCTCAGGCTTCAGATGGAGTTCGTCGCGAGCGTCTCGCACGAGTTGAGAACACCTCTATCCGTCATCGGTTCGGCTGCCGATAACTTGGCAGAAGGCGTGGTGCGTTCTGATCAAACCGTACGCGAATATGGCTCTCTCATTCGAGGTGAGTGCCGACGGCTCTCCCAACTCGTGGAGCAGACACTCCAGTTCGCCGCCGGCAAGGCGGATTACCGCCCGCGCAATGTTGAATTTCTCCAAGTGGAGGACGTCGTCAATCAAGTGCTGGCTGAAGCGTCGGCCATTATCAATGCAAGCAGCTTTACGGTTGAAAAATATTTGCCCGTGCTGAATAGGTAAGAGGGGTGCTGATAATCGCCGGCCGAAAGGTCCGCGAATTTGCTTTCAACGGATTGTCGACGTTGTCGGCAGCCAGCGGTCGATGGTTCCTACTTTATTCCCTGAGCGACAGCCTGAGTGATGTTGCGGCTGAGACCGCGCATGTGCTCGCGCACGTCTGCGACATCGACGGTTCGGATTCTTCGGTTCTCCATGATGATGCGGCCTTGAATAATCGTCGTGCTGACGTCATGAGCGCTAGCTGCATACACCAGAGTCGAGTAGGCGTCATAAAAGGGCGTCATGGTGGTGGAATCATGATCGAGCACGATCATGTCCGCGAACTTGCCCACTTCGAGGGAGCCGACACGGTCTTCCATGTGCAGCGCTCGGGCGCCTCCCATGGTGGCCATCTCTACCACGTCAAGCGCCGGCATGATGTTGCGATCGCGATTGGCGAGTTTTTGCACTTTCGCCACATAACCAAGCTGCCCAACGATGTCGAGGGTATTCCCGCTCATAGGGCCGTCAGTGCCAAGTCCTAGGCGAACTCCCTCGTTGAACATCTTCCATGCAGGCGCAACGCCTTTGGCGGACTTGATGTTGGCCACCATGTTGTGCGCCACACCGACATCGCGTGCTTTTAGCAGCGCGATATCGGAATCGGTGACGAAGATGCAATGGGCGGCGACCAAGCGTTTACTGAGCAGGCCGATGGAATCAAGGTATTCCACCGGAGTTTTGTTGAAGTTCTTTCTGCTATTCGCAACCTCGTCCGGCATCTCGGCCACATGCATCAAGATGGGCACGTCCTGTGCGTCGGCTTCTTTTTGAATGATCCGCAGGTGCTCGGCGTCGACCGTGTAGGGTGCGTGAGGAGCAAAGGCTGGCGTGATGACTGGGTCGCCGTGAAACTGTTGGATGAATTTTAGGGCATAGCTGATTCCGCCATAGGGCTCTTTTGAATCCGGCGCCGGAGCATTCAGGACAGTCTCGCCCAAGATGCTGCGCATTCCGATTTTCTGCGCTGCACGGGCCACTTCATCTTCGAAATAGTACATGTCGGCCATCGTGGTGACACCTCCTTGAATCATTTCCACCATCCCGTGGAGGGCGCCCCAATAGACGATTTCGCGGTCAACCAGCTTATGCTCGAGCGGGAATATGAAACGTTGGAGCCGATCAGGCACGTCGTCGCCCAAGCCGCGAAAGACCGTCATTGAGACATGCGTATGCGTGTTGATCATGCCTGGCATCACAATGTCGCCGGCAGCGTCGATGGTTTTGGTGGCACGATAGCGGGTCGAGATGGCGGCTGGACCTACAGCAAGAATGCGCCCTCGATTTATGACCACGGCACCGTTTTCGTAGATATCCTTCGATCCGTTCATCGTAACGACGTATGCATGTGTAACGATGAGATCAGCAGACTGTGCGGAGACGACACCTTGGGAATTCAGTGGAGCGGCCAGCATCATCGGAACTGCCAGCAGCAGCCACGTCATTGTTTGCCTCAAGCTCATCTTCGCTTCCTCTTGCGTAGGGCCATTTGAGTTTAGGCAAGTGGGAATAAGTCGCATATTTAAAAGAGTAGAGGACGCCTACCACCAGCCGGAACTGCCGGCCCTGGAACAAATATGTCAGTTTCGTGTGGTCGATACCCAGCAAATGTAAAACGGTTGCCTGTAGGTCATGGATGTGTACCCCACCCTCGGCCACATTAAATCCGTAATCGTCGGATTGGCCGTGCGAGTATCCGCGTTTGACGCCGCCCCCGGCCATCCACAGTGAGAACACCCGCCCATGATGATCTCGCCCGTAGCTGTCGGGTTTGACCGCGCCCTGGGCATAGGGCGTGCGCCCGAATTCGCCGCCCCAAATGACCAGCGTGTCGTCCAGTAAACCGCGCTGTTTCAGGTCGACAATCAGGCCGGCCGACGCCCGATCCGTATCGCGGGCCAACACGGGCAGTTTATCGGTCAGTCCGCCGTGATGATCCCAGCCCCGGTGGTAAAGCTGAATAAAGCGCACGCCTCGTTCGGCGAGGCGGCGCGCCAGCAGACAGTTCGCGGCGAAGGTACCGGGCTTGCGCGCGTCGTCCCCATAGAGCTCATAGATGTGGTCCGGTTCTTGTGAAGTATTCGCCAGTTCCGGCACGCTCGTTTGCATCCGGAACGCCATTTCATATTGCGCAATACGGGTTTCAATTTCCGGATCGCCGGCGCGGTCATGCAACTCCCGGTTCAGCGCGCCCAGCGCATCGAGCTGACTGCGCCGCATTTCGCGCGTGATACCGGGCGGGTTGGAAAGATGCAGCACAGGGTCTCCGCCACCGCGAAACTGCACACCCTGATACCGGCCTGGCAGAAAGCCCGCACCCCAGAGCCGCGAAAGCAAACCCTGATCCGGCTGGCCGTTGCTGGGTAACGAATTCAATACTACGAATGCCGGCAGATTCTCATTCTCGCTGCCAAGGCCATAATCAATCCACGAGCCCATGCTGGGCCGCCCCGGCAATTGGCTGCCCGTCTGAATAAACGTGATAGCCGGATCGTGATTGATCGCCTCCGTGTACATGCCGCGCAGCACACAGATTTCATCGGCGGCTCTCCCGGTGTGAGGCAACAGTTCACTCAGCCACTGGCCGCTTTCGCCATACTGGCGGAAGCCCCACATCGTCGGAACCACGGGGAAGCGATCCTGCTGCGCCACCATGCCGGTAATGCGCTGCGTGCCGAAGACGGAAGCGGGGATGTCCTGGTTGAAACGGTCCTTCATCTGCGGCTTGTAATCGAGCAGATCCAGATGGCTTGGCCCGCCCGCCTGGAAAAGAAAGATCACGCGTTTTGCTTTGGGTGTGAAATTGGGGAAAGTGACGCGCGCATCTGCCGGCTCCGCAAGCGCTTTGGCTCCGCCCAACAGCGCATGCAGGGCAGCGGCGCCGAGGCCGTATCCGGCTCGGGCCAGCAAATCCCGGCGGGACGTTACGCGACTGAAGTTGCAGCATTCCATTGTCTGTCTTAACCTTTCGTAATCGTTTCATCCATGTTCAGGATGATGTTCGCCACTGCGGTCCAGGCCGCCAGTTCGGCGGCTGGAATCGAGCTATCCGACTTCGCGGCGCCCACCTGAATCAAGCGCCGTGCGCCGGCGTCGTCTTTTTGAAAAGCGGCCAGCATTTTGCCGAGAGCATCACGCAGAATGTTAAGTTCACGTTCGTTGGGAGAGTGTCCGGTGGCGAGCCTAAAAGCGAGAGTCAGTCTCGCGTCGGGCGACTTGCCGCCTTCCGTCATCACCCGTTCCGCGAGCTTGCGAGCCGCCTCCACGAAGATCGGATCGTTGAGTAAGGTCAGCGCTTGCAGCGGCGTATTCGTGGTCGAACGGCGCACGATGCAGACCTCGCGGTCTGGCGCGTCTAAAACGTTGAGAGTCGGGTGCGGTACGGTACGCTTCCAAAATGTATACAGACTGCGGCGGTAGAGGCCATCGCCCGTGCTTTCCACATATTTCGTGCCCGGGTAACCTGCCGCCACCACAATGCCCTTGTAAAGGTCGGCCGGCTGATAGGGATAAACGCTTGGGCCGCCCACCGACTGCTTGAGCAGTCCCAGCCCAAACAACTGCTGCCAGAAGCGATTCACGACCACGCGCGAGGTAAGGGGATGATCAGGTTTGGTCAGCCATTGCGCCAGGCCGAGGCGGTTGCGGGGCGCGCCCGCCGGCCAAGCCCAGCAGTTCTTCCGGAACGCCGGCGTCTACCTTTTCACCGGGCGCATCATAAGAGCCCGCGCACCAGAACATGAGTTTCACGCGGCACGGCCATTTCCTGCATTACCATCACGGTTGGCGCGTCGCGCCGCAGCGCGAGCAACTCGCTTTGCGCCTTTTCCAAATCGGCCAGATCCTTGGCGAAGCGCGCATCATGCGCCCGCAGAGACGCCAGCCTGAGCCAACCCAATTCGATAGTCGTTCGCTGGCCGGGCGGCAAGCCCGCGGCATACGGCAGGGCGCGACTCTCAAACAAGCCGCCGATCTCTTTGTCGCTTAAGGCCGTATTCCAAACGTTAATTTCATCTAACGCGCCGCCCGGAGCGTTCCCGCCGGCGGCCAGCCGGGCTAGGCTGCCGTCACTCCATCGCCACCTCTTCTCGCGGGCCTCAATGCGCTTAGAAAGACTGGCGATGGCGGCCTCGAGAGCATGCATCTTCTGTTGCTGTTCGGCGGTGGGCGCGGGGATCATGGGCACAGCGTTCGCCACCCGGCCATCTTCGCCGAGCTCCGGAACATTATTGAAGAAGGCGAAGAACCGATAGTGGTCGCGTTGCGTGATGGGATCGAATTTGTGATCGTGGCAATGCGCGCATTACCTGCCGGGATTGCATGACCAAAGATGTGCCGGTGACAACGGCTTGAACGTCACAAAGCGGGACATTGACGGAGATCGCATTGATGTGCAGATTGACAGCCCTTATCTGTGGACTCGAAAGCCCGAAATCATTTTTCATGGAACGCAGCCGGCGCGTAAATGTAAAGTATATGAATGGTAGCCCCTTCAGACTTTTTCAGGCGCAGAATTGGAACTTGGTATTTCCATCGCCATGCCTATACAGACCCGCGCCAGGACGCTGCCAAATCTGCTGATCCGTTAACGAATAAACCTGTATGACTTCAACTTTCAGTGTCAGGCGTAAGTTCTTGGGTGGAGTTGCCGGTCTTTGGGCCGCCGGTTTCGCCCGCGGTGAGCAAACGTCCTCTGCTCCGTCGGCGGCCGATGAGCACCCGCTTCCGGAATATGCCCTTCAGCAGTACTATACTTCGCTGAAACAGTCCAGCTATGACCGCAGCGGCGGCAACAGCGATCGCCGGCCGGTCGCGGTTGGCGAAACAAAAGAAGTTTTCGACATCGCTGGGCCGGGAATTATCTCTCATATCTGGTTGACGATTGCCGCGCCCGATGCATATCATTTGAAAGAAATTGTTTTGCGAATCTACTGGGATGGGAACCCCAAACCGAGCGTGGAAGTACCCGTTGGTGACTTCTTTGGTCCGAATCTAGGCATCTACAACGTCTACCGGTCCGCGTTTCTCAATTGCTCTTCGGTTAGGTCGCTGAATTGCTACTTCTCGATGCCGTTTCGTAAATCCGCGCGCATCACGGTTACCAACGAGGGTACCCGGGACGTTGGCTCCTTCTATTCGAACATCGATTACAAGTTGGCGCCGTCGCTGCCCGGTCGTACGTTATATTTTCATGCTCAATACCGTCAGAAGACGCCAAACCCAGCCGTTGAGTATCCGGCCGGGGCAAAGGAACTCAACCTGGAAGGCAAAGAAAACCATGTCTTCATGGAAACGAAGGGAACGGGCCATCTGATGGGTGTTACCTTGGGCGTCCTGCAAAACGCCGAAAACTGGATGGGCGAAGGCGATGAGATGGTGTTTGTAGACGACGATTCCAAACCCGTGATTACCGGGACCGGTTCTGAGGATTACTTTTGCGGCGCCTGGGATTTTGGCGGGCGTGATAATTCAGTCCCGTTTGCTCACTTGTACAACGGCGCGCATTACATTTCGTCACCCGAGCGCATCGGCGGCCGCTACAGCCTGTATCGCTGGCATGCTGATAATCCCATCACTTTTCAACGCAGCCTGAGCATACTATCGAGCGCGGTCACGCCAATGACTGGGCGGATTGCTTTTACTCCACGGCCTATTGGTATCAGACGGAATCCTCCACCGATTTTCCGGCGTTGCCTGGCGTTGCTGAACGTACGCCGACCTTCAAGCTCAGTTAGACCTACAAACTATTGCCCCCAGTTATGCCAGGCGTTTTGAGTTCATCGCGGCCCATGATTGTCCCCTTAGGGGGATTTCTCGGTGCCGGCAAAACGAGTCTTATCCTTGCCGCGTCGCGCTTCTTGGAGCGCCGCGGCATCCGATCGGCAGCCATTCTCAATGATCAGGGCTCTGAACTTGTCGACACACATTGGGTGCGATCACAAGGCATGCAGGCTGATCAGGTGGTGGGCGGCTGCTTTTGCTGCTTATTCTCGGATTTGATCGACGCGGCCGAGCGTCTTCGCGCCTACTCCCCGGAAGTGATTTTTGCCGAAGCGGTGGGAAGTTGCACAGACATCTCGGCAACCACTCTTCAGCCGCTAAAGCTCTACCATAGGGAGCAGTTTCAACTCGCTCCTTACACGGTCCTGATCGATCCCGCGCGCGCGAAAGAACTGAGGGTACCCGGCGCCGATTCCGACATCGCATTTCTATTTCAGAAACAACTGGAAGAGGCGGACTTGATCTGCTATTCCAAGTCCGATCTTTACAAAGATTTTCCCGAAATCACCTCTGCCCCGGTTCGTTGCGTAAGTTCCCATTCCGGATTCGGCGTTGACGCATGGCTGAATGAAGTACTGGCTGCCAAAATGCCATCGGGAATGACAATCCTCGAGATCGATTATCAGCATTATGCGCGCGCCGAGGCGCGGCTTGCCTGGCTCAACTGCAGCGCGTCGCTCAATCTAAAGACGCCGCTTTCCCCGGCCGCCGTGGTCGGGCCGCTGCTGGACGGTTTGGATCATGCCTTAACCGAACAAGGCCTTCACATAGCGCACATCAAGATCACCGACGACACAGTCACTGGCTTTCTAAAGGCTTCAGCGACCAGTAATGGTCAAGAACCGGATTTGCTGGGTGATGTTTCGGCTTCCTCCGCGGACCTTCATGAGCTACTGCTGAATATCAGGGCGGCTGGCGAGCCCGAAGACCTGCGTCGCATTGTGGAGTTGCAGTTTCTGGCGCTGCCGGGCTCAATTGCTGTCCACTCTATGCAATGTTTCAAACCGTCTCCGCCGAAACCGGAACACCGCCTAAGCGAAGCAGCGAAAGGTTCTTTCCGGTAACATGGCCGATCTGCTGCGCGCTGAGAAGGTTGCCCGGAGTTACGGCGGCGTCTATGCCCTGAAAGGTGTGAATTTTGCGTTGCGCGCGGGGGAGGTGCATGCGCTGATGGGCGAGAACGGAGCCGGGAAGAGCACCCTGATCAAGATCCTGGCCGGTTCCGTTAAGCCTGATAGGGGGAGCATTCTTGTGGATGAAAAGCCCGTATCCATCAACACTCCATTGGACTCCCAGCGCTTCGGGCTGGGCATTATCTATCAGGAACTCGATTTCTTCCCGAATCTCACCGTTGGTGAGAACATCGTTATTCGCAATCTCCACTTTCCGCAAAGTTCTTTCGTCAACTATCGCAGGATCGATTCATTTTGCCGGCCATTTCTTGATCAGGTTGGGTTCAACGGCGACTCACGAGGCTTAGTGGGAGCGTTGCCGATTGGACAGTTGCAGTTGGTCGCACTGGCCCGCGCGCTCAGCATGAATGCCCGCATGATCCTGATGGACGAACCCACTAGCGCGCTGGCGGCGGATGGCGTAAGGCGCCTTCTGAGCCTGATCTGCGCGCTGCGAGATCGCGGGATCTCCATCGTCTATGTCTCGCACAAAATGGAGGAGGTGTTTGCGGTGTGCGATCGCGCCACCGTGCTCAGAGACGGTGAAACTATCGGAACCCGGCAAGTCCAAAACACCACTACTGCCGAACTGATCCGCATGATGGTGGGGCGAGATGTTGAAAATCGTCAGCAAACAGAATCCTCGCGGGCAGGTGACGTCCTGCTTTCAGTGAACGCTCTCACCACGGGCAAGCTGAAAAACGTCTCGTTTGATTTGCATCAGGGTGAAGTGCTCGGGGTGGCAGGCTTAGTTGGTTCGGGCCGGAGCGCGCTGGGTGCGGCGCTGTTCGGATTAGATCCCGTCAAGTCGGGTGACATCCGCTTGCGCGGCAATTCGATCAAGCCTCGCTCCCCCGCCTCAGCTATAGCCCAGGGTATTGGTCTCGTGCCGGAAGACCGCAAGCTGCAAGGACTCATGATGCAAATGAGCGTGCTTGAAAACAGCACCATCTCCACGATCGGTCGAATGTGCCGCTTCGGGTTTATCAGCCGCAATCATGAAAACGAAATGGCGGAACCGCTGTTCAGGCAGCTCAAGCTCAAGAGCGCTTCTCCGCTCTCCCAGGTAAGCACGCTCAGCGGCGGAAACCAGCAAAAAGCGCTGCTCGCGCGCTGGCTGCTCATTGATCCCGACGTCCTGTTCCTGGATGATCCAGCCCGCGGCATCGATATCGTGGCGAAACAGGATATTTACCGAATCATTGCCCGGCTGGCGGAGGCCGGGAAAGGGTTGATTCTGGTCAGCTCCGAACTTCCTGAGCTGCTGAATTGCTGCCATCGCATCATTGTCCTCAATCAGGGAAGAGTGTCCCTTACCGTTGATTCTTCGGAAGCCAGTCAGGAACTGATAATGGCTGCGGCCATTAGCGCTCAGGCAGGCGGCGAACAGCAATGACCCTGCATGCAAGGGAGCTTGCGGTGAGAGCATCATCCGGCGTCTCATCCGCGTTCGCCGTCGACGGGGTCAAACGCATGGCTGCCTTGGCCGGCGTTATTTTGCTTGCCATCCTGATTAGTCCAGCGGCATCCGACGGCTCACGAATATTCCTTGATCCTGGGAATCTCACCGACATTCTGCGCCAGGTATCGCTCATCGGTATCATCTCGCTTGCCATGACTTTTGTGATTCTAACCGGCGGAATCGATCTCAGCGTTGGCAGCATTCTGGCCTTGTCTACGTCGCTGTCGGCCATGGCCCTAACGCGCTTTTGGCCGAGCTCCAGCTACCTGGCCCATATCTGTTTGACACTGCTGCTCGCCACGCTGGCGTCTGCCCTGGCCGGGACTCTCAACGGAGCGGTCATCGCGCTGTTCGACATCCAGCCCTTCATCGCCACGCTGGCGTCTATGATTGGACTCCGCGGGTTGGCCAAGTGGATCACTCAGAATGCCAATATCGACATCGGCTTTGGTCAGGACGTAGCCGCCGCATTCGCTTCCATTTTTCGCCAGAAGTCGCTGGTCATCGGCTCCTATGCCCTACTGGCATTTGTCTTCTGGATACTGCTGGGCCGAACTGTCTTTGGGCGTCACGTGCGAGCTATCGGAGATAACGAGACGGCCGCCCGCTACGCAGGCCTTCCCATTCGCCGCGTGAAGAGTATCGTCTACATCCTGTCCGGCCTGTTGGCGGGCTACGCAGGCATCCTTTACACCGCTGAAAACAGCCAGGGCAATCCAAATGCCGGTGTGGGCTATGAGTTGGATGCCATTGCCGCTGTGGTCATTGGCGGCACGCGCCTCTCGGGCGGCAAAGGATCGATAGCCGGAACCATCGTCGGCACGCTCATCATGGGGATACTGACAAATATGCTTCGCTTGAAAAATGTCGACAGCAACGTGGAGATGATGATAAAGGCAATTATCATTGTGCTCGCGGTTGCAATCCAAAAACAGAGGAGGGCCGCCTGATGCACCAGTCAGTCCTGCCCAGGTTAGTCCGGGTCTGTTGTGTTCCGCTTCTCTTGTTCGCCGCACTTTCCTGCCACTCGCCAAATAATGGGAGTGCTGAACTGCGGAAGCAGTTTTTTGTCGCCTTCAGCCAGTGCAACAACGCCGAACCCTATCGCGCCGCTCAGAACGCCCTGATGACGAAACTTTTTTCCGCCTATCCCGACGTCAGACTTGTCATCTCCGACGCGCAGCAGGACAACAGCAAGCAAATCGCTCAGATTGAGACTTTTATACGCCAGAAGCCTCAGCTCTTGATTGTGGCTCCCAATGAACGCGCTGCCTTGACGGCCGTTATGGGTCAGGCGATGGAGGCTCATATTCCAACGATCTGTCTGGAGCGTGATATTCTCCAACCCAACTACACCAGCTACATTCGAAGCGACAACTTCGCTATCGGTCGCATGGTCGGCACATTTATCGTCGATTACCTCAAGAAGAAATATGGCGCGCCGAAAGGTATTGTCGTTCAAATGCGGGGCCTGTTGGGAGTTGAGGCTGAAATGAACCGCGACGGTGGCGCCAAGTCTGTATTGGCGGCATACCCGGATATCAGGATTGTCGCCGAGCCGGTGGCGGATTGGATTCAGGCTAAGGCCAAGGACCGCATGACAGAGGTTCTACGCGTGCAGCCAAAAATCGATCTTGTGTACGGCCATAACGATCCCATGGCGATCGGCGCATACCTGGCTGCCAAAGAACTCGGACGCGACAAAGAGATGGCCTTCGTAGGTGTGGACGGTCTGGGCGGACCGGCGGGCGGCGTCCGAAAGGTGATGGACGGGGTGCTGGCCGCCACCTTTGTATATCCGCTTTGCGTCGATAAGGCGGCGCAGATTGGAATCAGAATCCTGCGTGAGCCCGGCTTCCGTCCGGACAAGCAGTATCAAATCGATTCCGAAATGGTAACGCCTGCGAACGCCGCCGAAGTTTATAAGCGGCTGACAGTGCCGGGTGCTGAGTGAAACTTCAGGAGGACTGCGGTGAGTAAAGATTTGCAGACAGGACGCAGGGGCTTTATTAAGGCGGTAGCAACGGCCGGTGTTGGACTCCAGACTCCCGCCGTTGAGCTGCCCGTTTCAGAGGCTCCCCAGCAGGCGGACCATCCGCCCGCCAAGCTCGTTCCACAAAAAGAATCCATCCGTTACCCGCGCGTTTTTTCCGGTCGCCAGCTTGCCCAGTTGGCCTTCCCGTTGGGCGGTATCGGGACGGGCTGCATAGGTCTGGGAGGGCGTGGGCAATTTCGCGACTGGGAAATCTATAACCGTCCTGATACGGGTCGCTCCCCCGAGTATGCGCTGGCTTCCATATGGATAAAGAGTGGAAATTCTAAGCCCATCGCTCACGTTCTGGAGGCCGATTTGATGCCGCCCTATGCCAGCACGTCGGGCCTTGGTCCGGGCAATGCTCCCGGGTTAAGCAGGCTGCAAGGCGCCACCTTCACGGGCGAATTTCCCCTGGCGAAGATTGAGTTTCATGATTCTCGCCTTCCTGTCCGGGTTTCTTTGGAGGCGTTCAGTCCGTTCATTCCTTTGGACCCCGACAGTTCCGGTGTTCCGGTGGCCGTTCTCCGCTATCGCGTTCGCAATGTGACCGCCAATGCAGTCACTGCGTCCATCGCTTTTTCGCTCGATAACCCCGTGGGGCCCAAGGTTCCAGGGTCCCTCCGGAAGGCTAATGCGGGAAAGCTGAACGAGTTTCGAGAAGCCGCAGGTGCGCCGCTCCAGGGGCTCTATATGACGGATCCGCAACTATCCCGGGACAATCCGGAAAATGGTTCCTTTGCCCTCTGCGTGCTAAATCCCGGCCAAGGTGATGTCAGTTATCTGCGCGGCTGGCCTGCCGCGAAATGGTGGGCCAGCCCTATGCTGTTCTGGGATGATTTTTCCGACGATGGAAAACTCGGCCCGGAGTCGGATGATCGCAAAGTGGTTGGCTCCCTTTGTCTACAGCGCGAAATTGCCGCGCACAAGGAAGAGCAATTCACGTTCCTTCTCAGTTGGCACTTTCCCAATCGCACCCCTGCCTGGTCTGGCTGGACGGCGCCCAAAGGCCATGAAAACGATCTCATTGGCAATTACTACTGCACGCGCTTTGCCGACGCCTGGGCGGCCGCGGAATTCGCTGCTGAAAATCTTCCTGACCTTGAGAAACGCACCAGAAGCTTTGCGGACGCGCTGCGTGCAAGCACGCTGCCGGGCTCTTTGCGTGATGCCGTCTCGGCCAATTTGTCCACGCTGGTTACGCAGACCTGCTTCCGTACCGCGGATGGCGAGTTCCATGGTTTTGAAGGCTGCAACGATCAGCATGGTTGCTGCTTCGGTAACTGCACTCACGTTTGGAACTATGAAACGGCGACGCAGTTCCTCTTCCCTAGCCTGGCCCGTTCCCTGCGCAAAGCCGCTTTCGGGTTTTCGCAGGACCCGCAGGGCGGCATGCGATTTCGCCAGATGCTGCCTGATGGCATCGACCGCTTCGGCTACGCCGCCGCCGACGGCCAGATGGGACAAATCATCAAGACTTATCTGGATTGGCGTCAATCGGGCGATACAGAGTGGCTGAAGGGGCTTTGGCCGAACATTCAGCGTGCCTTGGCATTTGCCTGGATTCCCGGCGGCTGGGATCCAAATCGCGACGGTGTTATGGAAGGCGTTCAGCACAACACCTATGATGTCGAGTTCTATGGCCCCAACCCGCTCGGTGGTATTTACTATCTGGGTGCGTTGCGCGCCGCCGAGGAAATGGCCAAAGTGCTGGCTGACGCGTCCTCCGCACAGACTTATCGCGGCCTCTTTGAAAAGGGACGCTCCTGGGTCGATGCGAATCTGTTCAATGGAGAATATTTCATTCAAAAGGTGCGCAGCATCCCGAAGGCCGATATTGCTCCCAGTACCGTAGGCGACATGGGCGCAGACCATCCTGAAAAACCTGAATTCCAGCTCGGGGACGGGTGTCTGGCGGACCAACTTATTGGGCAGTATCTCGCCGACATTGCGGATCTCGGACCGCTGGTCGAACCCGTGCATATTCGCAAAACGCTCGAATCGATCGAGAAGTACAACCATCGCAGCAACCTGTTTGAGCATGATTCAGTTCAGCGCATTTATGCTCTGAATGACGAACCGGCATTGTTGATCTGTGATTACGGAAAGGGTACGCGCCCCAGAATTCCTTTTCCTTATTATGCAGAGGCCTGGACCGGGATTGAATATTTGGTTGCCACCCAGTTCATCTATGCGGGTATGCTGCCACAGGGTTTGCAGGCAATCGAAGACGTCCGCTTTCGCTTTGACGGCGAGCGCCGCAATCCCTGGGATGAGCCGGAATGCGGTCATCATTATGCCCGTGCCATGTCCTCTTGGTCTACTCTTATTGCGCTGACCGGCTTCCACTATCACGGAGCTGAAAAAATGATTTCTTTGATGCCACGATCCCAAGCACCTTCCTTTACGGCATTTTGGGCGAGTGGGTCTGGCTGGGGAACATTTTCCATCGTTCGCTCCGGGCAAGGGGAACGAACGGAAATCACCATCAGTGAAGGTTCATTGACATTGCAGTCCGTTCGGCTTAAACCCGGATCGTCGGCCAGAACGGCGGTTATGCTGAACGGAAAGAATGAACTCCATTCAGTTTCCCGGGCCAAGGAGTTTCTCCGGGTAAACCTGAACGAACCATTGGAACTTACGAAAGACAAACGCCTGCTGATTCTCACGTGATACCTGGAAGGTCGAGCAAAGAATCAGTCAGTTCAGCAAGGACATTCCTGTCTAATTTGTGCTTGACTCGGAACCTCTCTGGCTCTAACCTGTGGCCCCGAAGGGAACGGGGGTCTTCCTGAAGCCCCACTATGGCACCCAGGCAATAAGTTCGATTTCAACTCGCGTTCCCTCATCTGGAAACTCAACGCCGAAAGCAGACCGAGCTGGAGCGTCCTTTGGAAAATACTCGGCGTAAACCTCATTCATGGCCGCTTTCTCTTTCTTTACGTCTGCTAGAAAAACGGTCACCTTTATAACGTTCGCAAGCGACGAGCCCATCGACTCGAGGTTGGCCTTGTGAGTCTTGAGTATGGTATGTGTCTGTTCTTTGATGTCGCCCGCATAGGCTTTGGGGTCCTTGCGGGCTTCAGGCCGCACGCCGGTGGTGCCCGAGCTAAAGTACAGATTGCCTACACGAATCCCGTTCGATGCTTTGACGCGCTCGGCTGAAGTCATCGTCGCCGCAGCAGCCGGAATAGCTACTACCGAGCCGAATGCCGCAGCCGACTTTAGAAATGATCGTCTTTGGTTCATGATTTGCTCCTATTTGAAATTCGAATAAGGGCCGGCGCGGCTGGCGTCCGTGGCAGCCAATCCCTCCGAATCCCACACAATTTTGCCATCGCGAATGGTCAGAATGCAGCGCAGCCGCTGGGAACCGTCTAACCGTTTATGCGCTGCATCAAGAAAGGCAAAGTGCCCCTCCTGCAAGTCAAGAATTGCTATGTCCGCGATCTTTCCTTCAGACAGCGTTCCCAGTTCGGGGTGACCGATCGCCTGTGCCGCATTCTTAGTCACGCTCGCCACCACTTCGTTAAGGCTCATTCCCATGTTGAGGAACTTCGACATTGTCGTCATGAGTTCGGGTTGAACCAGTGCATCGTTCCCGTCCTTCATCCCTGAGCAGATCACGGCAGGATGAACCCCTGATTGCAGCTTTGGCACTTCAGACCGAAAAATCATCTTCGCCCCACTCTCAGCCGTAGCGCTCGCCTCGGGCGCATCCACAACTCTTACCAGGGAGTGGCTTTCGCCAGATCGAACGACATGCGCGGTGGCTACCGTAGTGACTCCGAAGCGAATCGTATTGTAATCTGCTTGCGGGCTTGTCTCCATGTCGATGAATCCAGGGGTCACATAGAAGCCGGTCGCATCTATGACGGTGCGCGCATGTGCGGGCGGCGCATGGTCACCCACCAACACAATCTTGTTTCCGGTGATGGCGAGATCCAAGTTCTTGTCGCGGCCGTTTGCAGGGTCAATCAGACGCGCGTTCTCGATCAACAAATCGAAAATCTCTTGAGCTTGCGCACCCGAACCCATCAATAGAATGGCTGCAATGGCTCTCAACCAACGGCTCATTTTGAGCCCTCCGGCTTGGCAGCCTTCTCCGTGGCCGTCCAAAGCGGAAACGAACGGCCGTCTCTGTCCCAGACCACTCTCCCGCCGCGAACTGTCAAAGCGCACTGCAGCCTTGTTGACGCCAGACGCTTCACGTCCCATGCATCTTTTAGGGCGAACACTCCGTGCTGCAGTTGCAGAACGGCGATATCCGCTCCCTTCCCAACGCTCAGCGTGCCGATTTCCGGGAAGCGATGGATCTCCTTGGCAGGGTTCACCGTCGCACGCAGGATTACGTCATTTAAAGTCATTCCCAAAACCATCATCTTCGACATTACATTGGGCATGTCGGATTGCGGCAGCATGATGCTTTCGCCGTGAAGATCGGTACTGATCGAATCGGGGTAAAAGCCTTGTGCAATCGCTTTAGCGGCCACCGGCCAAAGAAAACTACCATTGCCGTGCCCGACGTCGAAGATAACTCCGCGTTGGCGGGCTTCATACATGTATGGCTGAACTTTGCCTGTGAAACGATCCACCAACTCAATCTGGCGGTCGTTGAACATGTGCGTATGTATGTCGCCCGGCCGAAGATGCACAAGCAGTTTCTCGCGCGTCGTCCTGCCTGTGTTTGTGAATATCTTGTCGTCAACCATAACCGGCACCTGCGCTATGCGCCCTGCCTCCACCGCATGATCGATGGCTGTCCAGCCAGGCAAAGCGAAGTGCGCGGTCTTGATTCCGACAATCACATCGCGATTACGCATGATCATTTCCGCAGTCTTCTGCGAATCCATGTCGGCCGTGTTGCTCTCGGCCTTCTCGCCCACCATCCCGGCGCCGACGATATTAAGAAACGCAAGAACGCGTGTTTGTGCATGGGCAATCACCGTGTCGCGGAATTTTTCGAATGTTCGCCAGCCGCTCCCGCCGGCATCGACCACGGTGGTGGTTCCGGCTGGCAGCGCTGTGTCGTCTGGCGCAATACTTGCTTCATATCCGAAAACGTGAATGTGAAGGTCTACCAGTCCGGGGACAACGTACAATCCCGAAACGTCTACTACGGTCTTTGCCTGCTCCGTTGAGATGTTTTGAGACACCGCAGCAATGCGGCCGCCCCTGACCCCGACATCAAGCACGGCATCTACTTGATTTGCTGGATCAATCACGTGACCGCCGCGCAAAAGCAGATCGTACTGCTGCGCTTGCAGAGCGATTGCGCTTAGGCACAAGAACAAAACTGATCCTGCCAGGCGATAAGAAAGCATGAATCTCGAAAGGCTGTAAACAAATTATAGAACCAAATGCTTTCAGAAGGCGCTAAACTTTCTTTGAACAGAATTTGTTGGAGGGCTCGCGATG
>Ga0302319_10010899_pt1 | contig 17281 bp, 17 predicted proteins | sample Bog_T0_2_FD_203319 | JGI IMG/M metagenome (GOLD analysis project Ga0302319, IMG submission 203319) | Peat permafrost microbial communities from Stordalen Mire near Abisko, Sweden - Bog_T0_2 | ecosystem: Environmental > Terrestrial > Soil > Wetlands > Peat | place: Sweden: Abisko, Stordalen Mire...
CCAGTGGGAGCTCCTCCGCAACGACCGGTCCCTCCTTCCTGGCGCCGTTGAGGAGATGCTTCGCTACGTGACCCCGGTGATGAACTTCCGGCGCCAGACGACGGCCGGCTTCGAACTCGGCGGCCAGACGATCGAGCCGGACTCGAAGGTGGTCTTCTTCCACATCTCGGCCAACCGGGACGAGAACGTCTTCGCCAACCCCCAGACCTTCGACATCACCCGAAACCCGAACCCGCACATGGCGTTCGGCGCCGGTGGACCCCATTTCTGCCTGGGTGCCAACCTGGCCCGCATGGAGATCCGGGTGATGTTCGAGCACCTGCTCGACCGGATGCCCGAGATGGAGTTGGCCGGACCGGTCCAGCGCCTGCAGTCGGCGTTCATCAGCGGGGTCAAGCACATCCCGGTCAGCTTCCCGGCCGGCCCCCGCGTCGACGCCGGATAGATGGGATCGCGCCGGACCTCCGACGATCTGAAGGAGGTCATCCGCGACTTCCGTCGCGACCAGGTCATCGACGTCGCCCGTCGCCTCTTCGGGGAGCGCGGGACCACCGACGTCTCCATGGACGAGATCGCCAACGAGGCCGGGGTGGCCCGCTCCACGGTCTACGTGTACTTCGCCAACCGTGGCGAGCTGCTGCGGGCCTGCCTGCAGCGCATGTACACCCAGCTGCTCGAGGCCATCGCCTCCACCTGGGAGGAAGAGGACGAGCCCGCCCGCCGGCTCGAGCGCCTCATCGAGGAGATGCTGGCCCGGGTCGACGACAGCCCTGCCTTCTTCCAGCTGGCGCTGGTCACCCAGGGCACACCGGCCAAGGACGCCGAAGCCGTCGGCGCCGAGCTGGCCCTGATCGGTCTCGACATCGCCCGGCTCATCCGCGATCTGGTGGTGGAGGGTGTCACCCGGGGGGACTTCCGACCCCTCGATCCCGACCTGGCCATCTCCCTCATCGGTCAGCAGATCTACGGGGCCATGGCCGTCCGGGCCGCCGAGCCGCTCCCCCCGCCACGCCACGAGGCGGCGGCCGACACGGTCCGGTTCATCCTGCACGGCCTCGCGGCCTGAGCGACGGAACAGCTCGCGGCCTGAGCGACGGAACAGCTCGCGGCTGAGCGACGGAACAGCTCGCGGCTGAGCGACGTAGGTACGACGCCGGCCGTCAGTGTGACGGGAGCTAGCGCGAGCCCCCGAAGATCCGGAGCAGCGCCAGGTAGACCATCACCGACGACACCAGGATGGTGAACGCCGAGAACCACTCGGCGTCAGCGTCGATGCCGGCAGCCTGGGCCCGGTCCACGAAGGAGAAGTCGACGAACAGGTTCATCACCGCGAGGATCAGGTAGAGGACGCCGAAGATCAGCAGACCTCCCGTTCCGTTCAGGCCCCACCCGGTCAGGATGGACGTGATCATCACCACGATCATGCCGAGACCGGCCACCAGGGTGATCTGGAGGAACCGGTTCCCGACCTTGACCAGCCCGGTCCGGTAGACGCCCCACACCCCGGCCACGATGGCCACGGTGCCGAAGACCGCCAGGGTGACCACATGGGAACCCTGGTCGGCGTAGTACCGGGAGATCACGCCGAGCACGAGGCCCTCGGCCACGGCGTAGACGGGGGCGAGCAGGGGTGCCCGGCGAGGCTGGAACGAGCACCAGAGCCCGACGCCCAGCCCGAAGAACATGCCCACCCAGGCCACGCCCAGGGGAACGTTCGCAAGATAGGCACCGGCACCGACCACCAGGGCGACCAGACCCAGGAGTCCGGCTTTGTTGAGCGCCCCGTCCGCGGTGAAGGTGTGCGTGCGACCGGCGGCCGGCGGTGCGGGCGGCGGACCCTGGGGCTGGAGGTGCCAGGTGGCACCGTCCCATGACCACCAATTGCCGTCCGGCTGCTGCTTCCAGTTCGACGGCGCGGTCACCGGCGCACCCGGGAACGTGGTCAGCATCCGGTTGTAGTTCGACGCGGTGCCGAACGACGCGCCGGTACGGGTCCTGGTGGCGGTCCTGCCGGTCGAGCTGCCGCCGGTGGGGGTCCCGGGAGTGGATCCCTGAGTCGAGGTCATCGATGCTCCTGTCCTGGTGCGATGCGCCCCACCAGTGTATCGGCACGAGGCCGTGTGACCGCAGCGCGCCGGGGCGACCGACGCGTCGACCAGGGCCGACCCTTCGGTGACGGGACCAGCGGGTCAGCCTCCTGCCACCGCCGGCACGATGGAGAGGGTCTGGGCATCGGTGACCGGTGTGGCCAGGCCGTCGAGGAAACGCACGTCCTCCTCGTCGAGGAAGACGTTCACGAACCGACGCAGCCCGCCGGCGTCGTCGAAGATGCGCTCGGCGAACCCGGCGTGGGCTGCGTCCAGACCCTTCAGTACCTCTCCCACGGTGGCGCCGTCGATGACCAGCTCCCCGGCACCTCCGGTCAGCGTGCGCAGCTGTGCGGGAATGCGGACCTTGCTCATCGGGGGCTCCTCGTAGTGGATGCATGTTGGGAATCGGCGGCCATCGCCGCCGCGAACGAGTCGAGGGTCGGGGCGATGGTGGCGGTGGGCCCCACCACCTCGGTGAGGGCCTCGACCGTCTTCAGCCCGTGACCTGTGACCATGGCGACCACCCGCTCGTCCGAGCGGATCACCCCCTGGGCGGCCAGCTTGGCCAGTGTGGCGATGGTGACCCCGCCCGCGGTCTCGGCGAAGATCCCCTCGGTGCGGGCCAGGAGGCGGATGCCGTCCAGCACCTCGGCGTCGGTCACCGAGGCGCACGCACCCCCCGACCGGCGGATGGTGTCGAGCGCGTACCAGCCGTCGGCCGGGTTGCCGATGGCCAGGGACTTGGCGATGGTGTGCGGCTTGACCGGTCGGATGGCGTCGGTCCCCTCGGCGAACGCCGTCGCCACCGGTGAGCAGCCCTCCGCCTGGGCACCCGACACCCGCACGGACGGTTCCTCGTCGAGGAGGCCGACCTGCCACAGCTCCTGGAAGCCCTTGGCCACCTTGGTCAGCTGGCTCCCCGATCCGATCGGCACCACCACATGGTCCGGGGCCCTCCAGCCCAGCTGCTCGGCCACCTCGAAGGCCAGGGTCTTCGAGCCCTCGGCGTAGTAGGTGCGGACGTTCACGTTGACGAAGGCCCACTCGGGCTGCTCACTGGTCAGTTCGGCACACAGGCGGTTGACGTCGTCGTAGCTTCCCTGCACCGCGAACACCCGGCCGCCGTAGACGGAGGTCATGGTGACCTTGGCCCGTTCGAGGTCGTGGGGGATCAGGACCACCGAGTCCATCCCGGCCCTGGCCGCGTGGGCGGCCACCGAGTTGGCCAGGTTGCCGGTCGACGCGCAGGCGGCGATCTTGAAGCCGAGCTGGCGGGCCTTGGTCAACGCCACCGAGACCACCCGGTCCTTGAACGAACCGGTGGGGTTGGCCGTGTCGTCCTTGATCCAGAGTTCACCGAGGCCCAGTTCCGCGGCGAGCCGGTCGGCCCGGACCAGGGGGGTGAACCCGGCGCCCAGGTCGACGGGTGCGGCGTCAGCGACCGGCAGGAGATCGGCGTAGCGCCAGATCGTCCGGGGGCCCGCCTCGATCCGCTCACGGGTCATGGTGGCAGCGACACGCTCGTAGTCGTAGGTGACCTCGAGCGGCCCGAAGCAGAAGTCACACACGTGCAGGGCCTCGGCCGGATAGGTACGGCCACATTCACGACAGCGCAAGCCAGAAACGAAATCCACAGCAGTCTCCTCATCGCTCGGGCATTGGCACCTGGCACGCACCGACCGATGTCGTCGATCGGATGCGCTCTGGTTGCCGCAGCGTCATCGGGCCCGGTCCCTCAGCTGCTCTGGATGATGGCCACCATTGTAGGCCGGATGCACGCCGTCCCGTCAACGTGCCCCGGACACGGGGACCGTCCGTCGCAGGGACGGCCGATCGGCCCCCGTCACTAACCTCCCGGTGGTGAGGGAAGATGTCGGCATGCCACGGACGGACTCGGGCGACGAGGACCGGGCCACGTACGTCCATACCGACTTCGACGCCGCGACCCTGGCCGCTGCCAAGTCCGGACGCACCATCTCGGTCTGCATCCCGGCACGCAACGAGGCCGCAACCATCGGTCCGATCGTGCAGTCGATCGTGGCCGCGCTCACCGGTCCGGGCGGGGGCATCCCCCTGGTGGACGAGGTCGTGGTGGTCGACGACGGCTCGACGGACGGTACCGGGGACGTCGCCCGCCAGGCGGGCGCCCGGGTGATCAGCGGTGACTCACCCAGCGGCGGCAAGGGCCAGGCCATGAGGGTGGCCCTGCGCGAGGCCGAGGGCGACCTGCTCGCCTTCGTCGACGGCGACGTCACCAACTTCGCGCCCCACTTCGTGACCGGGCTGCTCGGGCCCCTCCTCACCGACGAGCGGACCACGGTGGTCAAGGGCTTCTACCGGCGTCCCCTGCACGGCGAGCCCGACGGCGGTGGGCGGGTGACCGAGCTCGTGGCCCGCCCCGTGATCGACGTGCTGTTCCCGTCGCTGTCCGTGGTGCGTCAGCCCCTCGCCGGCGAGACCGCCGCCCCCCGTTGGGTGTTCGAGAAGTGCACCTTGGCCGACGGCTACGCCGTCGAGCTGGCGCTCCTCATCGATGTGGCCTCCCACTTCGGTGTCGAAACCATCGCCCAGGTCGACCTCGGGGTCCGGGTCCACCGGAACCGGCCGCTGTCGGAGCTGCGCCCCCAGGCCACCGACATCCTGGCCGCTGCCCTCGCCCGGTCGCCGCTGATGGCCGACGACTGACACGAGCACCGGGTGGACGGTCGCCGGTGCCGGTGCACGTCGCCCGTCAGGGGCGGGTCACACCGACACGGTGTGTGTCACCAGAGGCGTGAGGTCGTCAGCACCGATGTCGAGGCGCAACTTCCGACGGGACGGTAGTGCCAGGGCCACCACGGCACCCACGGCGACCACGCCCGCGCCCACCGCCACGGCCGGCACCAGACCGGACACGTAGTCCTGGGCCGAGGCGTAGCCGCCCCGTGAGCTGAAGACGGCCCCGAGGGCGGCGATCCCGAGTACGCCGCCGAGCTCACGGAACGCGGCGTTGGCCCCGGAGGCCACCCCTTCCAGCGACGTGGGCACCGTTCCGAGCACCACGGAGGCCAGAGGCACGAAGAAGAGGGTCATCCCCACACCGCAGAGGACGAAGGGGACCACCATGTCGCCGTAGGCCGTCGTGGGAGACAGGATCGACGCCAACCAGGCCAGGCCGACGGCTTGGAGACCGAGACCGGTGACCACCAGCGGCTTGCCACCCCACCGCTCGGCCAGCTGCCCGACGAACGGCGCCAGCACCATGGTGATGGCGGTCCACGGCAGGATCCGGATCCCCGCATCCAGTGGCGAATAGTGCTGGACCGTCTGGAGGAACTGGGTCAGGAAGAAGATGGCTCCGAACATCCCGAAACTGAAGAGCAGCGCCGTCAGGTTGACCGCGGTGAACCCCCGGCGGGCGAACAGGCGCAGGTCGAGCATCGGGTGGTCCGAGTGCATCTCCCAGGTCACGAAACCGACCAGGAGGAGGATGCCCAGGGCGAAGGACGCGAGCACCGAGCCCGAGGTCCATCCGTGGGCGTTGCCCCGCACGAGTCCGAACACGACACCGAAGAGGCCGGCACTGACCAGACCGACTCCGGCCAGGTCGAGGGGTGCCGCCGAGCCCCGCGACTCGGCCAGACGCCAGCGGGCCAGCGGCACCAGCACGATGCCGACGGGCACGTTCAGCCAGAAGATGTACTGCCAGGCCCAGCCGCTGGTGACCGCCCCACCGACGAGCGGCCCGATGGCGATGGCCGTTCCACCGATGGCGCCCCAGATCCCGAGGGCGGCATTGCGCCGCTCGGGCCGGACGGCGGCGCTGAGCAACGTGAGGGACAGCGGCATGATCATCGCCCCACCGGCGCCCTGCAGGGCACGGGCGGCGATGAGGACCCCGATGGACGGGGCGAGGGCGGCGGCGGCCGACGACGCGGTGAACAGTGCGATCCCGGTCACGAAGATCCGACGACGACCGAACCGTTCGCCGAGCGCCGCGGCCGTGAGCAGCAGCACCGCGAAGGTCAGGGTGTACGCGTTGACCGTCCATTCCAGGCCGGACAGGCCGGCGTGCAGGTGCACCCGGATGACCGGCAACGCCGTCGAGACAACCAGATTGTCGAGCGAGGCCATGAACAGCGCCAGGCCGGTGATGACCACCGCCCACACGGCACGACTGCGGGAGCGCTCGTCATGAGACGCGGTCGACCCGTCGACGACGTCCGCGTCGACCAGCGCGCTGGCGGTGACGGCATTGGACCCGGGCGCCACGTCGACCGGCGACGAGTCGGGCGACGCAGTCGAGGTGGCCGAGGCGGACGGTTCGACCGGTCCTTCGGAGGTGGGTGCACGGTGACGGCGGCGCACGGTGGTGAGGGTCGCGCGGCGGAACGGCACCCACGGCCACTCCTCCAGTTGTGAGTGATCACTACCTTGGCGCGGCAAAAAAAGGGGGACGATGGGCTGGTTCATGCGGGGACCTCCGTGGTCGTGGCCAGCTCGGCGATGCGCTGGTCCTTGATGGCTTGACTCGCTGCTCGGATGACGTTGATCTTGCCGGGCGAGGGGCAGAAGGCCTGGGCCCAGTGCTCGTTGACGGACAACAGGTCGATGGCGGACATGACGTTCATCATCATCCCCATGGAGAAGAACCGGAGCAGCTCCTCGTCGTCCAACTGGGTACGTTCATGGACGAGATGCCACAGCACCTCGAACGTGCGTCGGCAGGTGGCCGCGATCTCGGGGTCCCCGGGTGCGGCGGCAAACCCGTGCAGCTGGACCTGGAGCAGCTCGGGATCCTCGAGGAGCTGGATGTAGGCGTCGCCCATGGCCTCCATGGCCGCTTCGCCCTCGAGCCCGGTACCCGCCCGGGTCATCGCGGCGATGATCCGGTCGGAAACCAGCTCGTAGGTGGCGATGAAGAGTTCCTTCTTGGTCCCGAACAGCCGGAACAGGTAGGGCTGGGAGATACCGGCCCGGGTGGCGATGGCGTCGGTCGACGTTCCGGAGTATCCGGACCGGGCGAATTCGGTGACAGCGGCGGCCAGCACCGCGGTGCGGCGCTCGGAAGCGGTCATGCGGGAGGAAACCATCACCTCATTATTGTGAGTGGTCACTCACTATCTTGTCAAGTACGTTCTTGCTTCCCCAGGTGGACTACCTCGTTGGACGGGTGGCGACGGGCCTACGGGGTAGCGTCCGGTGATGGCTTCCGCCCTGTCCCACGCCGGAGACGGCTCCGACGCGCCGGCAGGTGACGGCTCCCTGGGCGACACCGTCCTGGTCTCCAACCGGGGACCGCTCTCGTTCCGGATGGAGGACGGCAGCCCCGTCCGAGCCGCCTCGGGCGGCGGACTGGCCGGCTCGATCCAGCCGCTGGTCGAGGGCACCGGCGCCACCTGGGTGGCCAGCTCCCTGTCCGAGGCCGACCAGGTGGCGGCGGCCGAGGGACTGATGGCGGCCGACGGCATGCGGATCGAACTCGTCGAGCCCGATCCCCAGGTGTACAACCTGGCCTACAACGTGGTCTCCAACGCCACCCTCTGGTTCTGTCACCACCATCTCTTCGACGCGGCGCGTCGACCCCGGACGGACAGGCGATGGATGGAGGCGTGGGAGGCCTACCGCGAGTTCAACCGGGTCATGGCCGAGCGGGTGGCCGAGGTGGCGCCCCGAGGTGCCCGGGTCCTCGTCCAGGACTACCACCTGGCACTGGTCGCGCCGACGCTCCTCGACCTGCGTCCGGACCTGCGCACCGTCCACTTCTCCCACACGCCGTTCGCTGATCCGTCGGTGCTGCGGATGCTCCCGAGTTCCGTCGGCGACGAGCTCCTGGCCGGCATGGCCCGGTTCGGAGCCTGTGGGTTCCACTCCGAACGGTGGGCGGCGGCCTTCCGGGCCGGGTTGGCCGATGCCGGGCTCGACGGCGACGGACCCCGGACCTTCGTGTCCCCGCTCTCCAGCGACCCGGCCCGACTGGCCGCCTCGGCGTCGGAGCCGTCGGTCGCCGCCGCCTTGGCACGGATCGAGGACGCGGTGGGAGGAGCTGACCGCCAGGTGATCGTGCGGGTCGACCGGATGGAGCTATCCAAGAACCTCCTGCGGGGGTTCTGGGCGTTCGAGGAGCTGCTCGAGCAGTCCCCCGATCACCGGGAGCGTGTGGTGTTCGTGGCCCTGGCCTACCCGACCCGTCAGGGGCTACCGGAGTACCTGGCCTACCAGGACGAGGTCGAGACCACCGTGACCCGGATCAACGAACGGTGGGCCACCCCCGGATGGACCCCGATCGTCCTCGAGGTGGGGGACGACTACCCGCGGTCACTGGCCGCACTCACCCGCTCGGACGTGCTCCTGGTCAACCCGGTGCGCGACGGCCTCAACCTGGTGGCCATGGAGGGTCCGTTGATCAACACCCGCGACGGGGTGCTCGCACTGTCCCGGGAGGCCGGGGCCTTCGACCAACTGGCCGGTGGGGCGCTGGAGGTCAACCCGTTCGACGTGACCGGCACGGCCACCGTGCTGGCCGAGGCGCTGGCCCTCGACCCGGCGGAGCGGAGGGCCCGGGCAGCCGACCTGCGCAAGGCCATCGGGGCTCGCAGTCCGGCCGACTGGTTCGCCGACCAGCTGTCGGCCGCTCGCTGACGCGTTCGGACCGGAGTACTCCTCGCCCGATCAGCCGGGCTCGGCCCCAGCGGCGGCATCGGCGAGCCATTCCAGGAGAGCCAGCGCCCCCTGGGGACCGGCCACGGTCAGGTCGGCGGCGGCGGTGACCTCGGGTGCCGTGTCGCCGTCGATCACCGCCACACCCACGGTGACCAGCCCTTCGACCCGCAGTCGGGCCAGCTCCACGAAGGCCGGAAGGTCCCCGAGATCGTCCCCGAGGAAACATGCGGCCCCGTGTCCGGCGGCGATCTCCCCCAGGACCGTTCCCTTGTCGACGGACAGTGGTGGGCGGAGCTCCACCGAACGCCGACCGGGATGGGCGACCAGTCCGCTCGTGGCGACCAGCTCCGCCACCTGCTCGGAGACCTGACCCTCGGCCCCGGGAGCCAGTCGCCAGTGGACGGTGGCGGCTGCACCCTTGACCTCGACCAGGACTCCGGGAGGGACGTGGGCGCGCAGGTTCGACGCGACCTCGGTGATCACGGGGAGCCAGGTCGTCGCCTCCTCGACCAACCGCACCGAACCATCGGGTCCCACCGACTCCATGCCGTAGAGGCCGAACAGGCGAATCGCCCGGAGCCCCGCGTCGTCGTGTGTCGCCGTCCCGAGTCGGTCGATCAGGAACGAGGCCGGCCGCCCCGACACCACCGCGACGGTGGCGACCGTGGTCGCGAGGCGCCCGAGGACCTCGACGACCCCGTCCAGCGGTCGGGCCGTGGTCGGGTCGTCCACGATGGGTGACAGGGTTCCGTCGAAGTCCGTCACCACCACCGTGCGGGACGGCTCGGCGATGAGGGCGGACATGCGTTCGCGGGTGCGGGCATCGGGCCGGGACATGGCGGACCCTCCGGAGACGGTGGCCCCGGTCAGGTGGCGGCCGTGGTGGTCGGACTGGCGGTCGACGCCAGGTCGGGAGCGACCACCACCAGGATCTCCGCCGTGCCGATGGTGCTCACCGGTGCGGCCGTGGTGTACGGGAGTACCGCCGACGAGGGCAGGTGCAGCGCGGTCGCCACCTGCGTCGCTCCGGCTTTCTGACCGGCCACGTAGTAGACCGCCGAGGTCGACACGTTGGCGGTCGCATTGATCGGTGCCTGCACGTTGAACCCGGCCACCTGGAGTTGGCTGGTGATCGCCGCCGCCGCGCCGGCCTTGCCCGACGCGTTGGCCACCAGCACCGGCGCGTTGGTGATCTTGGCCTTGGGCGTGGTCGTGGTCGTGGTGGCCGCCGGGTGGGTGGTCGTGGTCGTGGCACCGGCGACGGTGGTCGGCGTCGTGGTCGATCCACCGGCTGCGGCGGTCGTCGAGGACGGGTGGATCTGGCCGAGTAGGAGCACGGTGGCCAGGATGAACAACCCCAGCAGGATCACCGCCCGGTCCACCGGCAGCCGCTGGCCCCCGGACGGGGGCTTCTGTGCGCCGGGCGCCGAGGGATCATCCACTCCCGTCATCCTGCCGACCGCAGGGGGGAGAAGCAAGCACTCACCGGGACGGTGACCGGGACCGTACACTTGGGGCGGGATCCCACCCCTGGGGCCCAGGCCGGTGTAGCTCAGTTGGCAGAGCAGACGATTTGTAATCGTCAGGTCGTGGGTTCGATTCCCACCGCCGGCTCGGGGCGATCCTGCCCGCAGCGCCCATCCGCACACGTCGCTCCCGACCGGCGGGCCGTCCGGCCGGGGGGCCGTTCGCGGGTTGTTCCGAGCAGTCCCGATGCGACGAGGAGCGATGTTCCGGACACGACGTCACCCCGTGCTGTCCCAGCCGCACCATGCCGTGGACGCCGAGGGGGAGCTGATCGACCCGCCGTCGTGGCTGCGCTGGGTGTGGGTCGCGCTGCTGGCGCTCCTGATCCTCGAAGCCTTCGGCGACCTCCGATGGATCGGTGGCCCGGCGGGCCTCTACGGGATCGTGCTCCATGACGCGCTCCTGGGTGCCGCCACCGTGATGATGCTGGCGAGGGCATGGTTCGAGCCCACCGGCCGCAGGGCCTGGACGGCGTTCGGTCTCGCCATGGGTGTGTGGTGCGTCGGCAGCGTGGCCTGGAGCGCGGTCTACGGCGACGTCGCACACCCTCCCTATCCGACCTTCGCCGACGTGTTCTGGTTGGCCTGGTATCCGCTCATGGTGGCCGGCATCGTGTACCTGATCCGGGTGCGGGTCCACCACTTCGAACTCCACCGGTGGATGGACGGCATCGCAGTCACGCTCATCGTCCTCGTGGCCGGTTTCGCACTGATCGTGCAGCCGGTGGCCGAGGACTCGTCGGCAGGGTGGCTCGCCACCGTCGTCGACTTCAGTTATCCGGTGCTCGACGTCCTCCTGGTCGGCGCCGTCCTCGGCGTCTACGGACTCCTCGGGTGGAGACCGGACGGCATGTGGATCCTGATCGGTGCCGGCATCCTGTCCATGGCGGTAGCCGACGCCGAGTTCGCCGTGCAGCAGGCCCGTGGTGTGGCCACCGGGGACCGGTACGACTACCTGTGGACACTCGGCGCACTCCTCATCGCGTATGCGGCGTGGGTGCCCACTCCCCGGACAGGGTCGGACCACCTGGCCGTCACCGGCATGCGTGCGGTGGCACTCGCCCTCATCGCCCAGGTCCTGGCCATCGGCATCCAGGTGTACGCCGTCTTCCACGAGGTCGGCAGGAGCGAGCGGGTGGTGACGATCCTCGTGTTGGTGGTGGCGTCCGCCCAGATCATCCTCACCCGCCCGCGCGCCGGCCCGATCGCCGAAGGGTCACCGGAAGGCACAACGGCTCCCGGCGACGGTGGGGCGGCGCCGTCCGAGCGCCGGGCTGCCCCGGCGGGAGATACCTCGCCAGGCGATCGCTAGGGGACGATGGTGCCCGCAGCCGGGACGGCCCCTGGGCGCCTGGGCGCCTGGGCGCCTGGGCGCGGGCGTACCGCACACGTCGGCGGAGGGACGTGCGAGCGGACGGGCGGAGACGAACGAGCCCGCTCCGGGAGGAACCCGGCATGATCCGGACCACTACCGGGTAAGTTCTTCCCGTGCCACTGCACCGGTCCGCCCCAGTGGCGGCGGATGTTCCCCTGGTGAACCGGAAGGAGCGGGGATGGCCGACCTGCTGACGACCGCGGACGACCAGCTACTCGCCCGGCGCTTCGACGCCACCCGGCGTCTGACCGAGCGACTGGCCGCCCCGCTGTCCGCCGAGGACCAGACGGTGCAGTCGATGCCCGATGTGAGTCCCACCAAGTGGCACCGCGCACACACGTCGTGGTTCTTCGAAACGTTCCTGCTCAGTCCCTCGCTGCCGGGCTACGAGGTCTTCCACCCGGACTTCGGGTTCCTGTTCAACTCCTACTACGAGGGCGTGGGGGCGCGATATCCGCGGACCGACCGGGGCCTGGTGTCGCGGCCTGGCATCGTGGAGATCGCCGACTACAGGCGCCACGTCGATGCCGCCATGGGCGATCTCGTGGACCATGGGCTCGACCCCGACGTCGCTGCCCTGGTCGAGCTCGGCATCCAGCACGAGCAGCAGCACCAGGAACTGCTCCTCATGGACATCAAGCACGTCCTGTCGCGCAACCCGATGCTGCCGGCCTACTCGTCCGCCACGTCAGACCCTCCGGGATCGACGACAGGTGGGACGGGCAGTCCGGCTGCCACATCCTGGACCGGCCACGACGGCGGTACCGTGACGATCGGCCACTGCGGGAGCGGGTTCGGCTTCGACAACGAGTTCCCCCGACACCAGGTGTACCTGGAGCCGTTCGCACTGGCCGACCGCACGGTCACCTGTGACGAGTGGCTCGCGTTCATGGACGACGGCGGCTACCGACGCCCCGAGCTCTGGTTGTCCGATGGTTGGGCCACGGTGACGACCGAAGGGTGGGACGCCCCGCTCTACTGGTCGCACCGGGACCGGGGCTGGCACGAGTTCACCCTGGCCGGCGACGGCCCGGTGGACGGCACGCGACCGGTCAGCCACATCAGCTACTACGAGGCCGATGCCTACGCTCGCTGGGTCGGCGCCCGCCTGCCGACCGAGGCCGAGTGGGAGGTGGCCACCACCTGTCGGGCGACTTCCAGCGGGGTCGACGGCAACTTCCTCGATACCGAGGTCCTGCATCCCGGTCCTGTCAGCGGGGCCTCCTCGCCGGCGTTCGGCGACGTCTGGCAGTGGACATCGTCCGCCTACAGTCCCTATCCCGGGTTCGCTCCCGCAGCGGGTGCGGTCGGCGAGTACAACGGCAAGTTCATGGTCAACCAGTACGTGCTGCGGGGTGGCTCGTGCGTCACGCCCGTCGACCACCTCCGTGCCACCTACCGGAACTTCTTCCCCCCCTCCGCCCGATGGGTCGTCGCCGGGCTGCGACTCGCCCGTAACGGCTGACGGCCACGCCGGGACTGCACGGAGTACCGCCAGCCCACGAATCCCGACCACACGCACCACGACCACACGGCGACGTGAAGCACGACGAGACGCAGCACGGAGACAGGGAGCCCATGGAAACCGTCATCCCACCCACCATCGAGGTGCACCTCGCGCCCGGCGACCTGCGGGCCGCCATGGAGGCCGATGTCCGAACCGGACTGACCGCGTCGCCAAAGCGCCTCCCTCCCGTCTACTTCTACGACGATCGGGGGAGCCGCCTGTTCGACGAGATCACCCGTCTTCCCGAGTACTACCCCACCCGTGCGGAACGGGCGATCCTCGAATCACACGCCAAGGACATGGTGGAGTCGGCCGGCGCCGACGTGCTGGTGGAACTCGGTGCCGGCACCTGTGAGAAGTCACGGGTCCTGCTCGATGCCATGCAGTCCTGCGGTCGGCTCGGTAGCTACGTGCCGCTCGATGTCAGCGACACCACGCTGTGGGAGGCGGCCACCTCCCTGTCCGAGGCGTATCCCGGACTGACCGTCCGGGCCGTGGTCGGGGACTTTCACCGCCACATGGGCAACCTGGGTGCGGACCGCCCTCGTCTCATCGCCTTCCTGGGCGGCACGATCGGCAACTTCGAGCCGACCCAGCGCACCGCCTTCCTCGAGCGGCTGGTGGCGACGATGCAGCCGGGCGACAGGTTCCTGCTGGGCACCGACGTGGTGAAGGACCGGGGCCGCCTGGTCGCCGCCTACGACGATGCGGCCGGGGTGACCGCCGAGTTCAACCGCAACGTCCTGCACGTGCTCAACCGCGATCTGGGCGCCGACTTCGCCACCGACCGGTTCACCCACGTGGCCCGGTGGAACGAAGCCGACCACCGCATCGAGATGTGGCTCCGGTCGGTCGACGCCTGCCGCGTCCACGTGGCCGAGCTCGACCTCGACGTCGAGTTCGCCGCGGGCGAGGAGATGCTCACCGAGATCAGTACGAAGTTCTCCCCTGGCGGACTGCGTGACGAACTCGAATCGGTCGGCCTGGTGGTTGAGGCCACGTGGGCCGCACCGGGCGACGAATTCCTCATGACCTTGGCCGTGCGCCCATGACACCCCCCGACACCCGCCCCCCGACGGGAACAGCGGGGGACCCCCGGACGTTGACCAGGACATGACGATACGAGCGACCTGGAACGGGACCGTGCTGGCCGAAAGTGATGCCACCGTGGTGGTGGAGGGCAACCACTACTTTCCGGCGGCTGACGTCCACGACGAGTACTTCGAGCCCAGTGACACCCAGACCGTCTGTCCGTGGAAGGGCACCGCGAGCTACCGGAGCGTCGTGGTCGACGGACAGCGCAACGCCGATGCCGCCTGGTTCTATCCCGCACCGAAGGACGCGGCCAAGGAGATCACCGACAGGGTCGCCTTCTGGAAGGGCGTCACCGTCGAATCGGTCTGACCCGGCGATCGGGTCGGACAGCGGCTCGTCCCACCTGGGGAGCGTGTGGCTCAGTGTCCGGCGGCCGTGCGCTGGCGGGCGACGTCGAAGCAGGCGATCGCTCCGGCCGTGGCCACGTTCAGCGAGGACAACGTGCCGTGCTGGGGGATGGACGCCAGCTCGTCGCAGCGCTTACGGGTGAGCGCCGCAAGTCCCGAACCCTCCGACCCGAGCACGAGTGCCACGGGCTGGGTGCCGAGCGGCAGTTCGTACAGCGACGTCGGGGCCTCACCGACCAGGCCGACCGAGACCACGCCGAGTCCCGACAGTTGCTGCAGCGCCGTCGGCACCCCGGCCACCAGGGCCATGGGCAGGTACTCGATCGCCCCTGCCGCCACCTTGGCGACCGTCGGTGACAGGTGGGCCGACCGGTGTCGGGGAAGCACGATCCCGGTCACGCCGGCGCACTCGGCGCTGCGCAACACCGCCCCCAGGTTGTGCGGGTCGGTGATGCCGTCCAGGACCAGCAGGAACGGGACCCGGCCGCGCTTGGTCGGTTGGCACATCGCCTCCAACGGCGTCTCGGCGATCGGCCGGGCAAGGGCGACGACGCCCTGGGAACCGTCGGTCCGGGCGGCGGCGTCGATCCGCTTGCGGGACACGTAGTCGACCTTGACCCGGCGCTTCACGGCCAGGGCCTCGATGTCGTCCAGGATCTCCGCCGCGTCCATCCCCTCGGCCAGCATCAGCGTGGTCACCGGACGGCGTCCGGCGTGCAGGAGCTCGCGGACCGCCTGGCGACCTTCGACCTGGTCCCCTCCGAGGCCCTCGTGCTTCGGCCCCCGTCGCACCGGCACATCCTGACCACCGGGGCCACGTCCGCGATCGTTCACGGGAGCTCTGCCGGACGGCGCACCTCGGGCCCCACCCGTGCCGCGCCCCCCACCAGCGCCGCTGCGGCCGGCTTTGGCATCCTTGGCCTTCATCCAGGCGGCCTTGGCCTCCTTGCCGGTGGGACCCCCCGTTCGGGCTCCGCCCTTGGGCGCCGGCGCCCGCTTGCCGCGTCCCCGACTCGATGCAGCAGGACTCATCAGACCTCTCCGATCGGTTCCGTCGGCCGGTCAGGAACGGCCGTCATCAGCACCACCGCCGTGCACGCGATCCCCTCGGCCCGGCCCAAGGCACCGAGCCCTTCGGCGCGGGTGGCCTTCACGTTGACGGGGGCACCCAGGACCGCTCCGAGCCGTTCGGCCATGGTGACCACGTGCGGTGCCAGCCGGGGCTGCTCGGCCACGACGGTGCAGTCGGCATTGACCGGTGACCACCCGGCGTCGGCTGCCAGCCCCACCACCCGGCCCAGGATGTCGAGGGAGTCGGCGCCGGCCCAGGTCGGATCGGTGTCGGGCATGTGCCGACCGAGGTCACCGAGGCCGGCCGCTCCGAGGACGGCATCGGCGATCGCATGGGAGACGGCGTCGGCGTCGCTGTGCCCGGCCAGTCCACGGACACCTTCACCCGGGATGACCACACCACCCAGGACCAGCCGGCGGGCCGGATCGTCGGAGAAGGGATGGACGTCGATACCCTGGCCCACCCGGAACGACGGGACCACGCTCACCGGTCGGCTCCGGCCAGCAGGGCCTCGGCCACCGCCAGGTCCTCGGGTCGGGTCAGCTTGAGATTCCGGGGGTCGCCGGGAACCGTGCCGACCGTCCTGCCGGCGATCTCGAGCAGGCCGGCGTCGTCGGTGGCGTCGTCATGTCCCGCATGAGCGGAACGCAGGGCTGCGGCGTCGAACGCCTGCGGGGTCTGGACGACCACGAGTCCGTCACGGTCCACCGTGGCCACCACCTGGTCACCCTCCACACGCTTCAGCGTGTCCGACACCGGCACCACCGGAACCGCGCCGTCGAACCGTCCGGTTCGAACAGCGTCCACGACGGCGCGGAACAGCGTCGGCGCGGCCAACGGACGCGCGGCATCGTGGACCACGATCACGTGTGCGTCATCCGGGACGACCGCCAGTCCGGCCCGCACCGAGGCGGTCCGGGTGGCACCACCGAGCACCACGATCGAGGCACCGAGCGCGGCGTCACCGGTGGTGCCGGGCGCCGGGATCCCATCGACCCCCGCGCCAGTACCGTCGGGTACCACCAGGACGACGCCGTCGACCGCCACCGAGGCGGCACGCACGGACCACGACACGACCGGGACCCCGGCCAGGGGGAGGAACTGCTTGAGGCCGCCGAAGCGGGTACCCGTGCCGCCAGCGACCACGATGGCCCAGACGGGCCCCGTTCGGCTCAGGGCAGCGCCTCGTTGAGGCGGACTTCGGCGGTCTCCTCGTCGACTCCGAGTGCGAAGGTCAGCTCGGACACGAGAATCTGGCGCGCCCGGCTGAGCATGCGCTTCTCGCCGGCCGACAGGCCCTTGTCCTTGTCGCGGATCGACAGGTTCCGGACGACTTCCGCCACCTGGTAGATATCGCCGGACCGCAGCTTCTCGGAGTGGTTCTTGTAGCGACGGGACCAGTTCGTCGGCATGCGTGCTTCCTTCTTCCGGAGCACGGCGAAGACCTCTTCGACCTCTTCGTCGTTGATGACCTCGCGCAGCCCGACGCCGTCGGTGTTGTCGGCCGGCACCATCAAGGTGAGGTCGCCGTAGGCGAGCCGGAGTACCAGGTACTCCTGCTTCTTTCCGAATGCTTCTTTGGTCTCTCGTCGTTCGACTACTGCCGCGCCGTGGTGCGGATAGACGA
>Ga0302319_10010900_pt1 | contig 17280 bp, 13 predicted proteins | sample Bog_T0_2_FD_203319 | JGI IMG/M metagenome (GOLD analysis project Ga0302319, IMG submission 203319) | Peat permafrost microbial communities from Stordalen Mire near Abisko, Sweden - Bog_T0_2 | ecosystem: Environmental > Terrestrial > Soil > Wetlands > Peat | place: Sweden: Abisko, Stordalen Mire...
GAGATTGGGCAAAATCTGGATGTACTGACGATCGTTGACTTTGAAGCGGCCTGCAGAGATTTCCGTGAAGCCGAGGCCCTTGCCATAGAAGGCTTGTGCGGCCACCATATCGTTGGTTTCGAGGGCGATGTGCGAAACACCAACGATGGCGGGGCGTTCTGGGGGTGCGCCGGCGAAGACCTGGGCAGCGAAGAAGAGCGCCGCTGCGAGGAAGCGGGTTGAGGATTTCACCACTCGATCGTATTACAAGTGTGGTGTGGCATAACCTGATAAGTTGATCCGTCCTCGTGCCCATCTCGCGACTTTAGTAGAAGACTTTGACAGACATGCGCGCGACATTGCGATCGTGGCGACGCGCGGGGTCCGGCAGCAACGCGTGACGTACGGCGAACTTGCGGTGCTGACGCGGCGGTTTGCGGCGGAGTTGGAGCGGCGCGCCATTGGCAAGGGCGATCGGGTTTTAGTGTGGGGCGAGAACAGTGCGGAATGGATAGCGGCTTTTTTCGGCTGTGTGATGCGCGGCGTGATTCCGGTGCCGGTGGATTTTGCGGGAAGCGTTGAGTTTGTGCGGCGGGTGGCGGGTGAGGTAACGCCGAAATTAATCATGGGCGATGCGGCAAAGATCAAGTTGCTGGACGGAGTGAAGATGGTTTTCGAGGATTTCGACATGGGACTTCCGACGCGAGGGGCAGCCGTGATTGATAACCTGGGGCCCGACGACACGCTGCAAATCATCTTTACTTCCGGCACAACGGGCGAACCCAAAGGCGTGGTGCATACGCACCGCAACGTGCTCGCGAGCCTGGGGCCTATTGAGCAGGAGATGGGGAAGTATCTGAAGTACGAGCGGCCTTTTCACCCCATTCGGATATTGCACACGCTGCCGTTGAGCCACGTCTTTGGGCAGTTCATGGGATTGTGGACACCGCCGCTGATGGCTTCGGAACTGCATTATGAATCGCGATTAGTGGCAGCGGAATTGGCGGAACACATTCGGCGAGACCGAATCTCAGTGGTCGCTGCGGTGCCGCGCGTGTTGGATTTGATGCAAGCATTCGCGCTAGACCGGTTTCCAAATCTGGCTGAGCGGGTTGCCAAAGCTGAAGGGTTAAAAGCATGGCAGCGGTGGTGGCAGTTCCGCGATGTTCACAAATTCTTTGGGTTGAAGTTTTGGGCGTTCGTGGTGGGTGGGGCGGCCTTGTCGGCTACTGGTGAACAGTTTTGGGGGCGGATGGGCTTTGTGGTGATTCAGGGTTACGGCATGACGGAGACGACGGCGGTGATCAGTCTGAATCACCCGTTCCGTGCGGCGCAAGGCACGATTGGTCAGGTTTTGCCGGGCAGGGAAGTGCGGTTGAGCGACGAGGGCGAAGTGCTGGTGCGCGGCGAGACTATTTCGAACACGACATGGCAGCACGGCCAGTTGCAGAAACAGGAATCGGAATGGCTGGCGACGGGCGATCTGGCGGCATTCGACGCGGCGGGCAACTTGCAGTTTCGCGGGCGTAAGAAAGATGTGATTGTCACGTCAAGCGGTTTGAATATTTTCCCGGAGGATCTGGAAGCGGCGCTGGGGCGTCAAGCGGGTGTGAAAGTGGCGACGGTGGTGGAAACAGATGCCGGGCATGGGCCCGAGGCGCGCGCGGTGCTGGTCATGCAAAATGTAACGGGCGACGCCGCTGCCGTGGTGGCCGAGGCTAATCGTGAATTGGCGGATTTTCAGCAGATCCGCTATTGGAGTGTTTGGCCGGAGCCGGATTTGCCGCGCAACTCGACTGGGAAAATTCTCAAACGAGAAGTGGTGCGGCGTTTGGCGGTTGAGCAGACGCCGGCGACGGGCGATCTGAATCTTGATAGCTTGGGCCGCGTGCAATTGCAAGCCCAGTTGGAACAGCAATACGGGATTGCTTTAGATGACACGGCCGTGCAGAGTGTGAACACACAGGAAGATGTGCGGCGGTTGGTTGAGCAGGCTTCCGCCGGACCCAAGACGGCCGGGGCGCAACATATTTACTGGCGCTGGCCCTGGAACCCGATCATGCAGTTTGTACGGGCCGCGTTTATCGAATTGGCGGCAATGCCTTTAACGCGCTTTCTGGCGAAACCGAAGGTGGTGCGGCGCGTAACGAGATGGCCGGATTCGCCAGCCCTGATTGTGTGTAATCACCTGACTTCTTACGATGGGCCGTTCATCTTATATGCGCTGCCCAGGAAGATTCGCGACCGGGTGGCGATTGCCATGGCCGGTGAGATGCTGCTTAACTATCGGAAAGGGCGGAATCAGGGCAGTTGGTATCTGAACTTGCTGGTGCCGTTTGCATATTGGCTGATCACTGCGCTGTTCAACGTTTTCCCGCTGCCGCAGTTTAGCGGCTTTCGGCGGAGCTTTCAACATGCGGGCGAGGCAGTGGATCGCGGCTTCAACGTCATCGTCTTTCCAGAGGGGCACCGTTCCGACGATGGCAAGCCGCAACCTTTTAAATCGGGGACCGGTCTGTTATGGAAGAGCCTGGGTACGGACGCGATTCCGGTTTGCATTCACGGGTTGGGCGAGCTCAAAGTTTCAGGCGAACGCTGGTTTCGTTCGGGTAAGATTACGGTGTTTGTGGGCGAACCGTTGAAGCTGGATCCGACGCTCTCACCAGAAGAGTTGACGGAACAACTGCGCCAAGCTGTGCTGGGAGCGAGCGATGTATGAGGCTCGAAACGGAGCGCCTGTTACTCAACCCGTGGGAAGTGTCTGATTGGCATGCCTTCCGTCCGATTGCGACCGATGTTGATGTGATGCGTTACATCACAGGAGGCGAGCCATGGGCTGACGAACAAGTCCAGAATTTTGTGGAGCGGCAGGTGAGAACGTATGCAGAACGGGGTTTCTGCCGTTGGAAGCTCATCGAAAAACTGAACGATGAAATGATTGGCTTTTGCGGCGTTGGATTTTGGAGAGATAACCCAGACCCGGAGATCGGATGGTGGCTCGCGCGGCGGTGCTGGGGGCGTGGTTTGGCAAGCGAAGCGGCGCATGCCGCCCTTAAGGACGCTCTCGTTCGGATCAAGTTAGAGCGAATCATTTCGATTGCTCGTCCTGAAAATAAAGCCTCTATTCGAATCATGGAAAAATTGGGTCTTTGCCATGAATGCGAGTTCATCAATGATGGTGTGCGGTTGGTTCGATACGCGCTACTGAACGCCAAGAACGATAGCGTTGATTAAGCCGGGAATATTATGCGGCTTGGCTTCCACTGTGACGGTGAGGCCGTGATCCCGAATAGTTTTGCTAGTGACGGGACCGATGCTGGCGATCTTGCAATGCTGCAGTGTTTCGATGGGCACCAGGGAAACGAGGTTATCGACGGCGCTGGAACTGGCGAAGGTGATCCAATCAGGGAAGGGTATTTGGAACACGGCCTTCGCGGCTTCGGAAGCACCGACGGGAATGACGTTGCGATAGGCTTCTACAACATCGACGAGCGCGCCATGCTTTGTGAGTTCTTCGCGCACGACATCGCGCGTGATGGCCGCGCTTGGGATGAGAATGCGCTGACCCTGCAACGGCTCATCGGCGAAGGCCGCGACCAATGCCTCGGCCACGTATGTTTCGGGCGTGAGCGTGACCGCCCAACCGTTCTGTTCGGCAAATTCTCGAGTGGCTGCGCCAACCGTGGCGATACGCGCGCGACAGGCATGATGGCCCAGCGCTCGTACTCCGTTGGTGCTGGTGAAAATGATCCAGTCGTACGAATCGATTTGTTCAATAGCGCGCGTGAGGGGTTGCGGATTTTCCGGCGCAGCAATATCGATCACCGGCAAACCAATCACTGTGGCACCCAGGTTCCGGAGTGGCTGCGCCAGTTCTTCTGCCTGATGAGCGGCGCGGGTGACCACGAAGCGCACACGGCTCAGTGGCACGCTCACACTCTGGGCGCTAAAATTTCTTCGGCGCCCTGCCACAAAAGATCGTCGGCTACCCAGCGGCCTAATTCTTCGGCGTCCTTCGCTTTGCCCGCTGTCTGTGAGCGGATCAAAAAGGGACGGTCGGGAGCGACCACCACGCCGGAGATGGAAAGCGTATCGCCACTCACTTCAGCGAAGGCGCCGACCGGTAACTGGCAACCGCCGCCTAAGCCGGATAGCACCGCTCGTTCGGCGGTCACCGCCTGATTTGAAGGCGCGTGATTCAAGCGGCCGCAGATCTCCAGCGCTTCGCCATGATCGCGTGTCTGTATGCCGAGCGCGCCTTGACCGGGAGCCGGACAAATTTGCTCGGGCGTAAAAATTTCGGCGATTTCGTCTGCCCAGCCCAGCCGTTCCAAGCCCGCGGCGGCCAGTAAAATTGCATCGAAATCGCCGGCGTGGCATTTCTTCAAACGGGTGTCCACATTGCCGCGAATGGGAAGAATGCGTACATCGGGCCGCAAGACGCGGAGTTGCGCGGCACGGCGCGGCGAACTGGTGCCGATAATGGCGCCGCGTTCAAGATTGGCAAGCCGCTCGCCAACGATCACATCGAACGGATTTGCGCGCTTGGGAACAGCCGCAATGCTGAGGCCCGCGGGCGATTCGGTGGGCAAATCTTTGAGGCTGTGGACGGCCAAGTCAATTTCACCGGCGAACAAGGCCTCTTCAATTTCCTTGGTGAACAGACCCTTGCCGCCGGCTTGCGTGAGCGAGGCCGTTTGCAAATGGTCGCCGGTGGTTTTGATGATCTGGATTTGCGTTTCAAACCCAGCCTCTGCCAATTGACCGGCGATGTAGTGCGCCTGCCAGAGCGCCAGTTGAGATCCGCGTGAGCCAATGGTCAACATGCTTTATCGATCGCGCAAGCGGAACAAACGCCGCATCACATTCACAAATTCGCCCTCGGCGGACCCGGCAGCTTGCTTGCGCATTTCCGAAATGGGCGCATGCGCAATTTTGTTCACAATACCGCGCGTAAGAGCTTCGACGGCCTCTTCCTGTTCCTTTGTTAAATTGCCGAGTTTGCCGCGATAACGGCCTAACACGTCAGTCCTGATGGTTTCCAGTTGTTCTTGAAAGCTGACGATGGTGGGCGCCACCTCGCGTTCGCGCAGCCGAGCTTCCAGGCGCGCTACTTCATCGCTCACAATGCTTTCGGCGTGCTGCGCCACGTCCAGGCGAGTCTTCAGATTCTGATCGGTGAGGCGCTGAAGGTCGTCAATGTCGTAGAGGAAGGCGTGTTCGATGTCGGCGATGGACGGGTCCACATTGCGCGGAACGGCGATATCGATGAGGAACATCGGCTGGTTCTTACGGGCATCGAGCGCGCGGCGGATCATTTCGCGGTTAATGACGAAGCCTTGCGCGGCGGACGAGGTGATGACGATATCGACCTCGGAGAGACGCTGGGGAAACTGTTCGTAAGGAATAACATCGCCCTTGAAGAGACGCGCCAGATCATCCGCGCGTTCGGCAGTGCGATTCGTGATGAAGATGCCGGCAGCTCCGGCACGTATTAAATGGCGCGCGGCCCCTTCGGACATTTTGCCGGCGCCCACGATCAAGACGCGTTTCTTTTGCAGCGAGCCGAAAATCTCGCGCGCGAGTTCAACAGCGGCATAACTTACTGAGACCGCATTTTGACCGATCTCTGTCTCAGAGCGGATGCGTTTGGCAACGTTAAACGCGCGCGTGAGCACCGCATCGAGAAATGTGCCGATGGAACCGCTATCGCGAGCCTGCGTGCAAGCTTGCTTTAGTTGACCCAGAATCTGCGGTTCGCCGACGATCATGGAATCGAGGCTCGACGCTACACGAAACAAATGCCGGATAGCCGCGCTATCTTCAAACCGGTAGACGTGGGGCAGAATTTCATCGACCGTTAACCCGGTACGGTGCGACAGCAGACTTTCGATCAACGTTTCCACGCGGAAATCGTCGTCGAGCGCCGCCGTGAGCTCGACCCGATTACAGGTGGAAAGAATCAACGCTTCTTTCGCGCCGCGCGCCTGAATTTCCAGCAAGGCGCCAGGAATCTCTTCCGCACGGTAGGCCAGTCTTTCGCGCAGTTGGACAGGTGCGGTGCGGTGATTCACGCCGGCCAGAAGAAGCTTCATTGCGACCAAAAGCTCCTCAGGGTGACGTGTGTTACCCACGTGATGAGCGAACAGCCCAGTACGCTTACCGCGAGCCACGCAATGCGGCGGCCGCGCCAGCCCGCCGAGACTCGCAGGAAAATCATAGCCAGATAGAAGGCCCAGGTAAAGAGGAAGAAACCGATTTCCGGATCGCTAATCCACTTTGTACCGTTTTCGATGAACGCCCAGATCACACCGCTCACCGTGCCAATGGTGATGAAGACGAAGCCAGTGTTCATGGTTTGCGAAATGATGCGGTCAATCGTTCCTAAGGGCGGAAGTCTGCTGGCGGCGGGCATGACGTTCTTGCGTTTGAGCTGGCGTTCCTGGAGTAAATAATAGACAGCGGCGACGGCGGCGAAGAACAGCGCGGCATAGCCGATCATCACGCTAGCGATATGGACCAGCAGCCATTTGTCGCGAGCGCCGGCGCTCCACTTTTCCACAGGGAATTCGGTTGCTCCGATGACAGTCATGAAAAAGACCAGTGGAAAGATACAGATGCTAAACACCGCGATCTGATACTGCGAGTACGCCACCAGAAAGAGGACGGCGATCAGGAACGCGCAAAGTGAGCTCGTTTCGTAGAAATTATTGAGCGGCAGGTGGCCGGAATCGACCCAGAGCTCAACAATCGAAACAAGATGGAATACGGTTCCCGCTCCGAACGCAATCAAAGCCGGGCGGAAAAGTAAGGTATTTTTCCGGAACAGGTAGATCAACGCGTAGAGCAGTCCGCAAGAATACAGCGCGGCTGCGGTTCGCAGCCAGAGAACACTCATCACGGTTGCCCACTTTCAATTATAGAACTGCTTGCGATCATCTTAAGCACAGAGATGGCGAAGCTGTATATCGCCACCCACTGAAAAGCATCTGACTTAAGAGGAGATTCGATGAGCGATTCGCTAAAAGGAAAGCGCGCCCTGGTCACTGGGGCTTCGAAAGGCATCGGGCTGGCGGTTGCGAAGGCACTGGCGGAGGCGGGGGTAGCAGTAGCGATTTGCGCCAGGAAAGATGCCGAGTTGCGGCGCGCCCTGCAGTTATTGGCGGAGGCGGCGCCCGGGACCAAAACAACCGGCTGCGTGGCCGACGTTTCAAAGCCAGCCCATGTTGAGGAACTGTTTGCCTTCGTGGACAACCAACTGGGCGGCCTCGACATATTGATTAACAACGCGGGACTGGGCATTTTCCGTCCAACGGCTGAGTTGACGGTTGAGGACTGGGACACGATGATTGGCGTTAATTTGTCGGGAACCTTCTATTGCAGCCGTGCGGCGCTTGGCCGTTTTCGCCAAAACGAGGGCGGATTCATTATTAATATCAGCAGTTTAGCGGGAAAGAACCCGTTTGCCGGCGGCAGCGGTTACAACGCCTCGAAGTTTGGCATGAACGGCTTTAGCGAGGCTATGATGCTCGACCACCGCAACGACAACGTGCGCGTGAGTTACATCATGCCGGGAAGCGTGGATACCGACTTTTCCGGACACGGGGTATCAGAAAAATCTGATTGGAAGATAGCTCCTGGAGATATTGCGGACGTGGTGCTACATATCTTGCAGATGCCGGCGCGTACGCTGATTAGTCGAGTTGAAGTGAGACCTTCGCGTCCCAAAAAGAACTAATAGGAAAACCCTTGGATGAAAAGCGCGAAAGAAACCTTGATGAGAATTGGCGGCACAGACGATGAATGCACTAGGAAGCAGCATAGCCGCTGGTTGTTAGTAGAAGAGCCCGCTGGAAAAAAGTGGACTCGCAGCTCTCAGGTCCCCGGCTAGGGCTGTGGCACACGAGTAGAAAGAAGGATCAAAGAAACAAATATGAGCCGGCTCCGGAAAGTGCTAGACCCGACGCGAACAGGCAAAGACGCCGAAGCGTTGGAAAAAACCCTGCTCAAACTCATCGTTGGACAGGATGAAGCGATTGAGCAGATTGTCAACATCTATCAGATGAACATTACTGGCTTGTCCGCGCCTGGTAGGCCAGTGGGAAATTTCCTTTTCTTGGGGCCAACCGGATCGGGCAAAACGCGCACGGTGGAGGCGACCGCCGAGGCCTTGGTGCATAATTCTCGCGCTGTCATTAAAATTGACTGCGCCGAATTTCAGCACAGCCACGAAATCGCCAAACTCATTGGGTCGCCTCCCGGCTACCTCGGGCATCGTGAAACGCACCCGCTGCTGAGTCAGGAAGTTATTAACCAGCACCATACCGACACTGTGAAGCTAAGCTTCATTTTGTTTGATGAGATTGAAAAGGCCAGTGATGCCCTTTGGAATCTCTTGCTGGGCATTCTCGATAAGGCCACGTTGACGCTGGGCGACAATCGCAAGGTTGATTTCTCAAAGGCCATGATTTTCATGACCAGCAACTTGGGCGCGTCGGAAATGAGCAACCTCATTAATCCCAAATTGGGCTTCTTACGGGGCATGCAGGCCGACGAGCAGCCAGTTGCCGATGAGGCTTTGAACAAGAAACTTGCCAAGAGCGGTGTAGAAGCTGCACGGCGCAAGTTCACTCCTGAGTTCATGAACCGCATCGACAAAGTGGTTGTTTATAAGGCGTTGGGCGAAAACGAATTGCGGCGTATTCTCGATCTGGAATTGGGACAAGTTCAGCAGCGAATCCTCTACTCGCCAGCCGACAAGTGCTTCGTGTTCACGGTATCAGACGCCGGCAAGACTTTCCTCCTCAAAGAGGGCATCGACATGAAATATGGTGCTCGCCATCTCAAACGCGCTATTGAACGCTTGCTGGTACATCCGCTCTCTAACCTAATGGCCACAAGTCAGGTCACTGCCGGCGACTGGATCCAAGCCGATTTCGATGAAGAACGCCACTGCCTCCTCTTTACCAAGGAAGCGGAGGGTCTGGAAGTTCATGCCATGGCAAACCTAATTGGCGATAACCTGCGCATGCCACCGGCCAGTTTTGCCGCCGGTAGTCACGTAGATCTGGCGAAAACCGTTTCTGCGGGAAAATCTTCGAAGAAGTAATCGCTGCCAAGACAGCGATCCTAGTGTCACTTTGGCTCGCGGCCCCCAAAAGGTCGCGAGCCTTTTTTTATTGTTAAAAAAAAAGTCTAATCATTTAATTTAAGTGAAGTGACTTTTCGCTGATTGTGTTTTCTCTAAAATCCTCGGGTTGGCGGGAGCATCCAAACGTTCGCGGAGGTGTGCCTCCGTTCTATAAGAGAGGATAATTAATGAAAATACTGAAAACAGCCTCGTTTGCTTTATTGGCGGCGGGCGTCTGGCTGGCATCGTCCGGCAGTATCAGCGCCACTCCAGTTACGGGCGGTGATACTTCTGTTGCTTTGAACAGCGGCACTGTGAGCGCGCTGGTGGGCCTGGGATTTAGCATTGCACCCGTGGGTCCGGCGACTCTCACTGGGCTTACGGCCGTGTTTCCGATCACCGGCGGCGACACGACTACGTCTATTACTCACTCGGGGGGCCTCGCCTTTACCAAAGGCGGCGTGACCACCGATATCACCAATTTCACCATCAATCTGCTCAATGGCACACTCTTCGGAGATGTGAATGGCGGCAGCACCCCCACCACCTTTTTTGATCTCGGTGCGGGTGGCGTTCTTACCTTGGATACAACTTTGGCCGCTGCCTTGACCTCCATTTACAGCATCCCGAATCTGACGGGAGCCACCATTGGCGTGGCCACTGTCAGCGCCACCGTCGCTCCTGAACCTTCCTCACTTTTACTATTCCCGATCGCCGGTGCTATGGCCCTTGCCATGGTGCGCAGAAAAGTCGGGCAGAGACAGGCCTAACGGCTCTGCCGTAGTTGCCGGGGAGCAAGGTCGGCCACAGTTGTCTTCCGACCTTGCTCAGCCCAAAGTTGTTGGCCCGTGGTATCTGACAAAAATTTCTCCGCCTGCCTGATGTGGCCCGCCAAAGATTCAATCGCTAATCTCGCCAGCGTGGCATCGGGCCGTCCCTGCGAAAACTCGCGCACATGAACGTCCAAGTAATCCGCAATGGCCTCGAGTCTGGCCTGCGTAAGTGGATGGTCTTTCGGCGCCGAGACCGGCAGATACATCATCCCGTGAATTAGCATCAGCAGACCCGCCGGCGTTTCCGAATTTTTCTTCATTACCTCAAGTGCAAACGCATCCGCGCGTTCTTCGCCCGCTTCCACGGGATCATGCTTCAGCGCATTTTCTTCAGACGACGGCACGTAGCTTAGATGCCCGAATTGATGCAAGAGCAAAAACGAAAGCGTGGTCCCTCTCACCCGTTGCGCCATTTTGGCAACCGCTGGGTCATCCAGCGCGTTGGGGGGAATGTGTAACGCCACAAGTGGGCTAGGATAATGCCCCTTTGCAAAATCGCCAGGCACCCGCTCGCGCAACATACCCAGATACTCGTCAACCGTTTGCGAACTACAGTGATTTGCCCACAGCCACGCATACGCCTGCCCCATATCCTCTACAAAGGCAATCGTCAGAAGGGGCACGGCGATATGCCCGGCTTGCGGCGAATAAAAATCCAAAGGATTCGGATCGGGCTGCGCGACGGCCGGCAGATCAATTTGTATATTAGAAAAAGCGTGTGCTTGTTCAAGCGTCAGGAACGGGCGAATTTCCTGAGCAATTACCAGATCCAAATCCTGCTGCAGACGCTTCCGCTGTGCCTCCAAATTGTCCGCTCCGTAAATGCTGCTCCAATCGGCAGCCCACCCGCAGGCAGACAACAGAAGCGTTAGAAGAACGATTCTCATCACTTTCCGATCTTAGGAAAGTTTAAAGAGGCAGCTGCGAAGAACCCATCAAGTGCTTGTCAATATGATGGGCCGCTTGGCGTCCTTCGGCAATCGCCCAAACCACCAGCGATTGTCCGCGCCGCGCGTCGCCCGCGGAATATACGCCAGGTACGGATGTGGCGAACGTTGCATCGGTCTTCAGGTTGCCGCGCTGGTCGAATTCAAAGGGCAACTGTTCCAGCAAGCCAGGCCGACTGGGTCCGGAAAAGCCAATCGCGATCAACACCAGGTCAGCGTCAAGGTAAAATTCGCTGCCGGGCATGCGTTCCAGGGCCGGTTTCGGACCGACGCGCACGCAATGAAGCTTCTTCACATTGCCCTCTTCGTCACCGCTGAAATGCGTGGTGAGCACGCTCCATTCACGGAAGCCGCCTTCTTCGTGCGCTGCTTCCACCCGCAACTGCAAGGGCCAAAGCGGCCACGGTGTCGATTCATGCCGATCTTCCGGTGGAGCCGGATGAATTTGCAACTGGTGAACCGAAAGCGCTTTCTGCCGGTGCGCGGTGCCCAGACAATCGGCCCCGGTATCGCCGCCGCCAATGATCACGACGCGTTTACCCATGGCATCGATCTCGTCGTTATGGGCAAAACGATCGCCAGCGCCACGCTTATTTTGTTGCGTCAAATAGTCCATCGCGAAATGAATGCCTTTCAATTCGCGTCCGGGAATGGTGACATCGCGGTGCTTCTCGGCGCCCACCGCCAGCATCACCGCGTCAAAATCCTTTTGCAACTGCTCAGCGGTAGGATTTACGCCCACGTTCATGTTGATTTGGAATTCAATGCCTTCCGCCTGCAGTTGCTCCAGCCGGCGGTCAACCACGTGTTTCTCCAACTTAAAATCCGGAATGCCGTAGCGCAGCAATCCACCAATGCGGTCCTGTTTTTCAAAAACCATTACATGATGTCCAGCGCGGTTCAGTTGCTGGGCCGCTGCCAGGCCAGCCGGACCGGAGCCAATCACGGCCACCTTCTTGCCAGTACGGTTTCGCGGCACTTCCGCTTCTACCCAACCTTGGCCAAACGCGTAATCAATGATATTCTGCTCCACCACTTTGATGGTGACGGGTCTGTCGTTAATGCCCAGAACACACGCGGCCTCGCACGGCGCGGGACAAATGCGTCCCGTAAATTCCGGAAAATTATTGGTGGAATGGAGCGAGCGAATGGCTTCGCGCCAGCGGCCTTTGTAGACCAAATCATTCCAATCGGGAATCACGTTGTGGACCGGGCAACCGGTATGGCAGAACGGTACTCCGCAATCCATACAGCGCCCCGCCTGCTGCTTCAGCTTATCTTTCGGAAGGTCTTGATAAACCTCAAACCAATCGTTGACGCGCTCAAGAACCGGACGGCGCTCCGGTGACTCGCGGGTATATTCCAGAAAACCGGTGACATTTCCCATGCGTTATGACCTCGCTCTTTCGCGGCTAGCGATTGCATGCGACGCGCTCGCGCTGGCCATGACCGGCTCCATTTTTTCAGCTGGCTTGGTTTTCTTCGCCAAAATGCGTTTGTATTCATGCGGGAACACTTTGACGAAATGCTTCAAGTTCGCCGGCCAATCCTCCAGAATCCGCTTACCCAACGGGCTATCGGTCAGTGCCACATGTTTGCGTAGTAGCGATTCAAGCAACTTGACGTCATCGGGTTCAAAGATGGGCTCTAAATCTACTTGCGCTTTGTTGCAGCGGACGCGCACAAACTCACCTTGCGGGTCGTACACAAAAGCAATGCCACCGCTCATGCCCGCCGCGAAATTGCGGCCCGTCTTGCCCAAAACGACAACCGTGCCGTTGGTCATGTATTCGCAAGCGTGATCGCCTACGCCTTCCACCACCGCCGTTGCCCCGGAATTGCGAACAGCAAAGCGCTCACCGGCGACCCCATTGAAGTAGGCTGAACCACTCGTCGCTCCGTACAAAACGGTGTTGCCTACCAAAATGTTATCTTCGGGCGCAAAGGTGGAGGTTCGCGGGGGGAAGACAATGATCTTTCCGCCCGATAGACCTTTGCCCACGTAGTCGTTGGCATCGCCTTCGAGCGTCAACGTGACGCCGGATGCCAGAAAAGCACCAAAGCTTTGTCCAGCAGACCCTTGGAAACGAATGTTGATGCTATTCGCGGGCAGTCCCTTCGCGCCATGTTTGCGCGCGATCTCACCGCTCAGCATGGCGCCCACCGTGCGGTGAACATTGCGAATTGGCATGGCCAGATCCACCTTGCTGCTGGTTTCCACCGCTACCTTAGTTTGTTCGATAATTGTGTTGTCGAGGGCTTCCTGCAGTCCATGATCCTGCGCTATGCTGCAACGGCGACCCACTCGGCCCGGCACTTGCGGGTTATAGAGGATAGACGAGAAATCGAGCCCTTGCGCTTTCCAGTGGGTCACTGCGTTGTCCATTTCAATCATGTCCACGCGGCCCACCATGTCGTCCATTTTGCGGAAGCCCATTTTCGCCATCCACTCGCGCACTTCTTCGGCAATGTAGAAGAAGAAGTTGATGACGTTTTCCGGCGTTCCGGCGAACTTCTTGCGCAGTTCAGGATTCTGTGTGGCAATGCCCACGGGGCAAGTATTCAGATGGCATTTGCGCATCATGATGCAGCCCATGGCCACCAGCGGCGCGGTCGAAAATCCGAACTCTTCGGCACCCAGCAGCGCGGCAATCACCACGTCCCGGCCCGTTTGCAGTTTGCCATCCACTTGCACGCGAATGCGGCTGCGCAGGTCATTCATTACCAAGACCTGTTGCGTTTCAGCAAGACCCAGTTCCCATGGAGCGCCCGCGTGTTTGAGCGACGTAAGAGGCGAAGCGCCGGTGCCGCCGTCATAACCGCTGATGAGCACCAGATCCGCATGCGCTTTGGAAACGCCCGCAGCCACCGTGCCCACGCCTACCTCCGCTACCAGTTTCACCGAAATGCGCGCTTGCGGATTGACGTTCTTCAAGTCGTAAATCAACTGCGCCAGATCTTCGATCGAATAGATGTCGTGGTGCGGCGGCGGCGAAATCAAACCCACACCAGGGATGGAATGGCGGACGCGCGCAATCTCCGCATCTACCTTATGGCCTGGTAACTGACCGCCCTCGCCCGGCTTGGCGCCTTGCGCCACTTTGATTTGCAACTCGTCGGCGTTGATCAAGTAATTGGCGGTAACGCCAAAACGGCCCGACGCCACTTGTTTGATGGCACTGCGGCGCGAATCGCCATTGGGCAGCGGTATGAAGCGCGCTTCGTCTTCGCCGCCTTCACCGGTATTAGATTTACCGCCGATGCGGTTCATGGCAATGGCCAACGTTTCGTGAGCCTCCGCACTGATAGAGCCGAAGGACATCGCGCCCGTGGCAAAACGCTTCACGATCTCAGTTGCCGGTTCCACTTCTTCAATCGGAATCGGCCGCGGAATCGTTTTCAACTGCATTAAACCGCGCAGCGTGTAGTAATTCTGATTTTGCTCGTCAATCAGCTTGGTATATTCCTGGAACGTCGAGTAGCTGGAACGGCGCACCGCATGCTGTAACTTGGTCACCGTTTCCGGATTCAACAGATGCCGTTCGCCGTCGCGGCGGTATTGATAAAAACCACCTACCGCGAGTTCAGTCTCGGCATCGGAAACCGGACGGTACGCAAAAGTGTGCTTGGTCAGCGCTTCGCGCGCGAGCACCGGTAACCCCACGCCCTCAATTTGCGAAGACGTCCCGGTGAAATATTGATCCACCACTTCCTTATTGAGACCAATCGCTTCGAAGACCTGGGCGCCGCGATAACTCTGCAGCGTGGAGATGCCCATTTTCGAGAAAACTTTCAACAGGCCCTTGCCTACCGCCTTGATGTAATTCTTCACCGCCGCTTCCGGGCTAATGCCGTTTGGTAGATCTTTACCTACTGCCAGGTCCTCAATGGTTTCGATCGCCAAATAAGGATTGATGGCACTGGCGCCATAGCCGATCAGTAGGCAGAAATGCATGATCTCGCGCGGTTCGCCCGATTCGATAATCAGCGCCACGCCCGTGCGCGTGCCTTCGCGAACCAAGTGATTATGAACCGCCGTGAGAGCGAGCAGCGATGGAATTGGCGCATAGTCTTCGTCCACGCCGCGGTCGGACAGAATCAGCAGCGTGTAGCCAGATTTGATAGCCAGCGACGCACGCCGGCACAAGCCATCCAATGCGCGCTTCAGGCCGTTCTCGCCTTCCGTCACGCTGAATGTGGTGGGCAGCGTGTGCGCCAGCAAATCACCGCGCGACAAGCGGCGCAGCTTCTCCAACTCACGGTTGGTCAGAATCGGGTGCGGCATTTTCAGCGTGTGACAGTTTTCCGGAATCTCGCTGAGAATGTTGCCTTCTACGCCGATATAGCTGGTCAACGACATCACCAACTCTTCGCGGATTGGATCGATCGGCGGATTCGTCACCTGCGCGAAAAGTTGCTTGAAGTAATGGAATAAAGATTGAGGTTTGTCCGAAAGACACGCTAACGGCGAGTCGATACCCATGGAGCCAATGGCTTCCAGCCCTTCACTCGCCATGGGTGTAATGAGCAATCGTAAGTCTTCATCGGTATAGCCAAAGCAGCGCTGTCGCGTCACCACGGTGCCATGATCCGATACCTGCATGCGGGTTGGCTCGGGCAGGGAATCGAGAGTGATTTGATTTTCCGCGAGCCAGGCGCCAAACGGTTGGCGCGAGGAAAGAATCTGTTTGATTTCTTTGTCGGGAACGATGCGGCCCTGTTCCAAATCCACCAGCAACATTTTGCCGGGTTGGAGACGGCCCTTCTTTTCGATCTCTTCGGGCTTAAAGGGTAAGACGCCCGTTTCCGAAGCCATCACCAGCAAGCCATCTTTCGTGATGAGATAACGCGCCGGACGCAAACCATTCCGGTCCAGCGTGGCGCCAATCATTTTGCCATCGGTAAACGCTACCGCCGCCGGGCCATCCCAGGGCTCCATCAACGATGCATGATACTCGTAAAACGCCTTCTTTTCCTCGGACATCGTCGTATGGCCGTCCCAAGCTTCTGGCATGAGCATCGCCATTACGTGGGGCAGGGAACGTCCAGTCATGGTAAGCAGTTCCACGGCATTATCAAGCGTGGCGGAATCGCTGACACCCGGCTGAATCACCGGCAGAAGTTTCTTGAAATCATCGAACAGCGGCGAGGTCATCACTCCCTGCCGCGCGTTCATCCAGTTGGCATTGCCGCGCACCGTATTGATTTCTCCGTTGTGGCAGATATAGCGAAACGGATGCGCCAACTGCCAGGTAGGAAAGGTGTTGGTTGAAAAACGCTGGTGCACCAGACACATGGCGCTGACAGTGTCGGGGTCGAGAAGTTCGGCGTAGAATTCGCCAATCTGGTGCGCCAGCAACAACCCTTTGTAAACAATCGTGCGCGCTGAAAAAGAGGGGATGTAAAAGAAGTTTTTGTCGCGCATGTCGGAATGCGCCACTTGCGATTCCGCGCGTTTGCGAACCACATATAGCTTGCGTTCAAACTCATCGGCATTCATGCCGGCGGGACGCGCTACAAAAAGCTGCTGAATATAAGGTTGCGACGCGCGCGCCACACGGCCAATGGCATCGCCTTCCACCGGCGTATCGCGCCAGCCTAAAGTGGTCAGTCCTTCTTCGCGAATAATTTTTTCCACTAGGCCCTCGCAGACAAGCCGCTGTTGGCGTTCTACGGGCAAAAAGCACATGGCCACGCCATATTCGCCAGGCGGGGGAAGCGTAAAGCCGAGAGATGCCGTTTCTTTCGCAAAAAATTTGTGAGGGATCTGAATCAGTACGCCAGCGCCGTCGCCGGTTTCCGCGTCGCAACCGCAAGCGCCACGGTGCGCAAGATTTTGGAGAATTTGCAAGCCTTTGAGGACTATGTCGTGTGAGGCAGCACCGTTAATGTTCACGACAAAGCCGATGCCACAGGCATCATGCTCGTGGGCGGGGTTATAGAGGCCTTGGGCTACAGGTAGTTCCGATTTGTTTTCTGGCACTGAATACACTTCGATTCTCCTCGACTTTGATGGAGATAGAACCATAGTATACCGATTTCAGTACTATTCGTCAAATTGAATTCACGGGATTGCAATATCGATTTTGCTTATGATAGAGTCGTAGTTTCGTGACACTTCAAACCTTACGGCTGGTGCGAGATATCGCGCATTTTCACAGCATTAGCAGAGCCGCGCGGGCGCACGACCTTAGCCAATCGGCGGCCAGCCAAGCTCTATCTGAACTCGAACGCGATTTGCAGATCGAATTATTTGATAGACGCCGCCGGCCGCTAGACATTACACCCGCCGGTAAGCTTTATTTGGATTATTGCCGTGAAGTGCTACGTAAAGAAGACGAATTGAAGGCCGCGTTAGCGCAGCTGAAGAAACATGCGGACGGCACGGTAA
>Ga0302319_10010902_pt1 | contig 17277 bp, 10 predicted proteins | sample Bog_T0_2_FD_203319 | JGI IMG/M metagenome (GOLD analysis project Ga0302319, IMG submission 203319) | Peat permafrost microbial communities from Stordalen Mire near Abisko, Sweden - Bog_T0_2 | ecosystem: Environmental > Terrestrial > Soil > Wetlands > Peat | place: Sweden: Abisko, Stordalen Mire...
ACCGACCGGCCGCTTGTCTTCAACACGTCCTACACCTACAGCAGCGGCACCCTCCATACGGGCAGTCAGCTTCTGAATCAGCTCGGAGGAGGATGGACCGTCTCCGGCGTGACCACCTGGCAGGCGGGCGGCTATATTCCATCCGCCCTTGGGAACGGCGTGCCGAATTTCAGTTTGGGCGAGCAGTACACGGGTCTGCCGGCGGACACTACCGGCGCGTCCTGCGGCACAAAGGGCGGCTGCAGCCTGGCGAAGGACACGGGGATCACCAACGGCATCGGAGGCAAGACCTACTACGGCACCGACGAGACTGTCCCGATTATGCCAGTGCTGACCTGCAACCCGACCAATGGACTGGCCCACAATCAGCTTCTCAATGGGGCCTGCTTCAATGCCCCGGCGGTGGGGTCGCAGGGAGGCCAGGGGTATCCCTATATGAAAGCCACGCCATACTACAACAGTGACCTGGCGATCTATCGGACCTTCCACATTCACGAGAAGCAACAAGTACAGTTCCGGGCCAGCGCATTTGATTGGCTGAATCACTCGTTGCTGGAGTTCGCCAATCTCAATCCGCTGACATTGAACTACAACGTGGACTACACAAGTAAGTCCATCACGCCGAACTACAACACCGGGTCCACCGGTTCTAACGCGTTTGGTGTGATGACAACCAGGTCGCAGGCGCCTTACCAGCGCATCATCGAGTTGGACTTGAAGTATTCCTTCTGATCGCCTCAAGACAGAAGAGCGAAAGGCGGACTATTGTTCGCCTTTCGCTCTTTCCTTATTGACTTGCGAATTTCGAGGAACGGCAGGCTCGGAAATCGATCGCGGAGCTCCTGCAGCGTTGGGGCCAGAGAGGCAGCGATGCCTTGATGCGCTCATTTGACGTGCGGTTGCTAATAACGGATTGCCGGAGGTACGCTCGGAATGACATCATGCTTTCGAGTCTGACTGCCATGCGCATCTTCTGGAAACTCATTCCTTCCATCGTTCTCATCACGCTCAGTGGTGCTGCCGTTTCGCAGGCCGAGGTTGAGAGCGCAACGCGAGACAGTGCGACGCTTCAGGAGCACTATGACGCGGCCCAGCGATTCCAGAAGGACGGTAACCTGGACAAGGCTGCCGCTGCGTATCGCACATTTCTCGCCGATGCCCTGGGTGAACTCGCCCGCGCCTATGCTCAACTTCGGGATTATGCGAAGGCCGCCTCATTCTTTGACGAATCACTCGCGCTGGAGCCGGACTCGCCGGCCTTGCGCCTGGATTACGCAACTGCTGCCCTTGTACTCGGCGATGTTCCGCATGCGGAGACGCTGGCACGAGAGTTTTTGAGAGATTACCCCCGCGATCAGGATGGATTGGCGCAGGCCCATCAAATCCTCGGACGCGCGCTCCTGCAGTTGAACAAGGACCGGGATGCGAGAAAGGAACTTGAAGCTGCCGTCGCGCTAAATCCCACTTTTGATAATGGATACGATTTGGCCGTCGCTTGTCTCGACCTGGACGACGAGCAATGTGCACAGCAGTTATTCAGCGAGATGCAGACCTCGTTTGGAGACACTCCAGGAATCCACATGAACTTTGGCCGTGCCTATGTCAACTCGGATTCGCAGTTGCGAGCGGTTGAAGAGTTCAAAAAAGTGATCGCAGAGGATCCGCATTTTCCGGGTGCGCACTATGCGCTGGCAGCGGCCTTGTTGGCGACAGGTGACGACGCGGCAAAGACGGAGGCGGCGGAGGCGGAGTTGAAAACGGAGTTGGCTATTTCTCCAAATGACTTTCTAACGTGCGCCGCGCTGGGCAAGATCGCAGTCAGTCAGCATCGATACGGGGAAGCTGAGAAGTATCTGAAGCGAGCGACAGTCCTCGATCCGAAGAATCCCGACGCGTTCCTCTATCTTGGACAAATGTATGTCGACACGAACAGACCCGAGGATGCGGAAGCCGCACTGCGCGAGAGCATTCATTTGACGACCGATGTCTCGCGAAATCGCTATCAGATACAGAAGGCTCATTATCTCCTGGGGAGGTTGCTGATGCAGCAGCGCAAACAGGAGGAGGCGCATGCAGAGATGCAAACAGCGCGCACATTCTTAGACAAGGGGCTTTCTGAGGACAAGAGTAAGCTCGCCGGGCTACTGGACGGCACAAACATAGCTGGATCTGCAGACACTGCCGAGGACTCGACCGCACCGCGTGGGACTGTGAGCAAGAACGTAGATCCAGAAGCTGTCCGGGGGATTACCGGCCTTGAAAGGAACATCACACAGGCGGTCGCAGACAGCTATAACAACTTGGGCGCAATCGCGGCGACGAGTAAGGACTATGGGAGGGCGCTCATGTATTTCCAGCACGCGGAGGAGTGGGACCCACGGCTCGATGGGCTCGACTATAACTGGGGCCGAGCCGCATTTTCTGCATCCAGGTTCGGCGACGCGATCGTGCCCCTTTCTCGCTATCTCCGCTTACACCGGGACGATTCGAGCATTCGCGTTGCCCTGGGCATCAGCCAATTTATGACGCGCGACTACGGCGGATGCATCAAGACGCTTGAGCCAACGGAAGGGTCACCGGCCTCCATTCCCCAGGTAGAGTATGTGTACGCCGACTCGCTGGTGAAGATCGGACAAATCTCTTCCGGCATGGAGCGCCTTCGCTCGTTGGAGAAGCTGCATCCCGAGATAGCCGAGGTTCACGGGGCCCTTGGAGATGCCCTCGAACGCCAAGGTGAAAGGCAGAAGGCAATTGAGGAACTGCGTACCGCAATCGGGCTCAGCCCCAACGATGCCGAGACTCGCTACGAACTGGGAAGAGTTGAGCTTGAGAAGGGAGACGCAGCGGCGGCAATTTCGGAACTGGAAACCGCGATCCGGCTGCTGCCAGACGATCCGGAGTTTCATCAGGAGCTGGCCTCCGCCTATAGGGCGGCTTTGCGGCCGGCCGATGCAGAGAAGGAACTTGGTATCTATGGCACCCTCAGGGCTCCCCCCGCGCAATCGGTGAAAACTGCCGTTGGTTCGCATGATACGAAGGATCACTGACCGGTGAGCAAACGGATAAATCAGCTCAGGCAATATCAAAATCAATAGAAGATCAGTTATGGCACGGTGGAGTTTGGTGTGCCGAGGATGATGGCCGAATGCGGTCAGCGGAAACGATGCCCTGGCCTTCCAGCACCGAGTAAAACCGATCCACCGCAAGACCTCCGATGTGGTCGACGGCTCCGGACGGCCAGCGGACTTCCACGCGATCGATCTTAGTGGCGGATCCGAGGCCGAAGTGCAGCCGCAAATCGCTCTGCGAAAGATAACTGCCTCCGCTGTGAACTTCGTCGCTCTGCGTGACTCCCCCGGCGGTGATTTTGATGCGCGCATTCAGGGCGAGACGATTGCTCTTTGTCCCGGCCAGTTCAAAACTTACCCAATGACGCCCCGGGACTCCGCGATTCCTGAGGATCATGGGGCTTCCATCCAAGTCATTTATCACCATGTCCATGTTGCCGTCGTTGAATAAGTCCGCGACTGCAAGGCCGCGGGACACGCGCTTTTCTTTCAGTGCAGGACCGGCCTGGTCGCTGGCATCGCAGAAGGTTCCGTCCCTCTGGTTCAGGCTAAGAAGCTTTGGCTGACGATAACCCGGATCGGACGGCATCAAGTCGGTTTGCGGATACACATGGCCAGTTACAGTGATCAAGTCGAGCCATCCATCGTTGTCAAGGTCGACAAATGCAGTTCCCCACTTTACCCACGGCAGCTCTGCGAGCGCCAAGCCTGACGAGAAGGATTGCTCGGTGAAGTTCCAGTTGCCCTCGTTCCGATAGAGATCGTCGTTCTCATTTTCAAAATTCGTGACATAGAGGGAGGGCCGTCCAGTGTGGTTGTAGTCGCCGACTGCGATCCCCATCGATGCCTGCTCGGAGCCATTGTTGCTAAGTGCGGTCCCCGACTCAAACCCGATTTCTTCGAATCTTCCATTGCCGAGATTCTTGTACAGGAACTTGGGAGTTGAGTCATTAGTTATATAGATATCGGGTCGGCCAGTCGCGTTAAAATCTGCCCAGACAACGCCGAGGCCGTAATAACCCTCCGGGCCGTTCACGCCTGCGCTTTTTGATACATCGGTAAAGGTCCCATCCCCGTTGTTATGGAACAGAGTATCGCCCGCTCCCTTCAGTCCGCGCGGACCACATTGCACATCAACACCCCGGTATTTGCAATAGGGGGTGCTTCCGAATTGGGGAAGGTCATTCAGGTGAAAATCGACATAGTTCGTTACCATCAGGTCAACGAACCCATCCCCGTCGTAGTCGCCAAACGAGGCCCCGGCAGACCACCGGCCATCGGCCACACCTGCCTTCGCTGTAACATCGGAGAAAGTTCCATCCCCGTTGTTGTGATACAGGATATTACCGCCGAGACACGTGATGTAAAGGTCGGGCCAGCCGTCGTTGTCATAATCTCCGACTGCTCCGCCCATTGCCAGGCAGGGTTTTGTCAATCCGGCCTTCTGCGTCACGTCAGTAAACGTGCCGTCGTGATTGTTGTGGTAGAGGGCTCCCAGGCTCGTTTTACCTGCCAAAGCCATATCGACTGTGGGGGCATTGGTGAAATAAATGTCGGGCCACCCGTCGCGGTCATAGTCCAGCAGGATCACGCCGCCGCTCATCGACTCGAAGATATAACGCTTGTCCTGGGACCATGCGTGAGAGAACGAGACACCTGTCTTTGCAGTAATATCGTCCAGTTGTGGCACAGGTCGATTTGTACATTTGGGAGACTTGGCTCCGAGGGGAGGCGGCGGGGGTGTTGGATGTCCCATTCCTTGCCCGTGAACGGGGCCAGCCGCCGGGATGAAGACGACTGCGAACCCGACGACAATCCAGACGATTGAACGGAACATAACATTCCCATCTTACTAAAACCAACCTGCACAGTGTCTGCTTTTCCACGCGATTGGTCGCGATAAGGAGCGCCCTATTTTCTTTCTTGTTTGCCGGACAAAACTTATACTGGAGTTAATGGCGGTTCTTCTTCGTTTGCGCTGTTTCAACCGGATCCAGATGTGCCGGAGGCTCCTCGCTTGTATATCGGTCGCAAGCCGGTTTGTGCTGCTGGCACCGGTGTTTTTTCCGGTACAAAGCATGGCTCTTGGAGAGCCGAGGTATGTTGAAACCAAGCCGGACTTGGGAAGCTTCCGGCTGGTGCCTGAAGGGACTGTGGCCAGCATCTGTGTCGATGCGGCAGACTACCCCGGGGTTGCGCGCGCGAGCCGTGATTTGCAAGCTGACATCTTGCGCGTAACTGGCCGCGCCGCAGCGCTCAGTTGCGACTCGAAGCCACTGTCCGGAGACGTGGTGCTGATTGGCACCATAGGAAAGAGTCCGACGATCGACCGGCTTGTGCGCGAGCATAAGATCGACGTGAGCCAGATTCAGGATAAATGGGAGTCAACGCTGATCGAGGTTGTTCCGCACCCTCTGCCTGGAGTCAGCCGCGGGCTGGTGATTGCCGGCAGCGACAAGCGCGGGACCATTTATGGCATCTACGATCTCTCACAGCAGATTGGTGTCTCGCCATGGTACTGGTGGGCCGATGTCCCCGTACAACATAAGGACGCGCTGTATGTGAAGGCGGGACGCTGGGTCACAGGCGAACCCGCCGTAAAATATCGTGGAATCTTTCTCAACGATGAGGCTCCTTCACTTACCGGCTGGGCCGAGCAGAAATTTGGCGGACTCAACCACGAGTTTTACGAGCGCGTATTCGAGCTGTTGCTTCGCCTGAAGGCAAACTTTCTTTGGCCTGCGATGTGGAGCAACGCCTTCAACGAAGACGATCCCCTGGATCCAAAACTGGCCGATGAATACGGCATCGTAATGGGTACTTCGCATCATGAGCCGATGTTGCGGGCGCAACAGGAATGGAAGCGGCATGGCACCGGTCCGTGGGACTACACGACAAATTCCAAGGCTCTCGATGATTTCTGGGAGGAAGGCATTGAGCGCAATAAGAACTACGAGAGCGCGATTACGCTCGGGATGCGCGGCGATGGAGACAAACCGATGGCGGAGAGTGACGACATCGCGCTGCTGGAAAAGATTGTCTCCGATCAGAGGGAGATCATCAGCCGGCATCGCACTCCAACTCTCGCGGCCGATCCCCAGGTCTGGGCACTCTACAAGGAGGTGCAGGGATATTACGAAAAAGGCATGCGTGTGCCCGACGACGTGACGCTGCTGTGGTGCGACGATAACTGGGGTAATATTCGCAGGCTGCCAACCGCGGAAGAGAGAGACCGCAGCGGTGGTGCGGGGATCTACTATCACCTAGACTATGTGGGCGATCCGCGCTCGTATAAGTGGCTGAACACGTATTCCATTGCCAAAGTGTGGGAACAGATGAATCTCGCGTCCGCGTATGGCGCAAACCGCATCTGGATCGTGAACGTCGGCGATCTCAAGCCTCTGGAATTTCCTATGGAGTTCATTCTCAGCATGGCGCGCGATCCGCAGCGCTGGGGCAAGGATAATCTAGAGGAGTTCACGGAGCTATGGGCTGCGCGCGAGTTCGGCCCAGAGCATGCTGCGGAGATTGCAGGGATTGTCTCGAGATACACGCAATTCAATGGGAGGCGGAAGCCCGAGCAACTGGAGCCGGATACCTTCAGCCTGGTCCATTATCGCGAAGCTGACCGGATCTACGCTGAGTGGGAGTCGCTTACTGAAGAGGCTGAAGAGCTTTACAACAAGCTTCCGGAGAGCGAACGCGATGCGTTCTTCGAGTTGGTTCTATATCCGGTGAAAGCTTCGGCAATTGTGAACGAACTGTATATTACGGCGGGCATGAATCACCTATATGCCGTGCAAGGCCGAGTGAGCACAAATCGGTTAGCCGATCAAGCGCGCACTCTTTTTGCAGCGGACGCTGCTCTTACCGATGAGTACAACCGAAAACTTGCGCATGGCAAATGGAATCACATGATGGACCAGACGCATATCGGGTATACCTTCTGGAACGAACCCCCGGTGAATGCGATGCCGGCCGTCTCAGAGGTACAACCTGCTTCCAGGGCGAGAATGGCTGTGGCGGCGGAAGGATCTGCCTCTGTGGGGACGGGCGCATCCCCGCTTCTGATGCTGCCGTCTTTCGACGTCTTCAACCGGCAAACGCAGTTCGTGGATGTATTCAATCAAGGGGCGAAGTCCTTCGACTTTACTGCGAGCGCGGATCGGCCATGGATCCAATTGAGCCGGACGCAGGGAACAGTTGTCGACGAAGCGAGAATTCTTGTAAGCATGGACTGGGACCGGGTACCGGAAGGCGACAACGAAGGTGCAGTGACGATCGCGCAGACGGGCGCAGCGACTGTTTCTGTGCACGTGCATGCGCTGCGCCCCTCACTACCGGCAAAGGAGTCTGTGCAGGGATTTATAGAAAGCGGCCACTTCGTATCGATTGAGGCGGAGCACTTTACAGACCAGACAGCCGCTGGCGGAATTCGCTGGGACAGGATTCCCGGCTTTGGTGAAACGCTGTCGGGGATGACTGTTTTTCCGGTAACGGCGCCAAGCGCGGAACCGCCGCAACCCGCCCCGGAATTGGAATATAAAATGCTTCTGTTTGAGGGAGGAACATTCGACGTGGAGGCCATTCTGGCACCCTCGCTCAACTTCGTACCTGGTCGCGGACTGCGGTATGCAATCTCATTCGACGATCAACCACCCCTGGTTGTTGATGCTTTGGCGAATAACTCGGAGAGTGACTGGGCGAGAGCGGTCAGCGATGGTGTTCGTAAGTTAACCTCGACACTGCGTGTGGGGAGGCCTGGATATCACACGCTGAAATTCCGGATGGTCGACCCGGGAATCGTGCTGGAAAAACTGGTGGTCAGCCAAGGACCGCTGCCGTCGAGTTATCTGGGACCTCCGGAGAGTTATCGGGAACCCTCTCAGGCTTCACGGTAAAGGGTGCCCAGGACATACGGTGTCGTATTACTCCAACTAACATGATCCGGAGGACTTTCGTGCGGCTACCAATCGCACAGCGTCCCGTCGAGTTTGCGGTTGATGGGCAAATAGGCCCGTTGATACGGATACTTCTCCGCCAGCGCTTCGTTCAGGTCCACGCCCAGTCCTGGAGCGTCTCCCGGGAACAGAAGGCCATCCTTGAAGTCATAGTTGTGCGGGAATACCGCATTGGTCTCATCGGTGTGCGGCATGTGTTCTTGAATTCCGAAGTTATGAATCGCCGTATCAAAGTGGAGCGACGCAGCCATGGTGACCGGTGACAAATCGGTAGCTCCATGAAAGCCGGTGCGCACGTGGTAGAGCGCAGCAAAGTCGGCGACTTTCTTCAAATGCGTGAAGCCGCCTCCGTGCACGAGAGTCATGCGAAGGTAGTCGATCCATTGATTGCTAATCAGGTCGTGCGCATCCCAGATGGAGTTGAATACCTCGCCCACGGCGATCGGCGTTGTGGTGTGTTCGCGGATAACTTTGAAACCTTCCTGCAGTTCTGCCGGCGTGGGGTCCTCCATCCAAAACAGGTGAAACGGCTCCAGTTCCTTGCCAAGTCGACCGGCCTCGATGGGCGTCAGACGGTGATGGCAGTCGTGCAGCAGGTGCAACTCCTCGCCAAACGCCTCGCGCACACGGGCAAATAATTTTGGGATATAACGCAGGTAATGCTCGGTGGACCACTCGTACTCCGATGGCAGGCCGCGTTCGGCCGGCTCGTAACGGCCCGGCCCCTTGGGAATGCCGTAGGTGTTGGAGAGCCCAGGTATCCCACTCTGCACGCGGATGGCCTTATAGCCAAGTTCCTTTTGCCGTGCGATGTCTTCGAGCGCGTGGTCAGTATCCTTGCCTGTGGCGTGGCAGTAGGCGAATACACTCTCGCGGCATTTACCTCCCAGCAAGTTATAGACCGGCGTATTCAGGGCTTTGCCTTTGATGTCCCAAAGTGCTACGTCCACCGCCGCGATAGCTGACATGGTTACAGGTCCACGCCGCCAGTAGGCGCCGCGATAGAGGTACTGCCAGATATCCTCAGTCTGGAAGGGATCGCGGCCAATGATGCAGGGGATCACATGCTGAGTGAGATAAGTGGCTACCGATAACTCACGCCCGTTGAGGGTGCCGTCTCCCAGGCCGAATATGCCTTCGTCGGTTTCAATCTTGAGGGTGACAAAGTTTCTTCCCGGCGAAGTGACGTTGACGTGCGCGTTGACGATTTTCATTGCAGCTATCGCTCCTCGACTTCATGTAAGTGCAAGCGGGCCACGATCACTATTGGTTCACGCCGCTTGCCAGGAAACCACCATCCACGACAAGTATCTGGCCAGTCACAAACGAAGCCGCCTCCGAAGCGAGAAAGACCACGGCCCCGCCCACCTCGCGCGCTTCGCCAAAACGGCCCATCGGGGTGCGCAAGAGCAGTTCTTCCCCGCGCTGTGTGCCCTGGACCAGCGCGCTGTTCAGAGGCGTGGGAAAGATTCCGGGCGCAATGGCGTTCACGGTCACCCCCTTGCGTGCTAACTCAACGGCCAAAGACCTTGTCAGCGAGGCCACTCCAGTCTTGCTCGCTGAATAGGCCGCGACACCGCTGAAGCTGACAAAGGAGGAGAGGGAAGCGATGTTCACAATGCGCCCGTACCCGGCGCGGACCATCGTGGAGCCGAAGATCTGGCATGCGCGCAGGGTTCCGCTCAAGTTGGTGCCGATCACTCGCTCCCAGTCAGCCTCGTCCATTTCCAGCGCCGGAGCCTTGTGGGTAATTCCGGCTGCGTTCACCAGGATATCCACTTTGCCAAACTTTTCGAATACGGCGTCATGTAACCGCACGAGCGATGCGCGATCCGTGACGTCGCTGGTCGCGCTGAGAGAGCGACGGCCCAGAGCCTCGATATCCGCTGCGGCGCTCCTCGCTTGCTCCTGGCGCCTTGAGCTGGGTATTACATCCGCTCCGGCTTCCGCGAGAGCGAGTGCGATCGCGCGGCCCAACCCCGTGGTTCCACCTGTCACTACAGCGACTCTTCCACTCAAGTCAAAGAGAGTTCGGGTCATGAATGAGTCTTCCTTGGATCGCCAGGCGCGCCATCAAGAGGGTGCGGAGAGTCGATGGGGCGATGAGAGCGTAGTTGGTGGCCAAGACAGCGATCACGGGTCGCGAGTTTCTTAACATCAAAAGGTCCTTCCCAATTTTCTCCATGGCGAGAGTCCGTCTGAGCGGCATGTAACGTATTGTCCGCCTAACGCGCGAACAGATCGAGCTGAATCGATTCGCCCATGGCCTTGTATCCGGCCGGCGACGGATGCAGGTGGTCACCACAGTCATAGGCCGGTAGCAGGCGGTCGGGATGCTGGGGGTCATGGACCACTGCGTCAAAGTCGATCGTTCCATCAAAATGTCTCGGCGCGCGAATCCACTGGTTTACCGTCTGCCGGTCGGCCTCGCTTGGCGGCCCGGGATGATAATAGTCCGAACCAGTGTACGGTGTAATGGTGGCTCCGTAAACGCGCAGGCCATGAGCATGCGCGCGCAGCACGATCTGCTGATACGCGGCAATCACGCGCTGCACCAGTGCTGCATGCTCCGCCTGCGAAACTTTGCCATTGCGTGCCGGCCCGCCGAGATCGTTTACTCCCTCGAAGACGATCACCCATCGCGCTGCCGCCGGGGCCAGCACATCGCGATCCAACCGCGCCAGCGCATTCGGCCCCAGGCCATCGGTCAGCAAGTGGTTGCCACCGATACCCTGGTTCGAAACGCCGATGGAGCGCGTCTCTGTGTGGGCCTGCAGTCGCGCCGCCAGTACATCAGTCCAGCGATCGTTGCCGTTGGTCGCGGCTCCATGTCCATCGGTAATGGAATCGCCGAGCACCACCACGGAAGCCGCTCCGGGTGCGCCCTCTACATCAATCTCCGAAATTTGGAACCAATGGTCTACACGCGTTACATCGATTGGACCCGGAATGCTGACTGCGTCCCCATGCATGGTGTACGAAGTGGCCCGCGATCCAGGGTGCCCTGTCTGGGTGGATGGCGCAGTATCCAGATGAAATGTCACAGCAACATCTGACAAGGGTGCGGCAGCGAAGTCCAGCGGGTCGGAGATAAAATCCGCGCCAGGAGGAACGGTGACCTCAACGCTGCCCGCGAAACGCAGAGGCTGATCGCTCGCTGGGTCGATGGCCGGCGACGAGGGAGACAGCGGCCGCGCAACGTGTACCGAATTGAAATGCAGGGCCTCGGCTCCGAATGCATTGGAGAGATGCACCCGCAGTGCGGGTCCGCCAACCGAGAGGTGAAAGATCTGGCGGACGGTGACATCGCGCAGGTCGGCGGCGGGCAACGCGTTCTGCGGCTCCGGGATCTGTTGCGAGGCTCCCCAACTGGCTACCCATACCGACTGCCTGGGCGAGGCCGGCGCCGGAATTTGCCCCGGCGTGGCGGTCGCAACCAGAATACATGCAACTATCGACAGGAGTTTTAGTGTCTGTGCCATAGCGAAGGTGTGCGATAGGCGCCTGAAGTAAATCGCTTTTTAAAGGCTGAATCAGCATATCATTCGGGAGAGATTCTGTGCCTAAGCCTTGAAGCCGCCGTCTCCGTCGCAGGAGCCGGGCGATCGTCCTTCGCTTTGGTGAACCGGGTCTCGTCAGCGCGCGGGGGTTCAATTCGACTTCGCGACGCGCGAAACGGAAACTTACTCACGGTGAGCTTGAATGAGCCTTCCTGGAGAGGACCTGGCGCTGTGGAACTCGTATACATCTCCGCGGTAGAGGGTTTTCTCCCACCACGCCACTGTCTGGCCAGAGTAGCCTATCGCAGACACCAGAAGACCTGGCGATCCAGCGCGAGTCTCAAGCAACCTGGCATCCTGGCCCATCAACTTCACGGCCCGAATGGTCTGGTCCGATTCTGCGATTGTGAGTCCATACTTATCCTGACAAAGTGCGTAGAAAGAGCGTCGCAGTTCTTTCCGTGTGAGTCCAGAGAAGATGCTGGTGGAAACCCAGCGCCTTTCAAGGATGACCGGTACGCGGTCTGCAAGCCGCAGGCGGGTGATGGCGAAGAGGTCCTGATTCCAGACCTGCAGCCTGGCCTCGATTTCCGCCTCAATTGCAGAGGCCTTGATCCGTTTGAACCCCAGTACACGCGTCGACGGAGTCTTTCCCGCGGCTATTATTTTCTGCGTAAAGCTGACAGGCGTCTGAATGTCGTAGTCCAGCGGCGGTGAGCAGATAAAGGTGCCGACGCCCTTCTTGAATCGAAGAAGCCCTTCTGAGACCATGCCTGCGAGAACCTTGTTGGCGGTTGGACGGCTGACCTGAAAACGCTCTGCGATTTGTCTTTCCGTCAGGAAACGTTCTCCGGTTGCGAATTCTCCGGACTTCAATAATGCGCGCAGGATTTCATTGATTTGCTGGTACATGGGCTCGCGTACGAGCCGCTTCGAGTCCGTAAGCATCACGTTGAACGCCCCCCTTTCTTAGACAGTTGCGGCGCCATTTTAGATTGGCCCCAGGCCGAGCCGCTTTCGGCAATCATCCAGCATGGTTTGCGTGCGGGTTGCCCCTACCCGGCTCACGCCGATGGCACGGACCGCCAGGAGCGCATCGAGGTCCCGAATCCCGCCAGCGGCCTTGACCTGAACCCGTTCCGGGGAATGTTTGCGCATCAGCTTGAGATCGGAAATGGTTGCTCCGCTGGGCGCAAAGCCAGTGGAAGTCTTGACCCAATCGGCGCCGATCCCTGCACAAATCTCACACAATCGAATCCTGGCAGCATCGTCAAGATAAGCATTCTCAAAGATGACCTTGATCTTTGAGCCGGCCGCATGAATCGGTTCGACGAGAGCGGAGAGTTCCCTCTGCACATACTGCCAATCCCCGCTACGGGCCTTGCTGATGTTGATTACCACATCCAGTTCCTGCCCGCCGTCGTGAAGCGCCTGCAGAGCTTCAGCAATCTTTATGGCGGTTGCGTGTCCACCGTGAGGAAAGCCGATGGTGGTGCTGGCGTGAACGCGAGTCCCAGCAAGAAGCTCGGCGCACCGGGCCAGGTAAAAGGGCATGATACAGACGCTCGCTACGTCATATCGAATGGCCAGCGCAATTCCTTCCTCAAGCTCACTAGTGGTCAAAGAGGGGTTGAGCAGGGAGTGGTCGATCATCTTTGCAATTGTTTCGTAATCAAATGAACCCGTCATGAATCATCTCCAGAATCAGGGTTGGTCAGAAGTGGGACCATTGGTTGCGCAGAAGCGGTTAGAGGGGAACTTCTTGAGTTTTGAGCCGGAATCACTTCCTGGGGGGTGAACTCCGCGTCGAGCCTCGGTAAAGCAGTGCGTTCTCTTATCGCGCCACAATCCACGGCAAGGGGAAACTGGTGCCGAAAGCCACGCAAGCAGCACCGCCTGATTGCGCGCGGACATAGAGTGGCATAGCCACAATACCACTTCGTTCCGCGGAACAAAAGCCGCAAGTTTTGTCGGGCGGGGAAGTTAACGTCACGGACGCAGCTCGGCCGAGGCTGGTCCATAGGGACAAAGGGATGTTGCCGTCTCCGATCGTCAGAATAGAAGGGTCGCGATAGAAAGGTCGCGGTCGGATGAAATGGCTGAGGGTATATTCCCCCTCTGCCAGTTGCGCGGTCTTCGGATCGAGCTCGTAAGGTGGATTCTTCTGTTTTCGCGACATGTTTCTGCTTTCCGGGAAAGGTTTACATATGGAATTGATTTGCTCTCATTTTTTCGAGTTTGAGGTGACAGGGGAGGCCTGTCCTGGAGTGTCCGCGAGCCATCAAGAGGCGAATTCAGCTGCCGACCCAGGCTTGAGATGGCACGCCGAGGAGCGGGTCAAATAACAGTTAATAAATGGGTTAGTGTTGATGAATCTCGACTCTAAGAGACAGGTGAGGACGCCAGGATTGGGTGCGTGCAGAATGCGCTTGACAGGTTTGGTCTTTCAGGAATAACGTGACCGCATTGTGATTCATGAATGAAATAATTTCACTCATGAAAAGAATGACTGAGCTGAATTCTCACCGGCTTTTTGGAGGACCAGAATGTCAACTAAGTTTCCTGCATTCGCCCGATGGGGCACTCTTGTGGCCCTGCTAGGGCTTTGGATGCCGTGCTACGCGCAGTATAGCGCCGTGGTGCAAGGCACAGTAACCGACCCCAGAGGAGGGGTGGTCCAGGGAGCCACCGTCACCCTTACCAACACTGCTACCAATATTAGCGACATCCAGACTACCAATGGCACAGGCGCCTACAATTTTGAAAACCTTTTACCTGCTGACTACCAGATTGTCGTTTCGGCGGCCGGCTTCGAGAAAGCAGTGGTTGAACGTCACGTATCCACCGATGAGGTCGCGGGCGTGAACATCGCTTTGACCGTCGGGGGGGCAACAGTCACTGTGGATGTGACGGCTGCAGAGCTGGGTCTGAACCCCGACGAAACCAGGGTTGAGTACACACTCACGTCGGACGATATTAATAACATGCCGTTACCAGATCGCTCGACAATTACTTCCCTTCGGGTTGCTCCGGGCGTTGTGGGCACAATCGAAACGAGCGGCAGCACCAACACAAACATTCCCATCGGCCAGGCAGCGCCCGATGCGCGCGCGAATGGAAGACCCGCTTCTTCAAACGTTTATCTCCTGGACCGCATTCCGATCACGAGTACGGAGAATACGGGTGCGTTGAACATGGTCCCGAACCCAGACATGCTTTCAGAGATTGCGCTTCAGACTACGACCTTCTCAGTCGAGAATGGCGCGACCAGTTCTCTTCAGGTGGACTTCACATCGAAGTCCGGAGGGAACAAGTATCACGGCGACTTCGATATCAACTACACGTCAAAACCATTTGAAGCCAATCCGGATTTCAGCGCCGGCGTGAATCCGTTTCACCGCAAGTACTTCATGGGGTCCTTCGGCGGCCCCATCATCAAGGACCACTCCTTCTTCTTTGGCTCGATCGAAAGGGTGGAGAACCTGAGCGCGGTAGGCCAGCAAGCGACAGAGTTTGTGGCTTCGGGAATTGGAGCATGGGCAACCGCCAACTATACGGCTCCTCCAGAGGGCTGGAACACGGCCGGCCAGCCCTGGTCAACGCTCTTCAACTACCCCGCCTCAGGCTTGGTGAACACTACGGTTCAGCAAACAGCGGACGCTTACTATCCCAACCCTGCTTTCGACGGCGGTACCGTCAAAGGAAACAAATTCGGTGTGGAGTGCGGCACTGCCGCTTCCTTCGAAATACCCTGCGCCACGCCGGTTCTGGAAACAGGCCTCTTTAATCAGAGCCCCGGAATCACCGGCCAGCAGTACAACCTCCGCTTCGACAACAGCTTCAACCAGGATAAGGACCGGTTCTACATCGGCTACTTCGGCGTCCAGCAGGACTCCGATTACATCGATCCCCGGCCAGCCTTCAATACCAAGACTCCCAGCCAGAGCTACTACTTCTCGGCTGGATACTCCCACGTCTTCACGGCGAGTCTGACCAATCAGTTCAACGCCGGCCTGAACCGGTTCTGGGGAGGTGGTGTCGCAAATCCGAACTATGCCATCTTCCCGCACGGCACGTTGTTCTCCTTCTTTTCCGACCCGGCCCCCGACGGTTTTGCCGGCGGTCCGCAGCAAAGCCCGGACACCCCTTACATCGGCGCCGATAGCAAAGAGCACGTATTCGCCTTGCGTGACTATGTGACCTGGATCAAGAGCAGGCATAGCTTCACCTTCGGCTTCCAGTCCGCGATTAGAAACTACTGGCAAAACTCCTCCGCTCAATATTCGCGCCCCTACGGAACCTACTTCTCCGACCTCCTGGAGATGCTGCAGGGCGAGGCGGATGAATACTCGCTTTACACCATCGGAGCCTGCGGACTTTCGACCGCCGGCAGTACTTGCGGATCTGGGGCCGGAAAGTGGGTCAGCCAGGTCTACGGCGCCGAGCAGAAACAGTTTGCCGGCTACGCCCAGGACGACTGGAAGGTATTGCCGAACCTGACCGTGACTTTCGGTCTCCGTTGGGACGACTTCGGCAACCCCGGCGAATATGGCCAGAACGCCATTCCGTATGCCAATACTCTCTTGGGGGGCGGTTCCACCCTTTACTCACAAGTCCAAGGTGTATACGGCCAGGTTGTCAGCCAGGCGTTTACCAAGGGGGAGACCTGGAACTTCCTACCCAGGGCGGCGTTTTCCTGGTCGCCGGCGTCCGCCAAAAACTTCGTGATTCGCGGCGGAGTTGGCCTGTATCAGGACGCGATCAACCTGAACCAGATTACGGCTAACCTGCCGACCAGCACACCGGTTCGGCTGACCTTGACCCTGCATGACAACGCGGAACCGTTCGGAGGTTGCTTCTTCTGCGGCCCTGGCCAGTGGCAGGGAACAGGAAACGCCGGCACGAGCGCGGTTGCCGGGGAACCCGGTCCGTTTGCAATCGTCGGTACACAGGGCAATTCAGCGCCCTATGGAATCCCGTATCCTTCAATACCCGTCACTGGACAATTGGCAAACGGCCTGTCAACGGGCCCCGGCGGGACCGTGTACAGCGCCAACTTGTACGGCGTCAATCCCACGCTCAAGCCCCAATCCACGCTCATCTGGGACCTTGGCCTGGAGCGCGAACTGCCTGGAAGGGTTGTTGTGGGAGCGACGTACACCGGCTCGAACTCCTTCAACCAGTTCTACCAGAGCAACAGCTACAACAACCCTCCGGGAAGTTCTTTGGCCACGTCAGCTACGGGATACGTGGCCGCTCCCGCGCCCCAGGTCGGAACGATTCAACTCATCGAGAACTCGCTGACATCGAACTACGACGCGTTGATCCTGACCGCGCAGCAACGCAGAGGAACACTCAGTTGGCAGGCAAACTACCTCTGGTCTCATTCGGTCGGAGATCAAACATTTAACCCATACTTCGCACACGGCTATGGCAACTCGGCACTTGACACGAAAAACCGCTTCACCCTATCCGGTGCCTATGAGGTTCCGGGAGCCAAAAGCGGCGCCCTGCGCGCTGTGACCCATGGGTGGACATTGGGAACCGTATTCATTGCGCAGGAGGGAACTCCGTTTACTGTCTTCACGACCCAGAACGTACTCGGAGACGGCCTCAAGGACGGAAACATCTCTCTGCCCAACGTGGTATTTCAGTCGGCCGGCCACGTGGGCTACGGCGGTTTCTCGCGCGCAGCATTCAAGCAGCCAACGGGCATTTTTGCGGGGGCTTGCGGCGGCGCAGGAAGCA
>Ga0302319_10010903_pt1 | contig 17276 bp, 13 predicted proteins | sample Bog_T0_2_FD_203319 | JGI IMG/M metagenome (GOLD analysis project Ga0302319, IMG submission 203319) | Peat permafrost microbial communities from Stordalen Mire near Abisko, Sweden - Bog_T0_2 | ecosystem: Environmental > Terrestrial > Soil > Wetlands > Peat | place: Sweden: Abisko, Stordalen Mire...
CAACAGCTATGTTCAAGTCGGCTGGCAGCGTCCGGACGGGGTTCAGGAAATCATTCCCACCTTGCATCTGGCGCAATATGAATATAATCCATTTCGCGGCACATATTTTGCGCCGACCTTTAATTCTTTCGGCTTCAATGGCGGTGATTTGTTCCCTTCGGTCGCGACGAATGAAGGTTCGGTGCTGATCCTTCAATCGGATGTGATTGCCGCGCAGCCTACCACGTTTACATGGTATCGCAATGGCGTGCTCGTTCCCGGTGCCAACCTTTCTTATCTGCAATTCACTCCGGTCCATGCCGTGGACAATGGTGCGTCTTATCAATTTGTTGTCCGCAATGCTTACGGCGCGATCACCAGTTCCCCTTCGATCCTGGTCATCACGCCGGACACAACGCCACCGGCGGTCACGCTTGTGGAAACGCGCGGCAACCCCAACGGGGTGCGTGTGACTTACTCGAAGCCGGTCAGCGTATCCGCCGCGACGAACCTTGCCAATTACGCGCTGCAAATTCAAGGCGGCTCCAGCCTGGTGGTGACGCAGGCAACCTTGCTGCCCGGCCAGCAATCTGTGCAACTCGCCGGTGCGTTTAATTTTCAGTTGGGCGTCACTTACCAGTTGACGGTTTCAGGGATTCAGGATCAGGACACCTCGCCCAACACGCTCTCGCCCAATCCGACCACGGCCGCCTTTGTTTACGCGCCGGTGGCCGGAACACTCTATACCTTCAACGATGGGTCCACCAATGGTTTTGGTCTCTATGGTTCGGCCACCGTGGCGGCGAGCGGAAGTTATGACAACAGTGGCTTTGCCGATCTAACCGATGCAACCCAGTATGAGGATGGCGTCATTCTGTTCTCAAACCGGAGCGCGGTGCAGCAATTTCATTTGCAGTTCATAACGCGCATCAGTGGTGCCAGCGCCACACCTGGAGACGGGTTCTCGATCAATTTGGCCCCTGATTTGCCGACGGGCACCTTTGAGAACGAGCAGAATGGCTATGTCCCAATTGCCTCGCCCAACGCCAGCCGCCTGGTGGTGTCGTTTGACAATGACCGCACAGTGAACGGCGTATTGTCTCCCGCTATTGTCGTCGAGTGGCAGGGCCAGATCGTTACCAACGTGTTGACCGGGACCGGTGGCGTTCCTCCGATCAACAGCACTGACGGCCATTGGGCGAATGTGGACCTGCAACTGGTTCCGGGCGGCAATTTGAGCCTGTCATTTGACGGTGTCTTGATCTTCACGAACCTGGCCACCGGGTATGTGCCGGTCCTAGGCGCCCAGCTCGAACTCGCTGCCCAGACCAGCGTCAATGACGAGACCCACTGGTTTGATAATGTCTATATCAGCTACACCGACGGCGGCATTGGCCCCGTCGCGTTTCTCGAAAATCCGTCGTTGACCAACACTTCGGTACTCGAAAACCAGACGGCGACTTTTGCGGTGGTTCCCACCGGAGCAGCTCCCTACTACTATCAATGGTACTTCAATGGCGCGCCGATTGCCGGCGCGACGAACTCCGTCCTCAGCGTCGTGGGCACGCCAATCACGGCCAGCAACACCACTGCGGGCAGCTATTCCGTGCTGCTCAACAATGAATTCAGCCAGACCAACAGCCTCACAGCCACATTGACCGTCACGCCCGACACCACGCCGCCGCAGTTGTTGAGCGCGCGTATTTTGGCTTTTGGCAACAACCAGGTCGCCCTCTCATTCAGCAAACCATTGGATCCGACGACGGCCACAAGCCTTTCCACTTATAATCTGGGTTTGCTGTCACTTTATTCGGCTAACCTGAGTGCAGACGGAAAAACCGTCACCTTGACGACCGGCACCTTGGAACGCAACCAGGTGTATCTCTTTACCATTACCGGGCTGAAAGACACCACGACCGCTGGCAACAGCCTGACCACGACGGGGTCATTTGTCACTACGGTCGCAGGGGTTGCGGATTATGCGGCGCAAGTCATCAGCGACGGCGCCGTGCGCTATTGGCGGTTTGATGAACCGGTGAGCAGCTTGTCGGTAGCCAGCCTCGTCACCAGCGCCGATCCGATTTCCACCGGCATCGTTCCCCTGAGTGGCAACCCAACTTTGGGGGCAGCCAGCCTTGTTCCGGCGGAGCCACAAGACACGGCAATCGGATTGTCGTCTGCCACGTCGGATTACTTGGTGGTTCCGAATGGTTCGGATATCAATGCTGCCGGCCCGTATGCTCAGAAAACGGTTGAGCTTTGGTTTAATGCCAGCGCGTTGCCGGCACCGGGGACGACGGGGCTGAGTGCCGCCAGCACACTCTTTGAGGAAGGCGCCGCGACTCGCGGATTGGCCCTCTATCTCTGGCGCGATCCCGCCAACTCCAACCCGGACGTGGCCCAGTTGATCTTCCATGCCTGGAATAATGCCTCGGACGGCCCTGGTTCTCCGTGGGGCGCCACCAGTCCACTGACGACCTCACCCGTCTATGCCCAGACCACGGTTCAAGCTGGTCAGACTTACCACGTGGTGGCAGTGCTCAACGGTGACTCCGTCAGCACCAACGGCCAGTTGATCCTTTACGTGAACGGCGTCCCCGTTTCCACGGTCGGTGGAGCAGGACAGCTTTATGCGCACACCAGTGATATCGAAATTGGCCGCGGTGGCACCCTGCTTCATGATGGCAGCGCCGGCACAACTCCAACCTTCAGCGGCGTGGTGGACGATCTGTCCCTCTACAATGTTTCGCTGTCTTCCAACACCGTTGCGCTGCACTACCAGGAGGGCACCAACACGGCGAATCTGCTGGTTACCAACACGGCCCCGCTTGCGGTTTCGCGCCTGGATACGCTGGGTAATCCCAACTTGGTTGTGCTGACCTTTAACCAGCCGGTTAGCAAAACCACGGCGACCAACCGCGCCAACTATGTGTTGAAAACTGCCACCGGCACTTCGATAACGATCACGAACGCGACCTTGCTGGGCGGCAGCAGCAGCGTTGAATTGCTGGGCAATTTTGGATTTCTGGCCAGTTCCAATTACACCCTGACGGTGTCAAATATTACCAGCCAGTCATTGACGGGCACATTAACACCCAATCCGACGAATTTGGCATTCGGCTTCAACGCCTCCAGCGGCACCTTGTACAGTTTCAACGGCGGTCTGCCGGTCGGCGTCCAAATCGCGGGCACCAGCTACGTGACTAACAGCGGCAGTTACGACGGCAGCGGTTTCATTGATCTGACTGACGCGGCCACCAATCGAAATGGCTTGGTTTTGTTTTCCGACCGCCATGATGTGACGCAGGCGGACATCCGTTTCAAGGCGAGGTTGTCCAACGGCTCGACGCCGGCGGGCGCCGGTTTTTCGGTGAACCTTGGCCCCGATTTGACGGCGGCAACCTTTAGCGCCCCGGAAGCGGGCTACTTGGCGACTCCGCTCACCAACCGGCTAAGCGTTTCGTTCAACAATAAGAGTGCCAATCCGCCGTCCATAGCGGTGCTCTGGTACGGCAACAAGTTGACCAATGTCTTGACAGGTGTTAATGGCATCCCTCCATTGAACAGCACGGACGGCCATTGGGCCACTGTGGACATCAACCTCCAGATCAATGGCTTGATTAGTGTCAGCTATGACGGAGTGACCGTCATCACGAACTTTCCCACCGGCTTCCAGACGGTGTTTGGCGGACAAGTGAGTTTTGCCGCTGATACGACCTCCTCTGCCTACGAGACTCATTGGTTTGACGACATCAACCTGAACTTCGGCGGCAGTTCCATCGGACCGGTGACGATTCCTGCTTCCGGTCAACCGCAAGGCACGATTGCCTTGGAAAACCAGGTGGTCACCCTTGGCGTGGCACCTCTCGGCACACCGCCGTTCGTTTATCAGTGGTATTTTAAAACCAACCCGATTGCCGGGGGTACCAACCGGACCCAGGCGGTGACTGTAACTACCAATACCGTGGGCGCCTACAAGGTTGCTGTGGCTAACGGTTTCAGTGCCGCGACCAGTTCCGTGGCGAGCGTCACAGTGCAACTGGACCTGAATCCAGCGGCAGTGACGGGAGTTGCCGCGTACGGCGGCGGTGTGAACCAAGTCCAGGTACAGTTCAATAAACAACTGGATCCGGTCACCGCCACCAATCTCTCGACGTATTTGATCAATACTTTGACGGTTAACAGCGCGACCCTCAGCAGCAATGGCACGTTGGTCACGTTGTTTACCAGCCAGCAGCAAAATCTGCAAACCAACAAGTTGTATATCAGCGGACTGTTGGACTACGCAGCCCAGCCACATGCGTTGAACACCAACGTTACATTCCAGTCTGGGATCAGCTATTACCAGGAAACATTGGTGGACAGTCCCGTGCGGTACTTCCGTTTTGACGAGACCAACGGCACCGTGGTTAACAGTGATATTGCATTGCTGGACTCGTTTGCCACGGCGCAAGGCACGCTGTTTAATAGTCCGGTATTGGGTGTGCCGCCGTTGTTCACAAATTCCACCGGGACGGCGATTCAGTTCAATCACGCCAATACGAACTATATCACCTTTGCCGCCAAGGAATACGACCTTACCTGGACCAACACTGGGGCTCCGCATACCTTCCCGCAGAAGAGCATCGAGTTTTGGTTCAAGGCTGCTTCGTTGCCCTACGCTGGGTATTACACGGACACTAATGGCAATCAACAGGTCACCAACCATGCCTACGGACTGTGGAGCGAGGGGGCCAATGCCAGATACCTTGTGGTCTATTTGTATGGGACGGATACCACCACCACCAACCCCAGCCAGGCGTGGTTGACTGTCAATGGCGGCAACATTGCGAACGATGGTCCGGGCGCATTCCAGCAATGGGGCACGCTTTCGGGCGGCGGGCCGGCTTTTGCCGTGTACGCGAAGACGCTTATTACCACCGGCCAGGTATATCATGTAGTAGCCCAATTAAATGGCATAGCAGATACCAATGCGGCGACCCTGGGAGATCCGCTGGGTGACATCCTCCTCTATACCAATGGTGTTTTGGCTGACCTTTCAGACGATGAAAACGGCCAGCCCGCCGGTCTGCTCTATGGTCATTCGGGCACCACCGTTCGCGTGGGCCAGGGGGCGACAAATTTCCGCCATGACGGCTACTCCTTCTCTGCGGCCGACACCTTCGACGGCGTGATTGATGATGTCACCATATACAACTCACTGTTGAGCCCTCAGCGCATCGCGGCGCATTATCAAGCTGCGCTGACGCCGCCTCTCGTACCGCCTTCGGTGACGCCTCCGCCTCCGCCGGTCTTTGGGGGCTATTCGGTCGCTGGCGGACACATCGGTATTACCTGGAGCGGTTCCGCGCAATTACAACGCGCGACCAATGTCAGCGGTCCCTTCACCGCGGTCAGCGGCGCGGCCAGTCCCTATTACGAGCCCACGACCAATCAACAAGTCTACTTCCGGTTGGCGCAATAGCCCTCTGGTGGAAAACGATGAATCAATGAAAAAATTCCTCAATCGCGATTCGTTCCTTGACGCGATTGGGTCGTGCGATGGCAGGGTGGGCTTTGGGTTGGCCCGCCCTGCCTAAACCGCACGATTCTGAATGTGTAACCACAACTAAAACCACAACTAAATGAATATGAAAAAAGTTGCCTTATTGCTGGGTCTGTCGCTGCTTGGCGCTGCCGCACATGCCGACGATGTCGGTTTCCGGGTTCGATTCGGATTGAATGATAAAACGCCGACCAACTGGGACGGTTCCATCACGGTATCGCCCGGCCGGGTGACCTCCATCAGTGGCTGGCATTTTGCCGGCGGAGATTCCACCGACGGCACTAATAGCTGGACCGCATCCACCCGTCCGGCCACGGGGCCGCTCCGGAGCAATAATCCGCGGCTGGCCGGGCAAAATGCCCGGACCAATTCTCTGCTGAGTGATAACGGCGTGCTGCTTTCGTTCACTGATGTGACCGAGGACAGCGTGGTCCAGGTGAAAACCGAGCAGGGTGATTTTGGATTCAAAATTGCCGACGTGCCGTACGGAAAAATTTTGCCGCAACTGGGTGAGGCGGTGGAAGTTGAGCGCACCGCTTCGGCCGCCGTGTTGACGGATTCGAAAACGGACGATGATTACCCCAGTGCTGCGCTGGCGGCGGATGGCACAGTGTTTGTCGCTTACACCAGTTTCACGCCCGGTTTGGACCGCGACGAACGTTCGAAACGCTGGGAGAAGGCGCCGGATGACCTGGCCTTTCTTTCCAAGGCGCCGGGTGGCGACCAGCTTTGGCTTCGGGCCGTGGATGGGCCGCGCGCGGGCGAGGCCGTCGCCGTGACTCCAACCGGGCGCGATATTTACAAGAGCGCCGTGGCGGTGGACGGTTCCGGCACGGTGTGGGTTTTCTGGTCGCAGAACAATAATTACAAACCCTACCCGGATAACCCCCTGCCGAATTTTGACATTTGGGCGCGCCCCTTCAAAGACGGCAAATTTGGCAAGCCGCAGCAAATTTCCACCTCCAAGGAAAATGACATCTGGCCCGTGGCGGCCACGGATGCCAAAGGCCGCGTCTGGGTGGCGTGGCAGGGGTCACGAAACCAGGTTTTCCGCATTTTTGAACGTCATCAAGAAGGCAACGGCTGGAGCGCGGAATGGCAAGTCAGCACGCAAACACGCAATTCGTGGGCGCCGGCCATCGCGGCGGCGTCAGAGAAAAACGGCGGGCGCGTTGCCGTCGGCTGGGATACTTATGACAAAGGTGATTATGACGTGTGGCTGCGCGAGTTCAATGCCGATGCCAAACCAGACGACGCCCGGCCCGTGGCCAACACCCCGGAATACGAGGCGCGTCCGGCGCTGACTTACAACAGCGATGGTTCGCTGTGGATTGCCTACGAATTGAGCGGACCTTCCTGGGGCAAAGACTGGGGTGCCCTGGTCCACGACAAAGGCATCGGCCTATATCGCGACCGCCAAATTGGGCTGGCCGTCTTGAAGGATGGCCAGTGGCAACAGCCCGTCAGCGGATTTGAAAGTGCGCTGCCGGGTGCGACGCCGCGCCGCCGCCAGATCAACCAGCGCCCGCCAGCGCTGGAAGCCGGCGGCGAAAGCCGGCCGGCGGCTCAGGAGGCGGAAGTGCAAAGAAATTTGCCGCACAACAACATTGCGCGTATTATCACGGATGCCAACGGCCACGTCTGGATTTTTGCGCGCTCACGGCAGAATGATTTGCGTTCGCCACTCGGTTCCGTGTGGTTCAACTGGGCGACCTATTATGACGGCCAGTCTTGGGTCGGGCCGATTCTGGTGCCGCATTCGGACAACTTGCTTTACAACGTCCCGGCCATTGTCGCATTAAACGACGGCAGTTTGCTCATCACCCATTCCAGCGACCACCGGCAGGACCGGACTTTGCAAAGTGTCGGCTTGGGCGGCAATGTTTCACTGAACTCGGGCCATGATCCCTACATCAACGGCCTTTTTCTGAGCCGGTTGAAAGCGCCGGGAGAGGTCGCGGCTGTGTCGTTGAAACTCGCGACGAACACGCCGGATGCGAACCCCGGGCCGTCCGCCGCCACGCTGGCGGAACTTGAAGCGGTGAAGCGTGTCCGGGATTATCGCGTGGCTGTTGACGGGCAGGATTTGCGCCCGGTGCGTGGTGAATTTCACCGCCACACGGAGATCAGCGGCGACGGCGGCAACGACGGCGCGCTCGAAGACATGTGGCGCTACGGCATTGACGTCGCTTCTTTCGACTGGATAGGCTGCGGCGACCACGATAATGGCGCCGGCCGCGAATATACCTGGTGGCTCACCCAGAAAACTACTGATGCATTTTACCTGGGCGACACCTTCTCGCCCGAATACACCTATGAACGCAGCGTGCAGTATCCCGAAGGGCATCGCAACGTGATCTTCGCGCAACGCGGCATCCGCACCTTGCCGCGCCTGCCGATCACCGGGCGCGATTATGTCGGCCACGCGCCGGACACGCAGTTGCTCTACAAATATCTGCACTATTACAACGGCGTCACCGCCGCGCACACCAGTGCCACCGGCATGGGCACCGACTGGCGGGACAACGACCCGGACGTGGAGCCGTTCGTGGAAATCTACCAGGGCTGCCGCCAGAATTACGAACGCCCCGGCGCGCCGCGTTCACCCACCGAGGATGATTCCATTGGCGGCTGGGAACCCAAAGGCTTCATCAATCTTGCACTGTTAAAAGGTTATCGCCTGGGCTTTGAAAGCAGCAGCGACCACGGCTCCACGCACATCAGCTACGCCATCATTTATGCGAAGGACAATTCGCGCGCGGAAATCATCAAGGCGATAAAACAGCGTCATACCTACGCCGCCACCGCGAACATTCTGGCGGACGTCCGTAGCGAGGCCGACGGCAAGGAGCATTTCCTCGGCGACGAATACACCGCCAGCGAGGCGCCTAAATTCAACATCAAACTGGTCGGCACCGGGCCGTTTTCCAAAGTGGTCGTCGTCAAGGATGATGTGGAGATTCACACCGAGACGGCGAACAGCGACACGATGGATTTCTCGTGGACCGATCCGTCGCCCGTGCCCGGCAAGACGAGTTATTATTACGTCCGTGGCGAACAGCAAAATGGCGAACTTGTCTGGGTTTCCCCCGAATGGATCAAATACCAGCCAAAGAAAATCGTGGCTGAGAAATGACGATTAATAAAGTCCATGGCTGGATTTTGCCGCTCGTGTGGCTGGCCTTACTGGCCGGCCACACGCCGGTTTTTGCCCACAACCCTGACACCAGCTACGCGCAGGTCCGGCTTGCGGACAGCCGGGTGGTGGTCCGGCTGACTTACGATTTGTTCACCCTTGAAAAAATTACCAGCGTTGATGCGGACGGCGATGGCCGCATCACGCGCGAGGAACTTCGCCGCGCCACGCCAGCCATCGAAAAATTCCTCCGCGAGCATGTCCATTTGGAATTGAACGGAACGAAAGTGGATCTCGGCCGGTTGGGCGAACCCGGCTGGCCCCCGGACAAAGGCGATGTTATCGAAGCGGCCGACTGGCACACCGCTGACGGCTTGATTCATTTTCCCTTTACCAAGGACGTGGTTGAAACACCACAGACCGCGGCCTTGTCTTTTGATTTTTTTGACGACCTCGGCCCGCAGCACACTGTGCTGGGCACTTTTGAATACAATGGACAGCCTCTGGAAGTAAGCTTCACCCAAACGGAGCCGGACTACTTGTTCGATACCGGATTTGTTCCGTCGCTCGGGTCGCGGTTGCTGCGTTTTCTCGAACTTGGCGTGAAACATATTTTCCTCGGTTACGACCATCTTTGCTTTCTGCTGGCCCTCATTGTCGTCAGCCGTTTCCGGGAGCTGCTGAAAATCGTCACCGCGTTCACCGTCGCCCATACGCTGACGCTCATCTTGACGGCGACGCAAATCGTCACGCTGCCCATGCGTTTGGTGGAGGCAGCCATCGCGCTTACCATCATCTATGTGGCGCTGGAGAACCTCTGGCTCAAGTCGGCCAACAAACGCTGGCGGCTGGCCTTTTTCTTCGGCCTCGTCCACGGCTTCGGTTTTGCGAATTTGTTGCAACAGCTCGGTCTGCCGCCCTCCGGTCTCATCCGTCCACTGGTCAGCTTCAATGTCGGAGTGGAACTGGCGCAACTGGGCATCGTATTGGCGCTGCTGCCATTTTTCGTCTGGCTGGCACAATGGCGGCATGGAACCGCAGTCAAAAATGCCATTTCGTTCGCCATTTTTCTGCTGGGGCTGGGCTGGTTTTCCATCCGCGCATTCAACCTGAAAATTCCCGGGTTCATTTGATTTGATCGTGAAACGCGCTCTCTCATCTCTGATGTTCCGGATGCTGTGGAGCTCGCTTTCCAGCGTCTTCACCATCGCGGTTGCCGCCCAAGATCAAAATATCTTGCCCGAACCTCCACCTTCATAAACATGACGATGAGCAGTCCCAGAAATATCCGCCGCTGGGCAGCCTACGCCGGCCTCGCCTTGATCGGCCTGGTACTCGGCAGCGGATTTGCCATCTATCGGCTGCAAGATCGAAATATTGGCGTGGCCATCAAAAACAGAGCCTGGAGCACATTTGATGGCGATGCGAATAAAACCGACTGGCTGACCATGGGGCGGCTTGCCATTCACGCCATCCTTGTACTCGGCAAAACGGAAACAATTTACTTCAGTGCCGGCGCCGACGACCAGGGCCACCCGCTGTCCTCGGATCATGTCTATCGCATTCACGGTATTCCGCCTTCGGCCCGTTACTGGAGCATTACGGTTTATGACCTTCACAGCGATCTGGTTGCCAATGAGTCGAACCGGTACAACCTAAATGGTGAAACCATCCACCTGGGCTCCGACGGCCTTTACACGATTTATCTGTCCCAAAAATCCCGTGACGAAAACTGGCTGCCCGCCGGCAACGTGGGACCGATCTATCTGACTTTTCGACTTTATATGCCATCAGAAGAACTGCGCCGGTCGTTGACGACCACCCAGGAATTGCCCACGATTGAAGAGGCGAATCCGTGAAAAGATTTCTTCCGCATATCCTGTTGGTCCTGGTGGGCGTTTTGGCTGGGTACTATCTGACATTGGTGGTTGCGCCGTATGCGGTGCTTTATGTTTTTGAACATAAGCTGCTGGCCAAGGTCGCTGAAAACGAGGTCTATCATGCGACGCTCCCGGCTGCCACTCCCAAGACCGGCACCATGCCCAACCCCGATTTCCTCTACTCAATACTCAAGTATAATCTGTCAGGCGGCCCGATCCGCCTTACCGGCCTGGTGCCGCACGACACCTACTGGTCATTTTCCGCGTACCAGGCGAACTCCAGCAACTTTTATGTGGTCAATGACGGGCAAATAACCGGCGACAAGTTTGACTTCGTCCTCGCCAAATCCGGAGAATCGCTGGCGAATTATCAGCTCCCAAGTTCGGCCAAGATCATTTATTCGCCGAGTGCGACTGGCGTGGGATTGTTCCGGCTGTTGGCCTCGATCAAGCTGAGTTCCGCCCAGCTCGAAACCCTGCGCCACCAAACGCAGGTGCAAATACTGAAAAACGGATCATTATGAAATATTCGCTCTATAGAAGGATGTCAAAAACCACAATGCTTTTTCTTCTGGCATTTGCCTCCGTCGCAAGTGCCGGGAACCTGACGAATTGCGAAATCAACCTGCCCGCGCACCCCTTCGGTATCGCCGTGTCGCAGGATCAGCAATGGATTTTCGTGTCGCTCTTGGTGGGTGAAAAGGGACAAGGCCCGGGCATTGCGGTATTGCAGAACCGGGCTGGGAACATTGAAACTTTACGCACCATTCCCTTGCGCAGCGCACCCGGGAAAATTGTTCTGACGCACGATGGCGGCACGCTCATCGCGGCAGCGGACGACACGGTTTTATTCTTTGACACAAAACGGCTTGAAACCGGCGCGAGTAATCCCGCATTCCAATCGGTGAGCGACGGTCCGGAAGCCAGAAGCCTGTATTTGAATGTCACGGAGGATGACAAGACGCTTTTTGTCAGCGACGAAGGCACGCAGACGATCACCGTGATTGACCTGGCGCGAATCCGCTCGCTACGCCCTGATCCGACCGCGGGTTTGCGCGGCACGAATTCCGAAAGTGGCGCCTCTGCGGCCATCATTGGAAAAATTCCGGTCGGCATCGCGCCGATTGCCCTCACTTTTTCGAAGGATGAGCGCTGGCTCTTTACGACCAGCCAGATCGCCCCGCAAGCCTGGGGCTGGCCGCGCGTGCTGGAACGTGAGAACGGCAGACCCGGCCAGGAGAAAGTTCCTGAAGGCGCGGTGGTCGTGATTGACGTGGCCAAGGCGAAGACTAAGCCGCAGGAATCCGTGGTAGCACGCGTTCCGGCGGGCGGCAGTCCAGTGCGTTCAGTTCTTTCGCCGGATGGCCGCCGCTTGTTTGTCAGCGCCCGCAACAGCAACGCCCTCCTGGTTTTCGATACGAAGCAGTTAATCAATGATTCAAACCACGCCACGCCGGAGAGAATTCCGGTGGGAACCAGCCCTGTGCCGGCAGTTCTGGTCAAGAATGGGAGGCTGGCGCTCGTTGGAAATTCAGACCGGTTCAACACCAATACCGAGCCGGGTTCAACGCTGACGGTCGTGGACACCACCCGCATAGGCACGCGTGTTAATCCCAAAATCGGTGACATCGCCTGCGGAGCGTTCCCCCGGGAATTTTATTTGACCGACGATGGGCAGACCTTGTTTCTAACAAATTTCCGATCCAGCACACTTCAGGTCATTGACGTTGCCGGCCCGACAAAGTTTCCGGGCATGTAAGCGCGCCCGCCTTGCTAAAAAAGAAACTCTTAAAAACTTCATCCTATGAATTCAAAATCAAATCCGAAACCAAACCTGCCGGCTTGGTTTGGCCTGCTGCTGCTCGCGCTTTGGCTGTTTCCATCAACCGCCAGCGCGCATCAGGAGACCGGCACGGTGTGGGGCTTCCGAAGCGGCTTCGTTCACCCGCTGACCGGCCTCGACCACATTGCGGCCATGGTGGCAGTCGGGTTGTGGGGCGTGTTTCTTGGCGCGCCGGCCATGTGGGTTTTGCCGGTCGTGTTCCCGCTGGTGATGGCCTTCGGCGGCGCGCTGGGCGTATTGGGCGTGCCGTTGCCCGGAGTCGAAACTGGCATCGCGCTCTCCAGCGTTATTCTCGGAATCGCCGTGGCTTTCGCCGTCCGCCCGCCATTGTGGGTGGCCGCGTTGATTGTCGGGTCGTTCGCCATTTTTCACGGCCATGCGCACGGCGCGGAAATGCCCAAGGCCGCCAACGCCGCGACCTATGCCTTCGGGTTTGTCGTCGCCACCGGCCTGCTCCATTTGAGCGGCATCGCGCTGGGCCTGCTGGTGCGCTGGTCCTGGGGCAAAAATCTTGTGCGGGTCGGCGGCGTCGCCATCGCGTTCGTCGGGTTTGGTTTCCTGTTCCACTTTATCCCGGCGTGAAGATTAAACCCCTATACTTACGCCGGTGGTTGCCCGTCGCGGGGTTGCTGCTGGCGCTTCCTGTTTCTGCCAGCGCCCACACGGCGATCAGCGGCGTGGGCGATTTTTTTGGCGGCGTCCTGCATCCGCTGACCACGCCGGCGCATCTGCTGGTGCTGCTGGGCCTAGGTTTGCTCGCGGGACGGCAAACGCCGCTGAACTTGAAGATCCCGCTGGCCGCCTTCATTCCCGTTTCGGCATTGGCGTTGGTGTTGACCACGACGGGCCTGGTAAAAACCGTTTATCCGCCAATTTTAATCAGCATCGCCCTGGTTGCCGGCGCGTTGATTGCCTTGGGACGACCGCTTCCCTCAACTGTCATTGGCGCGTTGTTCGTTGTCGCTGCCTTCGCCCTTGGACTCGACTCGGCGGTGGAAAACGGCACGCCAATTTCCATCACCAAAACATTGTTGGGCACCTGGCTCGGCCTGATTCTGGTCGTGGCGGACATCGCGTATTACCTTTCGTTTGTTACAAAACAGAAATGGCAGCAGGTCGGCATCCGCGTGGCTGGTTCGTGGATCACCGCCGCGTCATTCATGATTCTGGCATTTGCCCTCCGCCGCTGAAATGAGCCGCGCATGATTAATACGAGTTCATCCCTGGTGCAGATCGGAAATCTGCAAAAATCCTTCCCGGCGCCGGACGGCGCCCGGCATCGCGTTGTGGACGTGGCGGAATTTTCGCTCGCGGCCGGCGCGCAATTGGCGATGGCCGGCGAAAGCGGCTCGGGCAAAACAACCTTCCTGAATTTGATCGCCGGCATTTTGAAGCCGGATGCCGGCGTCATCCGATTCAATGACTCGGTCATTTCGGAATTCAGCGAGCCGCAGCGCGACCGGTTTCGCGCGCAAAACATCGGCTATATTTTTCAGACGTTCAATTTATTGCAAGGCTACACCTGTCTGGAGAATGTGTTGCTCGGCATGTCGTTCGGCCACGGCGCCGATCCTGTGTTCGCGGAAAATTTATTGCAGCGGGTTGGCCTGGGCGATCGCCTGCATCATCGGCCCGCCCAGCTTTCCACCGGCCAGCAACAGCGCGTGGCGGTTGCGCGCGCGCTGGCCAACCGGCCTAAATTGGTTCTCGCTGACGAGCCGACCGGCAATCTCGACCGCAAAAATTCCCGCGCGGCACTGGCGTTGATCCGGGAAGCCTGCCGCGAAACGGGCGCGGCGTTGCTGCTTGTGAGCCACGACGCCGAAGTGCTCGGCCAGTTTGCTGACACGCAGGATTTTTCTAAAATCAATCAGGCCGCGGTTGCGGAGGCGGTCGCATGAACATCTTTGGCATAATTGTTCGCAGCCTGCGCCAGCACGCGCTTTCCACCGCCGTGACCGCCGCGTCCGTCGCGCTGGCGGGCGGACTGTTGCTCACGGTCTGGGTGGTCAAGACGCAGTCCCAGGCGGCGTTTACTGGTGTCAATGCCGGGTTTGATGCGGTGCTGGGCGCCCGCGGTTCCAAGCTCCAACTCGTGCTCAACTCTATTTTTGACCTGGAAGCCTCGCCCGGCAATGTGGCGTGGCAGGACGTTTTGGACATTCAAAATAATCCTGCTGTGGAACTCACCGTGCCGATCGCGGTGGGCGACAATTATCACGGCTGGCGCATCGTTGGCACCACGCCCGACCTATTTTTGAAAAATGAATACGCGCCCGGCAAAAGTTTCGAACTGCGTCCGGGCGGCAACTGGTTTGATCCAGCGCGGCGTTCGGCGGTGGTCGGCAGTTTTGTCGCGGAAAAAATGAAGCTCAAGGTGGGCGACAAATTCCATCCATTCCATGGCCTGGTTTTTGACGAGCAAAAGCAGCACGCGGAAACCTACGTCGTGGTCGGCGTGCTCCAGCCATCCAACACCCCGGCGGACCGCGTGATCTGGATTCCGCTGGAAGGCGTCCAGCGCATGAGCGGCCACAGCCCGGACGCCGGCACGGAAGTCAGCGCCGTGCTGGTGAAGCTGAAGGCCGGCAGCGCTCTCGCCGGTTTTCAACTGGACACCTTTTACAACAAACAAGGCACCCGGCTCACGTTCGCCTGGCCCATTGGCCGCGTCATCGCAGAATTGTTTGACAAAATTGGCTGGTTCGACCGCGTGCTCACGCTGGTGGCATGGCTCGTGGCGCTGGTGGCCACCAGTTCAATTCTCGCCAGCATTTACAATTCGATGAGCGAACGTCGTCGTGAACTGGCGATTTTGCGGGCGCTCGGCGCCCATCGGGCCACGGTATTCTTGACCATCGTGCTGGAGGCGGCGGCCATTTCCGCGCTCGGGGTGGTGGCCGGGTTTGGCATTTACGCCGCGCTGATTTCAGCCGTCAGTCAAATCATCCGCGCGCAAACCGGTGTCGTGCTGGAGCCGTTCACGTTCAATCCAGTCATGCTTTGGGAACCGGCGGCGTTCATCGCGCTGGGTGCGCTCGCGGGCATCATTCCGGCGATCAAGGCTTATCGCACCGATGTGGCGCAAAATCTCACTCCCCAATCGTAATCGCGACTTGAAAACCACCCTCTTCAAGAAAGTTTTTAACCGTCCACTACTGGCCTTTGGTCTAGCTTTGAACTTTACCGCGGCGCTTCACGGCGCGCCAGGTGCCGGCGCCAATGGTTCGGACGATTCCTCACTCGAAGGCGATCTGATCGAACCCATCGGAAAAGCGCCGACCAACACCGCGCCGGTGCGGACCGATAAAATTCAGGACGGCGATTTCGTTGGCTTCGACCAGCTCGCCGGTTTCAAGGTAACGCTGAACAATGAGCTGCTGTTCAACACCAACCGCCCGGCTTGGGCGGACCAGCAGGTCGGCGCCATGATTCCTGAACGCATCCGGGCGGCTGACGGCAAGCTGGTCAGTGTGGATGGCTTCATGATTCCACTGGAATACAACGGCAAGAAAGTCAGCAAGTTCATTCTGGCCGTCAACCAGAACACCTGTTGTTTCGGGGGCAATCCGCAGATCCATGAATTCATCATCGTCTCGGTCGCGGGCGCCGGCGTGAACGATGAAATGGACATTCCGCTCCGCGTAAAAGGCGTGCTGCACGTCGGCGCTTTTCGGAGCAACGGGACCCTCTCCGGCATTTACCGGCTGGAAGCACAGAGCGTCAATTATGCACCTGGGGAATAAACTGTTATTGGAAAGAATCCCTGGTATCAACGGCATGGCGCTTTGTGATTTCATATTTCCACATTCTCCCGCGCGCCATCATCCGGCACCACCGATTTGCGCTCGAAGACATGGGCGACGGCATGGTTCAAAACTTGATTTTCCACCAGCGCAATGTGTGGCAGGCTCGATGGACGGGCCGACGCGCACAGTGTTTGCAGCGATTGCCGCTCATTGGCGGACAGTTGCAACAACTGCCGTTCGCGGACTTCGACGGTTGAAATGCCTTTGATCTTTGTTGCTCGGCTCTGATGCACTGCATGGGAAATTTCGTCGTTGGAAAGTTTGCGCCTCAACTTTGCTTCCATTTCCTGCGCCACCACGTCGCGCTGCTGCGCGCGTTTTGAAACCGTTTCAGCACATCATCGCTCACACCCTCGATTTCAAATCCATGTCTGGCCGGTTGAATCCGGTAGCCAATTTATTGCACCCGTTTGGCCAGTTCGTTCCGATAGACCGCCGTGCCATAATGAATCGCGTCATACATGCCGCGCGCTTCCAGCGCCTTCCAGCAACACTCCTTCTTGTCGAACGTGGCTTTGAACACCGTGAAATGCGTGTGCAACTGCGGGTCAAGCGCGCGGGAACTGTCATGTACGAATGCTGCGGCCACCGGATTGCCCGTCGCTCTATCCTTCCGAGCGTCCTGCTTACGCACGCGCGCGGCGGCGAAGGTTTCGAGTTCGCGAAAGGCGAGTCTGGCCGCTGGCCTTCCTTCTGGCTCCGCTGCGTCAGCCGTTCGCTATCGTCTGGATTTAGATTTTCGCAGAGCGCATGAAATTGGTCACGGGTGACTCCAGCCGTCAATCCCAACCGTTCCGCACCCGCGCCGATCCACTGGCCGGGACGGATTTCACCGGCGGCGTAGTAATCATTCTGCGCCAGATGCTCGTCGAAATACTTTTCGGCATCCGCCAGATTTTTATGGGCAACCGCAGTAAACATGGAACGTGATTTTATCGGTTTTGAAAAAATTTTTATGCCACGCTGGCACATTCGTTATTTTCTTTCCGGCATTCATTTCCCGAGTAGTGCATCGTGCCTGAACCGGTCAGGCGCAGGGCGTGTCTGGCACACGGGATCAAAACTGAATCCAGTTTTATTCATG
>Ga0302319_10010908_pt1 | contig 17271 bp, 15 predicted proteins | sample Bog_T0_2_FD_203319 | JGI IMG/M metagenome (GOLD analysis project Ga0302319, IMG submission 203319) | Peat permafrost microbial communities from Stordalen Mire near Abisko, Sweden - Bog_T0_2 | ecosystem: Environmental > Terrestrial > Soil > Wetlands > Peat | place: Sweden: Abisko, Stordalen Mire...
GCTTTTGGCTGAAGCGCTCCATCTCCGTCCACGACTGGATGCCGAGCTCGGGAATGACCGCGTGGGGCGGGAGCGGCGTCGGATCGAGCACCCACGAGTAGGGAATGATCCGCTGGAGCAGCTTCTGTCCCTTCTCGCCGATCTCCTGCCGCCAGAATTCCTGGAGAGGGCGCGACCAGAAAAGCGCGAGCCATAATTTTTCCTCGAGGTAAGGCTTGAGCGGCGCGGTGAGCGGCATCCCCGGCTGCCACGCTTCCGCAAATTTTGTGAGTTTGGGATAATCGAACGCCTCGAAAAAGCGGTAGGCCGGCTTGCCGCTGGGGGTGTAGACCTCGACCGGGCGCACGCGGTCGGTGCCGAGGAGCCATTCCATTTCGGGACGATAGCTTGCGCTCTCCTCGGAGATGAGGACTTCGCCGCCGTTAAGGATGCTCTCGAAGCCCGTGCGCATGCCGTCCGCGCCGCCAATCACGCTCTCGCCCAGAGCCGAATAAGTTTCGCCGAGCCACGCGGTGAGTCCGATGCCGCCGGGGACGGAATCGAGTTCGCTCATGGCGAAGGCCTCCTCGGTGAGGATGAGGTCGGGCCGAATCACGGCGGGCACCTGGCCCTTGACCTTGTCGTGGCGCGAAAGGGCGATGAGTTCCGGCGGCTTGCCCGCGTCAAGCAGCGGCGCGACCCAGGAATGCGCCCTGCCCGCGGCACTCTGGCGATAGAGCAGATTGCAGGCGGTGTTGAAGTGGTGCAAAACGATGCCGAGCTTTTCGAGCAGTTCGGCGTGCGCTGGGCTGAGCACAAAAGGTTGCGGGGCGATGCGCCACGTCTTCTCCGCGAAGAGGCCCTCGGCGGGGAGGTGTTCGCGGACGTAATGGGCGCGTTGGAGCGGGGTCATGAGAAGAGGCTAACGTGGCACAAATCGCCGCGGGTGCAAAAGAGGAATAATAGGGAGTTGCGATTGGATAGAGTCTATCGAGTGTGTTGCTGGCTCGTCCGCAGACTGCTACTTGTATGCCATAATGAAACTTCAATACCTTGGCGATGCGAGAGACGCCTTCAAATGGGACCTCTTGCACTGGATATGTACAACATCGCCCTTTTCGAGGCTAGTTTATATCCCAATGCTCACCCGAAATGAAGTTTCAGGAGAGGGCCTTGTCCCCCAACACAGGTTTAAATGCCGATCATTCATTCGGCCCTTTCTTGATTCTCTGAAAGCAGAGCCTCGCTCACTAGATCGCATAAAGGCTTTAGGTTCGATCACAGGTGAGAAATCATTCGAAGTTTTCATTCATGCCCCGGAAAGATGCATCGGCTTTGGCCTGAACAGAAACCAATATTGAAATGATCTAGACATTAGTACGTTTGAAAACTCCATCATTTTTTGCGATCCTGACACTGGTTATGTGCCACGAATGCAATACGAAAAAAAGAAGACCCTGCGCCCAGTTTGGATCGGGCATGATGAATTAAAGAAAATATCTGAGATACTGCCGAAAAGCTCAGTAACGCTCGTTTACCAACATAGGCCTCGCCGCACTTGGCCTGATCTATTCTGCGATCTTTCCAAAAATATTTCTTATGTGGATACAGCAATCGCAGCACATGAAAGTAATCTCGCTTTTGTTGGAATGGCAGGAAATCCCGTTGCCGGAAGGGATATTGTAAAAGCTATGACAGAATATGCCGAGATGCATCCAGATGTTGATGTCACTCCAATCTTTCCTTTTTGCCAAGTAGTGCCTGACACAGATCAGACAGCAATTAATTCTTCCAGGCAAGCCGCTGTTCTCGGATTCCAGATGTTGGATCAAATGGAAGCTGAAGATGAAATGCGACGGTCCTAGACCACCGCTTCATTAGACTCGCACCTGCCCAGTGCCGCGGATGACGTACTTGTAGGAGGTGAGTTCATCGAGGCCCATGGGGCCGCGGGCGTGGAGCTTGTCGGTGCTGATGCCGATTTCCGCGCCGAAACCGAATTCGCCGCCGTCGGTGAAGCGGGTCGAGGCGTTCCAGTAAACGGTGGCCGAATCGACTTCGTTAAGATAGCGCTCGGCCGTGGCCGCGTCGTCGGTGATGATTGAATCGGAATGATGCGAACTGTATTTGGCGAGATGCGCCAGCGCGCCGTCGAGTCCGTCAACCACGCGCGTGGCGAGGATCAGGTCGAGATACTCGGTCGTCCAATCTTCCTCGGTCGCGGCGGTAATCTTTTCGCCGGAAACGAGTTTGCGCACCGTTTCGTCTCCGCGAATTTCAACCCCGGCCTCGGTCAGCGCGGCGGCGATTTGCGGCACGAATTTATCGGCGATGGCGCGGTCGACGAGGAGCGTTTCGATGGCGTTGCAGACGCCGGGCCGCTGCACCTTGGCGTTAAGGATGATTTGTTCCGCCATGGCGAAATCGGCCTTCACGTGGACGAAAACGGAGCAGACGCCGTGCGCGTGCTTGATGACGGGGATGCGCGACTCGGCCACGACGGTCTCGATCAGGCTGTGCCCGCCGCGCGGAATGATGAGGTCGATGAGATCGCTCTGGCGGCAGAGAAATGGGACGAGCGCGCGATCGGTGTTGTCGATCAACTGCACCGCGCCCTTGGGCAGCGAGGCGCATTTTTGCAGCGCCGCGATGAGCGCGCGGTTGGAGTGGATCGCTTCCTTGCCGCCGCGCAGGACGGTGGCGTTGCCGGTCTTAAGGCAGAGCACGGCGGCGTCGATGGTGACGTTGGGCCGCGATTCGAAGATAATGGCGATGACGCCAATGGGCACGCGGATCTTTGAGATTTCGATGCCGTTGGGCCGCGTCCACGAGGTGATTTTTTGGCCGAGGGGCTGAGGCAGCGCGCGCACCTGGCGGACGCCCTTGACCATGCTGGCGAGCGATTTCTCGGTGATGCGCAGGCGATCGATCAGCGACGCATGCAACCCGGCCTTTTCGGCGGCGGCGATGTCGAGGGCGTTGGCGGCGAAGATGGCGGGCGCTTCCTTCTCCAGCTGGGCGGCGATTTCATCGAGCATCTCGTCGAGTCGCGCGGTCGGCAGCGTGGCCAGCGTGCGGCCAGCCTCGCGGGCTTGCGCGCAGAGAAGGCGGACTTCCTGCTCGGGTACGGTGAGAGTGGTCATGGTTGAATTGGGTAGGGATGCGAATCCCTTCGCGTCCCTCGAATATGGGACGGCAGGGGACTGTGTCCCAACCTAAGGATGGAATATAGTCCCGACCGGCTCACCTTGGCAAATCGAGACGAGGACGTTTTTTTGGCGGCCATGGGCGATCTGCATCGGGATGCCCGCCGCGTTGACGAGTTTGGCCGCCTTGAATTTGGAGATCATGCCGCCGACCGAGGTCTGGCTTTGCGTGCCACCGGCGAGCTTCTGGATTTTCGCGGTGATGCCGCGCACGTCGCGGATGAGGCGTCCCGTGCCGTCGGGATTGGTGGCAAGGCCGCGGATGTTCGAGAGGATGATGAGCCGTTCCGCGCGGGCGAGGATGGCGACGTGGGCCGAGAGCTGGTCGTTGTCGCCAAAGCGCGCGCCGACGAGTTCGTCGTAGGAGACAACATCGTTTTCGTTGAAGATGGGAACGACGTCCTTGTGCGCGAGCAGGTGCTCGACGCTGCGCTGGATGTTGCCGTAGAGCGAGCGGCTGTCCAGATCGAGATAGGTCAGGAGCACTTGCGCGACGCGAATTCCGGCGCGACCGAAAGCCTCGTCGTAGAGCCGCATGAGCCGGGGCTGGCCCAACGCGGCGCAGGCCTGCAATTCGGCCATGGCGGTGGGGCGCTTGGTCAGACCCAGGAGCGACATGCCGCAACCGACCGCACCGGAACTGACGACGAGCATTTCGTGGCCGCGACGGCGGAGCCCGGCGACCTGGGCGGCGAGTTGGTCGATCTGGGCGAGATCGATCCGGCCATGGGAGTCACTGAGAATGCCGGTGCCGAGCTTGACCACCCATCGCTTCGGAACCGGACCGGGTTTGGATTGGCTCACGGCAAATAGGCCCGCACGCGACGATAAAGCCGGTAAATTTTCCAGCCATGGCGACCCAGTCTCACCGCGTGCCCGGACCAACCCCGGGGTTTTTCGTGGCTTTGTTTTTGATGAGTCACAGGCTTGGCCGAATTTTTTTTCCTCAGTCCGAAAAGGGTGGAGGCGATGCTGACGACCGCGGGCGCGGCGGCGAACACCCACGGATTTTTGCGGAGAAAGCCAAAACCACGGAGGCCGTATTCGGCGTAGTGAATCGGCTTTTCAATATTGCGATAAGCCTGGGCCAGTTCGCCGCGTTGACGCGCGATTTGCGCGGCGAGCAGGCTGCGGCGCTCATCGATACTCGGGCCACTCATGATTTGGCCTCTTCTTTCTTTGCGGCAATGCGGCTGAGGCCCTCCACATCCCGGCGCAACTCCGCGATGGTCTGGGAAAGGAATTTGGGCCGGGTCAGGACCATGTTGCGCGCCACGAGAAGCAGGATGATGCCGATGATGAAGTAGATGGCGAAAATTCCGCCAATGACTCCGAGCCGGTAAACCGTGTCCCAAAACAGTGCGAGAACGAAGAATGTCGCCCAGAAGAAAGCAGCGAAAAGAGCCAATACGCTGATCAGTCCTGCGATGATGAGCTTGACGCCCCGGACGGCTTCGTCCTCCAACTCCGCAGTGGCAAGGTCGAGCCGCGTGTGGAGAATGGCGAGCAGAACGCTCCAGAATGAGCGCAAGGAGGAGAAGAGGCCCGGGTTTGCGCCCGGGCCGGTGCCTTCAGGGACTGACATGGAGAGATGCCCCGGGAGGGTTAATCGTCGCGGCGGCTGCGCAGGAAGGCGCCGGCGGAAAAGCCGATGCCGAGGACGAAACCGATGCCGGCGGCGATGCCGACCGCGTTCCAGGGATTATCGCGGACATAGGTATCGGTGACCGCAAAGGCTTCCTGGCCCTTGGCTTTGACGTGGCCATGCGCGTCGCTCAGTTTGTCCTGCGCAATCTTGAGGCTTTCTTCAACCTTGACGCGGGCTTCGGCGGCTTTGTCGCCCACGACGGAGGCGGTGGCTTTGAGCAGATCCTGGACATCCTTGGCCAGCACTTTGACATCTTCGACGAGTTTATCGCGGGTTACCGACGCATTTGAATTGGTGTGATTAGACATAAAATATATTCCCTTTGAAACCACTTAAGCTTAGAGAGGGCCGAATGCAAGTATTGATTGGTAAAAGGCTTCCCCGAATTACGGGTTCATGCCGGTCGAACCGGAATTCGGAGCGGGGCTGTCGGGGGTGGGAGCGGTATCCGGCGTCGGGCTGGTATCCGGGCCCGGACTCGTGTCCGGCTTGGTCTCCTGCTTTTCCCCCTGCTTGGGGCCGAGGACGATGAAGAGTTCATCCAACTGGTTGAGATCAGCGGTCGGCTCGATGACCGCCTGGCGGTAAAGTCCGAAAGTCGGATATTCGTTGTTCAAGGGAGGAACCTCGATGACCGTGCCGAGACGCAGCCCGGCGGGGAAGTAGGGGCCGAGCCCGCTGGTGACGACGAACTGGCCGACGGCGACCTGTGATTCCTTGGGGAGGTAATTGACTTTCACGCGCGGTTTGCCCTCCTCAAAACTACCTTCTCCCTGCACGATGCCCTGGTCGTGGGTGCCCTCGACCGTGGCGGAGATGCTGCAGTTGTCATTCACCATGAGAATGACATCGGTCGTATCGCGGGAGACGTTGCCGGTCTTGCCCACGACGCCGCGGGGGGAAACCACGGGCTGGTCCTTGGCCAGGTCGGGATCGTCCTGCCAGCCGACATTGACCTGGACGGTATCCCACCAGCTATTCGGTTCGCGGCTGAGGACGCGGCAGGCGCGCAGGCGATAGGGCGAGGCGTCGCGGAAACCGAGCATTTCCCGCAGCCGCGAGTTTTCCGCCGACTTATCGGCCAGCACTTTGTTTTGCACGGTGAGTTCGGCCACCTGCTCGCGTAATTTGGCATTCTCGGCCTGGGCCTGGTCCAGCGTGGTGAGCTTGGTGTTCATCCGGCTGAAAAAGGCCTCGGGCTTGTCCGCCGTGCGGAGGACCGGACCGAACAATTCCATCGTCTCCTTGCGCATCGATTGGGCGACTTGATCCGGCAAAAGGAAACAGGCCACCACCAGAGCCGACCCGATGCCCAGAACCAATAGGAAGTACGCGCTTTTGTTCACCGGAAAGAATCCACCTCAAGATAGCTGGACAACCGCGATCTGTCCCGTGGAATCAAATACGGCGCTCGGATTCAGCCGCTTTTTTCATGTACTCGAATTCCTGGAGCACCTTGCCGGTGCCCTCCGCGACGGCGCTAAGGGGATCCTCGGCGACATGGACGGGCAGCCCGGTTTCTTCCGCCAGCATTTTATCGAGACCGCGCAACAACGCGCCGCCACCGGCGAGGACGATGCCGCGCTCGACGAGATCGGCGGAGAGTTCGGGCGGGCAGCGTTCGAGGGTGATGCGGATCGATTCGACGATAACCTGCACCGGTTCGGCCATGGCTTCGCGGACTTCCTGCGAGGTGATGGTGAGGGTCTTCGGCAGGCCGGCGACGAGATCGCGGCCTTTGACTTCCATCGTGCTTTCCTTCTCGACGGGATAGGCCGATCCGATCTTGATCTTGATGTCCTCGGCGGTGCGTTCGCCGATCATGAGATTGTAGGCGCGGCGCATGTAGTTGATGATGCTCTCGTCGAGCTCATCGCCCGCGACGCGGACGCTGCGGCAAAAAACAATTCCGCCGAGGGAGATGATGGCCACTTCGGTTGTGCCCCCGCCAATATCGACGATCATGTTGCCCGCCGCTTCCTGCACCGGGAGGCCGACCCCGATCGCCGCGGCCATCGGTTCTTCCATGAGATAAACGTCGCGCGCGCCAGCGTTGATGGCCGAGTCTTTGACCGCGCGCTTTTCCACTTCGGTGATGCCGGTCGGCACGGCGATGACGATGCGGGGACGGCGCTGCCAGCCATGCCAGCCACGGTTGCTGCTGACTTTGTGGATGAAGGCCTTGAGCATCGCCTCGGTGATTTCAAAATCGGCGATGACGCCATCCTTCATCGGGCGGACCGCAATGATATCGCCCGGCGTGCGGCCCAGCATCCGCTTGGCTTCATCGCCCACGGCAAGCACCCGCTTCGAGCCGGCCTTGATGGCGACGACGGAAGGTTCGCGCAGGACGATGCCGCGATCGCGAACGTAAACCAGCGTGTTGGCCGTACCGAGATCAATGCCGATGTCGTTGGAGAAAAGACCGGAGAAGAGATTCATTTTAAAGGTGCCGCTGGAAAAAAGTTTGTAAGTTTATCAGAGAGATCGGAATAGGCTGGCGATATCTTACACAAAAGTCACGAAAAAGACCATTAAATTGATTCGCCTAGCCGCACCTCTTGTCTAGGGCGCCCCGAGGAGAGCGTCAAGGGCGATTGGCCTCCGCTCCTGTGGTTCTGTGGATGGCAGTAAAGCTATACCTAAAGAGCCGCCTGGTGATACCGCCGACGCGCGGCTCCAGCCGCGCGCAACTACTGCCCTGCGCAGCAGTCGGACCGGCGGGATTTGAACCCGCGACCTCTTCCACCCCAAGGAAGCGCCCTACCAAGCTGAGCTACGGCCCGTTTACCTCTGAAAACTGTCGTTGGAAGGCGAGGGCGTTTTATCGCCTTGCATACAGCCTGTGCATACAGTAAGATTTTCGGATGTCACAACGAAAAGGCTTTGAACCTGTAAAACTGCGCAATGGAAATAAAGTGCCATACCTTCTAAGGAATTGTTCGAGCCGCACAATCTACGCGGTCTTTCGAGTGAAGGGAAGAAAATTACCTGTGCGTCGTAGTCTCAAGACAGAAGACACCCAAGTCGCCATCGGTCGGCTGCCAGGAGTCCAGAAGGAGGAAGAGGACAAAATTCGACCCAAGGCGGCATCGACCACCGTGGCCGTAGCGGTCGAAAATTACGAGGGCACCCTTGGAGTCCTGTCCGACAACACGCGTGAGTATCGTCGGTATATCATCCGGAAATTTCAAAAGGAAATCAACGTCCTCCGATTGCAAGACATTACACCGGGAGCCGCCGAGCGTTGGCTGGCAAATCTGATTAAGGGAGGGCTTGGGGAAGATTCGTACAATAAGCATCTCAACGTCTTGAGGGATTTTTTCAAGCTGGCCCTACGCGACAGCGCATTGACCGCATCTCCGGTAGCTCACCTGAAATGCCGAAAAGTGCCCAAGGTGCTTTCCATTCTCCCTACCGATGAGCAATACGAGGTCCTTTTGAAAGACATTCGCGATAACAAAAGCAACCGAAGTGGCGCGGAAACAGCCGATTTGATCGAGTTCATGAGTATCGCCGGGGTAGGCAATGCCGAGGCAGAAGGCTTAAAGTGGGAGCGGGTCTATTTCACCGACAACGCTTACGAACTCTTCCGCAAAAAGACTCGTCAATACTATCGTAGGGAGATGACCCCCAAGGTCAGGGAGCTTTTATTGCGCCGCTACAACGCGAGCGACAAGCTGGGAAAGAACAGGGTTTTTACCGTGAAAAATCCTATCAAAGCGATTAAGGGAGCTTGCAAGAGACTTCAACTCACGAATTTCTCGCCCCGAACCATGAGGAAGTATTTTATCACCCGCGCGCTGCGCAATGGCGTCCAGGTGGACATTATTGCCAAGTGGCAGAATCACCACGACGGCGGAAAACTGATTTTGAACACCTACGGCCAAGTGACCCCGGAGCGCGAAAAGGAAGCGTTGGCGAAGATGGCTTAGAGCATGGTCGCAAATCGTTCCAATTCCCGATGCGAGATGAGGACTTTGGTAAAGCCTGGATGCTTTCGGATCAAGCCTCGTTCGATCAAATCGTAAAGTTTTTTGGGTTTGATGGCCAAAAGGCCGCACGCTTCCTTGGTTCCATAAAGAAGCTTGGTTGATGTAGTGTTGAGAAGATTTTCCATTAGAACCTCCGGGTTGTTTTGAGGCAAAGTAAACAAGGACAACAAAGTTGTCAAATATGTTTTTGTTGTGCTTTCGCGCAAAGTGATCAGAATGGGTTTATGGCAAAAAATAAACGCATTTACGTGGCAATTCCGACCGGCATAACCGCAGACATTGAATCACTGGCAAAGGAGTTGGGCCAGAATCCCAACCAGTTTGGAGTGCATTGCATCGAAGGTTGTATAGCTGCGATCAGGGCCGATAAGTCGCTCGCTGTCCCAATCGTTCAGCACGCGCGTCGTATTTTACGGAAGGACAGTGCTGCCGCAGATCGACTCCTCGTTGACCTATTGGAGAAGACTTTTCCGGATCTTCCCAAAAACACCGGACGCTTTAAGGAACTTCTCATTGAAGAAACCAACAAAATTGATGGCCAATTGAGCCCGGACCGGCTCAAGGCAGCTCATTCGATAGCGATGGCGCGATGGAAAGCCGAAGCCAAGAGTTAAATCTGTAAATCTTCTGGCTTTGCCTTCACAGGTTCGAATCCTGTTCTGCCCACGCCCCTCTTAACTACTTGTTTTTGATGGGCTTGCGATGCTGATATGGGCATGGTTCGATTTCCTTTTGCACTATATCGTTCTTTATCGCATCGGTCAAAATTAGGGTACTTTTAGGGTACTTGCCAAGGCTTCCCCAAATCTACTCGTAGCGAGTGCGCTGAAACATTACCAGTATCAGCAGGTACATCGTAAGCGGTGCACTGAGCACCTGTTGACAGGCGATTTGCCTGTAGACTTGCACGGGTCATAGAGACCGTATTTGTAAATCTACGGTCTCTATGACGGGTGTCGTAGGTCAGGCGGCGTGCGCAATCTGTCTGGATTTTCGATCTCGCGCCCAAGCTTCGGGCGTTAGTTCGTCGATCTGCCAGTTGGTGGCCGAGGGCAGGCGCGTGAGGGTGTCACGCACGTAGGCGAAGGGATCGAGTCCACGACGACGGCAGCACTCGACGATGGTGTACAGGATGGCGCTGCGCTGGCCGGTCTCAGCCTGACCGACGAACAGCCAGTTTTTCTTTCCGAGAGCGGTGGGGCGAATGGCATTCTCCACGAGGTTCTGATCGATCTCCACCCGACCGTCGGCGAGGTACACGCCGAGTTGCGGCCACAGGTTCAAGGTGTAGGCGATAGCCATCCCCATTCCGCTACGAGGCAGGTAGCGCCTCTTGATTTTAAGCCGGGTGAGGACGCGATGGAGCCGGGCGTAAACGGGTTTGGCTTGATGGGCACGCATCGCGGCACGTAGTTGAGGACCGCTCTTGGCACGGCGCAGCTTACGCTCGATGCCATAGAGATGATTGATCTGGCGCAGGAGCCAGGTGGCCATCAGTGGGTCCTGCTCACGGGCTTCATGGAACTTGCGTCGAACGTGCGCCCAGCAGGCCGCCAGTTCGATGTCCTCCCTTTTGCGAGCGAAGCTGCCATAGGCTGAGTAACCGTCGCATTGCACGATGCCGCGAAAGTCCACCGGCAACACGTTGTCCAGGCAGGCCGCGCCTCGACTGGTTTGCCACTGATAGACAACATCACCACTGGGGCGTGATGCCGTCCAAAAGTAGCCCATTCTGGCTGTGCCGTGGCCAGGCTCAAGATAGGGCACCGGCGTCTCATCAACCTGCACATAGCCGCCGGCCATCACGCCCGTGCGGATGTGCCGGTAGATCGGCCCCAACCAATCGGCGGCCAGCTCCAACCAGCGCACCATCGTGTGCCGGGATAAATCCACTCCATGCCGGGTGCGATAAATTTGCTCCTGCCGGTAAAGCGGAAGGTGATCCACGAACTTGCTCACGATGATTTGCGCGAGCAGTCCCGGAGCCGCGCCACCACGCTCCTGCAAAACCGAGGGAAGCGGCGCGATGATCGGCTTGGCCCAAACATCCTGACGCGAGACATACTTGCGCCGGACCAGTCTGCGTCTCAGGAACCGCGCCGGTTCATAGTCGAGTTGTTCGCTGACTTCCTCGCCGATGCAGCGCCACTGTTCGGGTTGGGCCGTGACCTCTTCGGGGTCGATGACCTGTTCGACGACAGGTAAATCTTGGGGCCAGCGATCTCGGCCACGCTTCGCTTCGGCACGAGCTTGGGGTTGAGGGTCAGCCTCCTCCAATGCGGAGGAGGCTACCGGTTTTCCCGGCGTGTTCTCCGTTTGCAGCAAAAACAAATCAAGCTGCGATGCATCGAGTTTTTCACTGCTGGCTCCAAAGATTTTGCGGATGAGAAGATCGACCTTCTGACGCAGCAGCGTGTTCTCGGTCTGAAGCTCCTCGACCCGTTGGAGCAGTTGCTTTTTGCTCAGCTCTTTCACTCGACTGCCGTGAAGCAGGAGCCGAGCCGTTTTCTTGCATTTTCAGAGGTAAATGTTCAATCGCCGCGATCATACCAAGGACGCATTTTCGCTCCCCGTAGATCGACTCCGCCGGTGAGCATCGCCAAGGCTTCCGAGCGCAGCCGGATGACTTTCTCCTCGCCCTCCGGCCACGAGAACGTTCCCTTTTCCAAGCGCTTCGCCATCACCCACAACCCCGTTCCATCCCAGTAGAGGATTTTGAGCCGGTTGCGTCGATGGTTGCTGAAGACAAAGAGGGCTCCGTCACGCACATCCTCGTGCAGCGCCGTGGCCGTCAGCGCAGAGAGGCCCTCGAAGCTCTTGCGCATATCGCACGGTTCCACCGCCACGTAAATCTTGAGACTGGCCGTAAAACTCAGCATGCCGATGACGTTCCCAAGTGCCGCAACACCACCGCCGCCCATCGCGCCTGATCCTCACCCTCGATTTTCCACCACACACCGCCCGGTCCGTGCATGACCAAAGATGACGGGGCCGTCTGCTCACCGGCAGGGGGCTTTTGCTCCCCGGCCACCACCGCTTCCAACCACCGAACATCCGGCCCAGGTTCTCCCCGCGACTCGATTGGCCCGCCATCTTTCCTTCGCTGCTCCTTGCGGCGCTGCTGCACCCAATACGCGAACGTCGAATACTTCACCCCAGCCCACTTCGCGAACTGCGCCCCGCTCATACCACTCTTGCTGAACTCTTCCAACAACGCCGCCCGCCGATCACGGGTAACAACCACTCGCCCCTTGGCATCGGTTCGTAGAACAACTCCATCGGTCATAGAGACCATAGTCGAAAATCTACGGTCTCTATGACACCTCCAACTCAGGGTGCTTCACGCACCGCTTACAGAGCAAATACCAAACCTATCGTCAATAGTTTCAAGCAAGACGGCTCCGGTATTTCTGTTACTACAATATTGCTATATAGCAGTTGACCAGCTCCTCCCAAATTAGTCGTGGCATAACCACCCAGGCCAATCTGAAAGCTTGACGAAAGACCAAGCCCACTCACGTTGTATTGAATGGTCTGCCCCCCGACGTTGTCGGTTAGGATATTACCAAATTTAGTAACTATTATTTGTGTCCAAGTATCATTGGGAAAAGCATGACTTAAAGCCGTTGCCAAGGTTTCGGAAGCTGTCGGAAAGAAGTATTGGTTATAATTTGTAAAGTCTGTTGCCGACACAATATTAATCGATGGAGTGTCCGTATTTTGTGGAGAATTTGTAACTCCAACGCCTCCTGTCGTTCCATTATTGAGCAGCATGACATGCGAATCCCCGTCGCCGGAATTATTGTAAACTTGATAGCTAAGTTGAAAATTACCTGTGACTGTAACTGGGAGGGTATCCCAGATGCCTCCCTCGTTCAATACAAGATCTGTGCCGTTACTGGTAAGCGAAGCCCCAAAAGGATACGTTATGACAAAGCCTGTGGTATTCGCACCCGTATTTGAATAGACTATCTGACCTTTTACTGATGTGGCTAACAGAGCCAAAAATAAGGTAGCAATAGCAAATGTTGTATTAATTTTTATAAAAAATATATTTTTCATAAACGGCAATTAGAATGCCTTTTATATTAACAGCGTCAATTATTTTTACGATTCAGCACTGTCTTTCACTCTCCCAATCCGCAATTCGTATTTGCACGCGATTGCGGTAATCATCCCAATCGAGCGTGCCAGCCAGCCGCGTCGGTACCTTTGACCAATCGTGCTCGCCGAGTCCAAAGCCGACCGCCTCAATCTCGCCCCGCTCGCCGCGCACGAACAGCTTCACGTGGTTCTTCCCAAAATGCTGCGCAGGCCGCGTATAGGTGATCGCCTCGAAAAGAAAAACCGGTTCGGGATTCATCCGGCCAAATGGCGCCAGCTCCTCGAACTGGCGATAAAGCTGATCGCTCACCTCCGGCAAGGAGATCGCGCCGGACAAAGCCAGCGTCGACTGGAAAACATCATCGCCCGCCTGCGCGCGCACATGCTGGTTGAACGCCGCGCGAAAGGCATCGACCCGCTCGGCGCGCAAGTTCAGACCGGCGGCCATGTCGTGCCCGCCAAAAAGCTCCAAAAATTCCGCGCAATCCCGCAGCGCCTTCACGAGCGAAATTCCGTCAATGCTGCGCCCGCTTCCCTTTCCCATGCCCTCCTCGTTCAGGCCAATGACAATGGTCGGGCGGTGATAGCGCTTCTGCAAACGAGACGCGACGATGCCGATCACACCCCAGTGCCAGCTTTGACCCGAGAGCACGATGCCCCAGTCGCGCGCCGGATCGTAAGTCTCCTGCAACTGCGCCTCGGCCTGGAGAAACGTCTCCATCTCCACAGTCTGCCGCTCGCGATTGTTTCGATTCAATTCGGACGCAATCGCCGTCGCCTCCGCGCGGTCATCGGTCTGGAGCAGCCGCAAGGAAAGCATCGCGTCGCCCAGTCGTCCGCTGGCGTTCAGTCGCGGCCCAAGCCGAAAGCCGACATCCTGCGCCGTGACCGGATAACTCACCTGGCTCACTTCCACCAGCGCGTGCAAGCCGGGCCACAGCGTGTGTTCCAGCTGGCGTAATCCGCGCCGGACGAGCACGCGATTTTCTTCCACCAGAGGAACGATGTCGGCTACCGTGCCGATGGCGACGAGGTCGAGATACTCACGCAGGTCGATCCTGCCGTTCCCCTCCTCCGCCAGCTTGAGCAACCCGTGGCAGACCTTGAAAACCAGTCCCACGCTGGCGAGATAATCGAGGACTCCATCCCTCTGCGGATTGACCAGGGCATGAGCGGCGGGAAGTTCCGGCGGCAGTGCGTGATGATCGATGATGACCACATCGATGCCCCGTTCGCGCAGCCAGGCGACCTGCTTCAGTGCCGTCGTGCCGCAATCGACCGCGATCAGCACGGCGGGCCGATGTTGCTCCACGCACCGCTCAACGCCATCCTGACTGAGACCGTAGCCCTCCTCCATCCGCAGCGGCAGGAAAGTCTCCACCTCCGCGCCGAGCTTTCGCAGGACGCGCCAAATCAAGGCGCTCGACGTAATGCCATCGACATCGTAATCGCCAAAAACCACCATCTTCTCGCGCGCACCAATTGCCTGGAGAATCCGCTCCGCCGCGCGGCGCAGGTCCGTGAGCAGAAAAGGGTCGCCGAGCGATTGCAGGCGCGGATCGAGAAACGACCGGACCTGGTCGCGGTCGCGATACCCGCGCTGCCAGAGAAGCGACGCCACCTGCGGATGGAGATCCAACTCGCGCGCCAGCTCCCGCGCTTCCGCCGTGGGCGAAGCCTGCACCCATCGCTTGCCGAGGGCGCTCAGATTGCTCATCGCTTCACTTTGCCGTTTCTTTCCGCGAGGACAAGGCACGATCCGTTCAGCGCGGTGAAATCACTTTCAGCTTGGGGAAATAACGCCGCAAGTATCCCCGGTCCGCTGCCGCCAGCTGATCGCATTGGCGAAGAGCATGTGCGCCGATGAGAAAATCGGGAATGAGATGCCCGCGTGGACCGCCTGCGCGCCGATAAGATTTGAATATGGCACCTGCAAGAATTGCAGCGTCCACACTTAACGGCTCATACTCGATTTGAAGATCTTGCAGAAACGGGACGACACCCGCGGGGTCGTGAAACAATGCGGATGTTTCGGAAAGAACGACTTCACATACCACCAACCGGCCCATCGACCTTTGGTCTTCGAGGAGTTTTAGCCAGGCACTGTAGTCAGCGTCTCCCTTGCCGATAGCCACTAACACCGAACTATCGACTGCCGTCATCATGAATAGTCGGAAGGGCCTCGCAGCCACTCCATCCATTCCTTAACGCTCTTGCCTTTGAGGTCCTTTTTCATCCGTCCTACGGCAGAACGCATCCGCTTCACATCGATCTCTTTGCTCGCCTTGAGAAACGGCGCGTTCTCGTCGAAGTTGAGCACATCGCCCGCCTTCAGACGAAATTTCCGTCTTAGCGCGATGGGGATCGTGATCTGTCCCTTGGAAGTAAGGGTACTATGCATCACTCCAAGGTAAGGAATTTTAGTAAGGAATCAAGCAGATAGCCTTCTGAACTGCCATTCCCGCTCAAACCCCAACAGCCGCTTTTTTGCCCGGAGTCTTGGCGATCAGGTTCGAATTGGCCGCAGGCGCCGACCCATGTCCCACCTTGCCGAGCCACCAGGCCAGGCCGGGCGAGATGAAGTGCGACGAATAGATGCCCGACATGATGCCGACAAACATCGTGAGCGAGAAGTCGTGGATCACCGGCCCGCCAAAGACAATCAGCGCGCCCGTTGCCAGCAAGCAGGTGCTGCCGGTCAGGATCGTCCGCGCCAGCGTCAGGTTCAGGCTGCGATTGATCACCTCGTAGAACGTCCCCTTCTCGCGCAGACTCGCGCCCTCGCGGATACGGTCGAACACCACGATTTTGTCATTGATCGAATAACCGGCGATGGTCAGCAACGCGCCCACCAGCGGCAGCGTCAGTTCGCGCCCCAGGAGCGCCATGATGCTCAGCGCGATCAGCACGTCATGCAGCTGACCGACCGCCGCCGCAATGGCATAAGACCACTCGAAACGGATCGCCGCGTAAACCAAAATGCCGAAGAGTCCCAGCAGCAACGCCGTGATCGCCTTCTGCTTCATCTCGCCGCCGACCTGCGCGCCGATTTTATCGACCGACCCGGCCACAAACCCAGCCTGCGGGAAAGCATCCTTGAGCACCTGAACGGCGTGTTCACCCTGCTGCTCCTCAGTCTGGATTTGCAGTGCATGTGAACCTGAAACCGGCTGGAGCGTCACATCGGTCAACCCGCTTTTCGCCAGGGCCTCGCGCACCTGCCCGATATCCACGGCCTGCGCGTAAGTCATCGTCACCGCATCGCCCCCCTTGAAATCGACCCCAAGAAGTGTTTCGCCCTTCATGCCAACGGCTACCGCACCCAAAATGATCAGAACCAGGGAAAGAATCAGCCCCGCGCCGCGATACTTGAGGAAGTCGAAGCGCGGCGACTTGATGAATTGCAACATCGAAAGATTCGGCTTCTCCGTTGCGGTTAAAATCCAGTCGAACGTGTTGCGCGTCACCACCAGCGCGGCGAAGAGATTGGCCACGATGCCGAGCACGAGCGTCACCGCAAAACCGCGCAACGGCCCCGTGCCGAAATAAGCCAGCACGATGGCCGGAATCAGCGTCGTCACGTTCGAGTCGAAAATCGCGCTGAACGCCTTCTCGAAGCCGATATCGATGGCCGAGCGCGCCGGCTTGCCGAGCGCCAACTCATCGCGGATGCGCTCATAAATCAGCACGTTCGCATCGACCGCCATGCCGATGGTCAGCACGATGCCCGCAATTCCGGGAAGCGTCAGCGTGAAGTGGAACTGCGCGAGCAGCCCGAAGAGCAGCACCAAATTTACCGTCAACGAAAGAACCGCGATCAATCCCGACACCCGGTAATAGATCGCCATGAACGATATCACCAAAATCAGCGCGATGATCCCCGCCTGCAAGCCGCTCCTGATCGAGTCCGCGCCCAGCGACGCGTCGACCGAACTCGTGCTCAGCATCTTGATCGGATTCTCCAGCGGATTCTGCATCACACTGGCCAGTTCCTCGCATTCGGCCGCGTTCATGTTCGCCCCGCTGATCTCTCCCGCGCCGTTCAGGATGTAATGGCTCTCATCAGTCGGCAAGGTGGGCGCGCTCCGCACCTGGTTATCCAATATAATCGCCATCTGGCGGCCAGGATAAGTCCGGCACATATCGGCCATCGCCTGCGTTCCCTCGGAATCGAGTTGAAATTCGACCAGGTCCTGACCGAACTGGTTTTTGTTCCAATTGGCGCGCGTCACATGCTTGCCCGAAATCGAAGCCTGACGATTGACCACAATTTCGCTGACGACGTCCTTGCCCTGCGGATCCTTCTGCACCTCGGGCAAAATTTCATAGTCGAGCGCGT
>Ga0302319_10010909_pt1 | contig 17270 bp, 13 predicted proteins | sample Bog_T0_2_FD_203319 | JGI IMG/M metagenome (GOLD analysis project Ga0302319, IMG submission 203319) | Peat permafrost microbial communities from Stordalen Mire near Abisko, Sweden - Bog_T0_2 | ecosystem: Environmental > Terrestrial > Soil > Wetlands > Peat | place: Sweden: Abisko, Stordalen Mire...
CGATCTACAACCTGCTTTCTTCGGCCAAGAAATCCATCGACATCACCATCTACGAACTGAGCGACACGCAGGTCACGACAATCCTCACCAAGGCCGCGGCCAACGGTGTCTCTGTCCGGATCATCCTCGACCAAAACAACGAGAAGGCCAACAACACCGTCGCCTTCAACACCCTCACCGCCGGCAAGGTCGCTGTTCACTGGGCCAATCCCGCTTACGCCTGCACACACCAGAAGACCATCACCGTCGACGGGACCACCTCGGCCATCATGACCCTCAACCTCACGCCGCAGGACTACGCCACCACCCGCGACTTCGCCGTCATCACCAACAACCCCGCCGACGTTGCCGCCATCGAGACCACTTTCAACGCCGATTTCGCCAACACCGCCATCACCGCTCCCACCGGCGACAACCTGGTCTGGAGCCCCACCAACTCCCGCAGCGCTCTCACCGACCTCATCGAGGACGCAACCAAATCACTGCTCATCTCGCAGGAGGAGTTTGCCGACACCGGCCTCCAAACCCTCGTCGAAGCGGCCCTCCGGCGCGGCGTGGCCGTCACGCTGGTGCAGGAAAACATGGGCGGTAAATACTCGTCAGTTCTCACCGCCCTCAAGAGCGCCGGCGCCACCATCGCCATCTACAGCTCCAAGACCGGCTATTACATTCATGCAAAAACCGTTCTCGCCGACTACGGCACGGCACAGGCCAGGCTCTTCGTTGGCAGCGAGAACTTCTCTACCGATTCGCTCGACAAGAATCGCGAACTGGGCCTGATCATTTCAGACCCCGATTGCTTGGCGGGCGTTGGAGCCGCCATCACCGCCGACTACAACGGTGGAACCAAATACTGAGAACCTGCTCATCACATCGGACTTCAGGGCATTCCGCCCAGCGGCAGGAACCGTCGCTGGGCGGAAGTTTTTCTCAGGCATTGTTCTTGAATTCCTTCAGGCAATCCCTCACCGCTTCCACACGGCGGCGTCGAAGCTGTGCGGGCAGGCGTACCCCTCAGCCCGGTACAGATCGATCGCATCCGTGTTGGATTCGGTGACGGTGAGTGAAATCTCGGTGACGCCCAGGCGCATGAAGTGGAAGGCGGCCAGGGAGAGCAACAAGCGAGCCAGTCCGCGCCGCCGATAGTTGGGATGGACGCAGACCTGCGTGATGTGACCGCTCTCGGAGCTGACGCGGGAACCCAGCACCAGGCCCACGATATCGCGGCTGGCGCGCTGGACGATCACATGGGAGACAGGCGCGGTGAACGTCCCGCAGCCGGAGTAGCGGACGATGTTATGAAGAAACCGGAGCGAGCCCTGTGTGGTTCGGTACTGGTCGTTGATGATGCTGTCTGCATGATCGCGATAGGCCTCGGTGATCAATCGGCTGGCGGCGGCTAGATCTTCGTCGCGCCACGGGCGCAGTTCCAGGCCGCCGGGCAGGTCGGTGCGGGGCTGATGCCAGAGATTGTGAAGAGGCTGCACCATGAAAAGGCGGCGGAAGACCTCGAAACCGGCCTCGCGAAACAACGCGGCGTGCGTGCCTGATGAATGCAGCAGAAGTTGAGACTCGATACGATCCACCTGCGGCGAGTTCTGTAGTAACTCGAAGAGATGGCGGAGCAGGGTTGCCTCAATTTCGAGAGCCGGCGCGGGGACGGGGCGAGGAGAAACCAGTCCCCATACAGAATCCGAAAGGGATGTGCCTGGAGGGTTGGAGAGGGCAAAAACGTCGCCGATGACCGCCTTGGTCTCCTCGTAAACGCAAAAGGCATATCCGGTCACCTGGCCTGCCTCCAGGGCTGCGTAGCCAGGTAGCATGTGGCTGTCAAGATACTGCATAAGGAGCCGTGCGGAGGTGCGATAGTCCCAGTGCAGGCGCTGCTTCCACAACTCTCCTTCGACTTCCAGCACAGGGCGGAGCATGGGCGCCGTGAAGTGCCGAAGATCGAGGATCTCGATGGAAACGCCCGTTGCCATGGTCTTCCTCTGGATGCAAGCCGTCTGAGGGCTGTCCACAATGCGGCTCAAGCCCGGATCGGATAAGGCTTCAGCGAAGGCGTGCGGCGATTCGATGCCTACTGGCCACTTTGCCACGAATTGCGGCCAAGTGCAACTCGATGTTCAGCTTATCGGCTGCCAACCAGATAGACTACCAGTCCCTGCTCTGGCCAGGTGAAGAGTTGTTCATAATGGCGGCCTTCAAGGTACTCTTCGAGCGCCGCCGGAGTATCCAGGTCCACGCCGCCGCGGCCAGCCACTCGCACCACCAGCAGATGCTGCCCATCTGGCACGCCGGCCTGCTCGTAGTTGATTACCTCGGCATTGCGATAGAAAGATAGCCCATACTCCACGTCGCGCCGGACGCGGAAGACGGCCACGGTTTCATTCGCGGGGGCCAAGGTAGCAAGCCGTTCGGCAAGAGGACGGGCCGAATAGGCGCGGTCAAGCACGTGAATGACCCGCTTGCTGGCGGCAACCTCGGGAATACCGAAGAAGGGGCCAACGCCGTAAAGGAAAACAACCAGCACCGCCAACACAGATGTGGTGACCAGGCGGAGCCGTACCACGCCAAAGCCTTTCACCACAACCAGAATCAGCAGTGCGGAGCCAACGGCGGCCAGCACTGCTGCCGCGAGTTTGTCTGTGGGCGGCACCTTGGGGCCGTGGACCACAAACCAGGGCAACAGCAGTGTAAACACGGTCATCACGCCGCAAAGCGCCGCATGACCCATGAGAATCCAGCGGTTGAGACCCGTCCTGCGGCGGAAAAGGTAGTCTCCGGTGAGGATGGCGATGGGCGGTATCGAGGGAAGAATGTAGCCCGGCAGCTTGGATTTGGAGAAGGAGAAAAAGACGATGGGAATCAGCGCCCAGATCACCAGAAATTCGGGAAAGGCATCGCCGGGACGGTTGGAGCAGGGCTTGGGATTCTTGGCCCGGCGCAGGCGCCACTCCGCGACCGAGGTCTGGACGCCGTCTACCAATGCCCGGACAGCGACAACAGTCCAGGGCATCATAGCCAGCACCACGACTATCAGGTAGTACCAGAACGGCTGAACGTGCTGATAGCGGTCGGTGGTAAAGCGCTCGATATTGTGTTCGAGAAAGAACTCGCGGAAGAAGGTTGGATTCTGATGCTGGACGGCAATGAACCAGGGCAGAACCATGGCGAAATAGAGAACTACGCCGGGCCACCAAAGGGAGCGCCGCAGGATAGACCATTCGCGGCGCAAAAAGGCAAAGGCGGCGATGATGACCAAGGCCAGAAATGGCGCTACCGGTCCTTTGGCCAGGGTGGCCAGTCCGGTGAAAAAGTAGATGTCGTAGAGCCAGAATTTGGAATCCGTCTCATACCATGCGTACCAGCCGAGCAGGCCGATGGCCAGCGGCGCGGCCATTTGCATATCGGTGGAGGCGCCTCGGGCAAATCCGATGATGCCTGCGCAGGCTACGGTGATCAGCGCGGCATCCAGGTGGCCTCCAGGCCGGAACCGCCGCATGTGCAGATAGATCAGGCCGACCATGATGAAGGCGAAGGTGGTGGAGGGCAGGCGGGCGCTCCAGTCGTGAACGCCGAAATCCTGAAACAGAAACATGGCGCGCCAGTAGTAGAGCGCGGGTTTCTCAAGCCAGGGATGGCCGTAGAGGTAGGGAGTTACGCAGGCACTGAGCTTGTCTCTGAGCGTGTGCGCGGCGTCGAACCGGCCGAGCATCTCGTGGGCGATTTGCGCATAGCGAGGCTCATCGGCGCCCACCAGGCCCAATCCATCACCGCCAAGCAGAGGCGTAAGGCCATAGGTGAGAAAGAAGACAGCGAAAAGAAGAAAAACGGATGCTTCGCAGACGGTGGCCCAACTGGGCAGCCGCCTGTGCCTGCTTTCGGGCGATTCCGGAGCAGAGGGTTCCAGAGTTGTTTCCACTTCCAGCGCTTCTCCAGTTCCAGTGTCTCTTTCGAGCGGGAACACCTGCTTGTTCCCGTACATAAAAACCACACCGGCTCTGGTCACAGCGCTTGGGGGAGCTGACCCAGCCGGATTGCAATCCGCGCTTTGCAGAAAAGCGGGGAAAACGATCGAGTTTCAACAGGGTCAAGGCTAACAGATCGGCGCGGGAATTCGATGGCTTTCACGCCTTTTCTGCTATCAACTCAGCCACGCCGCGGCGCAATTCAACCAGAATTGTCTCGATCGCGCAATCCAGAGGCCCTGCAACCGAGCAGCCAGCCAAGTTTTCGTGGCCTCCGCCGCCCAGCCGTTCGGCTATTGCGGCCACGTTGACTTTGCCTTTGCTGCGCAGGCTCATGCGGATGCGCCCTTCGGGGAGCTCGCGCAGAAAAGCCGCGGCCTCAACGCCGGAGATGCACACCGCATAGTTCACTATGCCCTCGCAGTCCTCCTCCACAGCGCCCGTGCGGACCATATCGTCATGTGTGACCCAAAGCCAGACCAAGGGGCCGTCGCGCTTCAAAGTGCAGAGCGCCGCGCCTAGCAGGAGCATCTTCGAGGTGGATGTGGAGAAGCACACATCCTGAGCAATGCGGATGGGGTCGGCCCCGGCAAGCGCAAGATCTCGCGCCAGGGCGAAGGTAGAGGCCTGGATGGAGCCGAAGCAGAAGCCCGCCGTGTCCGTGAGTACAGTGGCATAGAGGCAAGTGGCCATCTCTGGAGCAACGGTGACGCCGGCGGCCTTGGCCAGCGCGTAAATCATCTCGCCCACGCTGGTCGCGCCCGAGTCGATCCAGTTAAGGTGAGCGAAGGCGCGACCGCTGACGTGGTGATCGATGTTGATGAGGAAAAAGTCTTCCAGGCCGTGCAGTTTGGCGCGTGCAAGGCCGTCGCACTCGAGCAGAATCGCAGCGTCATACTGGCCGTCTACGCGTATCGCGGAGCGGATGGCGTCGACTCCGGGCAGGGTGCGGCAATTGGCCGGAATCCGGTCGGCGGTCACCAGATCGACATGCTTGCCCATCTGCTCGATCAACATGCCGATGCCCAGCATGCTGCCTATCGCATCGCCGTCCGGCCACGAATGCGAACAGACCAGGAACCGCTCGCCCTGGCGGAGGACAGCGAGGATCGCTGCGATAGCATTCTCGGGCGAATCCGCAGAGATCGAGGACAGTCTCGGGAAAGCGGCATCGGCAGCGGTTTTCCCCAGAGCAGCCGAGAGAGCATCGTGAGCCGGATTTGAGCCGATTCCATCCATGCGGGGTTACTCCGGTGGACCCTGTTGTTCCGCAGCCGGTTTCTCGTCCGCGGGAGGCTTTTGGCGCTTGCGCGATCTGTCCATCAACTGCTCAATGCGCGCCTGGAATCGGCCCGAGCGGTCGGCGAGAAAGCTGAGCTCGGGAACGTGGCGCACACCCATCCGCTCTTTCAACTCAAAGCGAATGTATCCCTTGGCGGCCTCCAGGCCGGCAATGGTATCCAGTTCAGCCTGCGCGATGTCTTTGACCGCATTGTCAAGCGCCACGTAGACGCGCGCCGATTTTGCTCCCGGATTGAGTACGACTTCAGTGACATAGCAGAAGCCGATGCGGGGATCGGAGAGTTCGCCCTCGATCATGGTTCCGATCTCCAGCCGCAGCGTCTCCGCCACCCGGTCCTGGTGATGCTTGCGTGCTCTGTGCTCCGGCATGGACCCTCGTTTCTCTTACCAGTTGACGGTTAAGCATAGCAGAGATGGATTTAAGAAATAACGGGTAGAGGCCATCCAGAAAGGGTATACCCGCCACAACTTTCGTGGCAGAAAACGCGTCCTTTCAGCTGCAGTTCCCGCGCACGGAGCGCCCGGTTATCTCTTGATGGCTATCCTGCGCGCCTCGCTGGTATAGTAATTTCTCCGGTTTGCCGGGCCGGATCAGAGAGCCGGCCCCGGCGTATGGAGGCATGGAACAATGCGAGTGCGCGGAGTTGCAGTTTACATCATTAACCTGGTTTTGCTGGCCAGCGGTGGGCTGACGCTGAGGGCGCAAGCGCCTGTGGCGCCCACAGCTTACACGGTGACCGTGGTCAATTCGATCTTTGGGCCAGGCCAGCTGATGAAGACCTCCCGGCTAGGATCGAAGGTGTTTGTTGACATGGTGAGCGCCGCCAACGCCAACGACCCTCAGGCGGCGCATGTCCATACCCTCTATGACTTGGAAAGGCACCGGAACATGTCATGGTCCTGGCCCGACAGCTCCGCCGGCTGCTCCAATGGAACCTTCTCCGGCGATTGGGGCGATCCGTTCGGGAGCATCGACGAGCTGGCCGGCCAGGCGGCCAAGCAGGTGGGATCGGAGACGATTCTTGGATTTGCGGTCCGGATCGTCGAAGCCTCAGTTCAGGGCGCGACCATCAGGGCATGGGTAGACTCCAGGACCGGGCTGGTGCTGAAGGCGCAGTTGAGTCAGGCGGGCGCGGCACCCAGAACCATTATCGAGGTCAAGGATGTGAGCCTGACGCCACCGCCGGCTTCGATCTTCGCAGTTCCAGCAAACTGCGCCGCGGAAGCCGCAGCCCCACCGCCCCCAACCGAGGAGGATAAGCTAGCCGCACTGACCGGTGGCAACGCACAAGACTTTGTGGAGGCAATATACGGCCCCGGCTCGAAGGACTCATGCACCGTCCTTTTCCGGGTGGTGAAGGCGGGCAGCATGGAGCCCATCACCGGCGGATTCCAGGTGGCCGTGGACATGAGTCTGGCAAACGAGGGAAGGCCGAGTTACACAATCGGCCTGAGCCGGGAGGGCCGCGCAACCTTCTCAGGCGGAGGCTTGCGTGAGGTCACTTCCCAAATCCATAACGGAGTGCTGCGCCTGGACAATGTTCCCGACCATTTCGATCTGGAGACGGCCTTTGGCAATGGCGGGTCCGGCTCGGCGCTGATCTACAAGCAATGCTTCGCGCCGCAAACCGTGCTGCTGTATTTGATCAAGAACCCCGACCAGCTTTCGGACGGCGCAGAGTTTCTCTGGGTCAAGTCGGGCAAATACGCGGCGGCTGCTCACTGATCCTGGCCTGAACGACGCACGTGCCCACCCTTCGAGCAAAGAATGCATGAAGAGCGGGTTGTCCGGCGTGGGGTAGATTGCAGGACCGATATCGATGATCGCGTGACGCTGACCGCTATGAAAATAAGGGAAATTGAGCGTGAACTAATAACCAGGCAACTGTCTTAATAATAACTTAACGCAATTTGAGGTAATCGGGCGGAACTGACGGGTGTACCGCAATTGTACCTCGCACAGAGAAACGTACATTTCGGTTTCTGTAAGCAAACTACTTTATTTCATCTCAAATAATTACCGTTTGCGCGCACTTCTTGGTGCAGAAAAAAATGCAGCCACTCCGGCTCACCTATTGGCATTATCACCTCAGCCCAGGAGACGCTCGACGTCTGCGGTCAGCGCAACATCACTGCGGACCCCGTGAGCATTCCTATACAGAAAACCGACGAAGCATTCGAAAGAATGGTGATGTCCGATACGAAATGCCGCTTTGTATCGATATGGCTTCTTTCAAACTGGTATCCCGAAGCCATGGAAAAGCTGACTGGCCGCTGAGCTTGGCATAAGTTCTGAAGCTGGTCTCTGACGAAGAGGAGACAAACATGGAGAACCAAATGCCGCGTCGCACATTTCTGAAGCGTAGAGCGATCACGTTGAGCGGTGATGCCGCAATTGACTCGACCAATGCAGCTAGCTCTGCCGCGGAACAAAATAAATCTCCGGTGTATTTTACGAGAGATATCAGCGTCAGCGGATTGCTGAAGATCTACGCCAAAATCAACGAGGGCATGACTGGCAAGATCGCCATCAAGCTGCACAGTGGCGAACCTGATGGACCTAACCTTCTTCCTATCGAGCTTATCAAGGGATTGCAGGCTCAGATTCCAAACAGCACCATCGTGGAATGCAACGTCCTCTATCCAAGCCCGAGGCAAAACACAGGAACTCATCGGGAGACGCTGAAGACCAACGGATTCAGTTTCTGCCCTGTCGATATCATGGACGCCGATGGCGATGCGATGCTCCCGATTCCTGGTATGCGTGAGTTTCTTGATAAGTACTCATCCCCCGCATTGACGGAACACCCCTTTACTCCGGGCGTACATCTCACGGAGATCGCCGTAGGTAAACACCTTTTGAACTACGGTTCCCTCCTCGTCTACACACATTTGAAGGGCCATATTATGGGAGGTTTTGGCGGGTCCCTCAAGAATATTGCTATCGGATGTGCGTCTGGACATGTGGGCAAGCGGCAGATTCACGGCGAAGGGTGGCCGAAAGGACCGCTCTTTCTGGAGCGTATGGTCGAATCGGGCAAAGGGACCGCCGAACATTTCGGTGAGCACATCGCCTATATCAATGTCCTGAAGAATATCTCTGTGGATTGCGATTGCGACCCGCACGGAGTTAAGCCGACTTGCAACGACATCGGCATTCTCGGATCACGAGATATTCTAGCCATCGACAAGGCCTCCGTTGATCTGATCTATGCGCAGCCTGAACTGCGACGGCACGACATGATGGAGCGTATCGAGACGCGCAGCGGATTGCACCAGCTTGAATACATGAAGACTTTGCAGATGGGCAATGATCAGTACGATCTGATTACGCTGTGAGAATGAATCAAGTCTGGCGTCGGCCTAATGGTCTCGGAAATCATTGCGTTAAAACTTAATGCGAGATAGCCACCTGAGCCAGAAAGATCAATGCTGTGGCCAGGAGTTTCAGGAGCTTCTTGTTCATGACAGTTGCCTCTTTCGTTCTTGATCACTGTGTCTAACGGCGGCTTGCCGGCAGAGCGCGCAAATCATCCAGTACAGACTGAGGCTCATTTTTCAGAGGCTGATTGGGCATATCGCGTACTCCGTCGAAGCTTCCCTCTGGGTCTGCATCGAGCGCTGCAAACAGGCCATCCAGATCCTTCTGGGCTGGACCTTTGGTTGAAACCAGTTCGAATGTCTTGCGCAATGCCAGTTCGGAGGTGAGGCTATGGACGAGCACTTCAGCAAGCTGGCTGCGCGCAATGGCTCCATCACTTGAGTTGCCGGCTTGCCGCGTGTCTCCCTGCAAAAAGACAAGCTTGTGCTCGTCGTCGGCGTTCAAGTCAAACCATCCAGGGCGAACAATCGTATAGGGCAAGCCACTCATGCGAACAAGCCGCTCCGCTCGACGCTTCCAGTCGTGGGATTCGGTGGAGCGGTTATACGATCCTGTCCGGTTGGTCACGCCGATTGCCGTCATCAAAGCGATGCGAACTTTTTGCCCGCCGAGCGCCGCAAGGATGTTACGCACGCCACCATAATCGACCGCCTGCGCACCGACCTTACCGCCGCCGTCCGATCCATGCGTGAAGACGATGCTGTCGATGCCATCGACGGCCGCAACGAGAGTTTCAGAACGGGTGAGATCGCCAACAACGATCTCAGTTTTTACAGGTAGTCGGCGCGCTTTTTCGGGATTGCGTACGAGTGCGCGCACCGAATGTCCCTGGTGAAGGGCTTCTTCCACAACCAGCCTGCCGATGCTGCCAGTTGCGCCGACAACGAGTATCTTGCGTTGAGTTGCAGTCATGCTCTCCCCTTTGATTGCTGGAAAACTTTTTGCTGCCGCGCCTTCAGGCGGTTGCTTCGCTGATGGCGCGCAGTACGTTAAGAGTGCGTGGGTAGCCGATGAAGGGCAGAAGCTGAGTCACAACATCGATCAGAATGGCGCGGTCATTACCAACATGCAGATTGGCCATGATATGACCCTTCACTTGCGACTCGCACCCGCCCAGCGCGGCAAGAAAGCTTAACGTCACCAGTTCACGCATGGCGATGTCGAGACCTGTGCGTGTGTAGTGATCGCCGAAGCAATGCGCCGAAAGCAGGCGCTGGATGTGCATCTGGTCCTGCGGTGAGGATGCGTAGAGCCTTTCTACAACATCCTCTCCGATGATTTGCTTTTGCGCGGCAAGGCCCTTCTCCATGCGTGTCTCCGGCGTCGTTGTAGACTGACCCGGCAGGGGTAGTGTGATGCCGCGCTCGGTGAGAACATCGTTGGTTGCTTGAATGAAGTCGTAGGTCTTGGCGATTCCGAGATAGGGGACAGCTTGATACAGGACTTCCTTCACTTCTACCGGAGTGACTCCGACGTTGAGTGCAGCACCCATCATTGCCTTGTATTCACGAACGGCCTGGGAGGCAATGATAGCCGCAAGTTGAAGAATGAGGCGGGTCGTGATGGTCAGCTTGCTGTCGCGCAAGACTTCGTCGAAAGCAAAGTTGTCGAAGATCTCTATCAGTTCGGGATCGGTGAGGGCAACCGTCGAAATATGGTTTGGGAACAGTTGCTCGTGATTTTTCTGTGCTCTTTCATTCGGTGCCATGCCGGAGTCCTCCGTGTTGATGGAAATGAACCAATCGGGCGATTCTGCGCTAGAAATATCAGCCTAGCGATTGACTCTCTGTTGCAGTTGCGCGGGGTACCGTTCTCCCTGCACTGTGATCTGCGAGACGGCTGCTTTGATCTCGGCCAGGTCACCGCTGGAGAGTTTAATCGGTGCTGCGCCAATATTCTCCTCAAGACGATGCAACTTTGTGGTGCCGGGAATTGGAGCGATCCATGGCTTCTGTGCCAAAAGCCACGCCAGCGCGATCTGAGCGTTGGTCGCTTTCTTACTGGCCGCGATTTGCGTAAGCACTTCGACCACCGACTGATTGGCCTTGCGATTTTCTGCCGTAAATCGCGGAACGATGTTGCGGAAATCCGTCTTGTCGAAGGTTGTGTTCTCGTTGATGGCTCCGGTCAGGAAGCCCTTGCCAAGCGGACTGAAGGGAACAAAGCCGATTCCCAACTCCTCCAGCGTCGGCAGGATCTCGGCCTCCGGTTCCCGCCACCAGAGCGAATATTCGCTCTGTACCGCTGCCACCGGTTGAACAGCGTGGGCGCGGCGGATCGCCTGCACGCCTGCCTCGGAGAGGCCGAAATGCCGCACCTTGCCATGTTGAATCAGGTCTTTCACCGTGCCGGCTACATCCTCAATCGGCACATTGGGATCGACACGATGCTGGTAAAAGAGGTCAATGACATCGGTCCGCAGCCGCTTCAGGGATGCATCGGCAACCTCTCGAATGCGTTCCGGCCGGCTATCCAAACCCTTCTTGGAATCTCCGTCAACGAAGCCGAACTTGGTTGCAATCACCACCTGCTTGCGGAAGGGTTCCAGCGCTTCACCGACCAACTCTTCATTGGCGAAGGGGCCGTAGCACTCGGCGGTGTCAAAGAACGTCACCCCACGTTCAAATGCGGTCCGAATCAGCGTGATTGCTTGTTGACGCTCCGGTGCCGGACCATAGCCGAAGCTCAGTCCCATGCATCCGAGGCCGATGGCCGACACTTCCAAATTTCCAATTCCCAATGTGCGCTTTTGCATTACGTCTCCTTCAATCGAGTCTGTTCACTTGCCCGATGCATTCACTCAAGATGTGAGGTGAGGAACGAGGCTCTGTTCCGGCATGAGGTTTGTGTAATTTGGTACATCATTGACCAATTCAGCGAATCTGGGAGAGCAGAACAGATCGCGTTCGGCCTGCTCATCACGAAAGACAATCAGGTTGATTGCGAGGATGTCGGTTTCGGCACCCGACGGAAAGAATCCTTCGACTGACAGCACGCCCAAGGGCTTGCCGATCTCTCTCGCCAGGGGAGATGTTTGTTCACAAAATACTCCTTGTCAAATCGGGCCGCCCCCGCTCCGCGATACGTCACCAGTAGTGTTCTCATGGTCTATCCTCGCTCTCTTTATGGGGTATTCCCTTGATCGATACCAATTCCATTCCGCGTCTGCGATGGAGAAATCGACGCATTGTTACTTGTCAATGAAGGACAGATGCACTTCGGAGAGCCGATCGCCCTGCACTGGAATCTTCGCATAGGCATCCTGAATCGGGCCAAGGTCCTCGGCAGTGAGGTCGATTTCTGTCGATGCAATGTTTTCGTCGATGTACTTCGTCGAATCCATGCCGGGGATGGGCACAATGAAGGGCTTTTGCGCCAGCAACCATGCAAGCGCCATCTGTGCCGGAGTTGCGTTCTTGCGGGCGCCGATGGTGCGCAGCAAATCGACTACAGCCATGTTGGCCTTCATCGCCTCAGGCGTGAACCGGGGGAAGGTAGCACGAAGGTCGGTTGCAGAGTCAAACTTTGTGTCTGCTGAAACCTTGCCGGTCAGGAAGCCCTGTCCGAGCGGGCTCCAGGGAACAAAACCGATGCCCAGTTCCTCACAGAGCGACAAGATGTCTGCTTCCGAGTCGCGCGTCCACACCGAGTACTCATTCTGCACCGCCGTGAGAGGCTGAACCGCATAGCGCTGCGGATGGTCTTGGCGCTAGCCTCGGAAAGGCCGAAGTGCCGCACCTTGCCTTGCTGAATCAGATCCTTCACCGCTCCCGCCACATCTTTGATCGGCACGTTGGGATCAACGCGGTGCTGATAGAAGAGGTCAATGTGATCCGTCCTGAGGCGCTTGAGCGAAGCCTCGGCAACGGCCTTGATCTGCTCCGGCTTGCTGTTCAGGCCGACGATCTGGCCGCCCTGAATCTCGAAACCAAACTTGCTCGCGATCAGAACCTGATGACGCACTGGTGCCAGGGCTTCGCCGACCAGTTCTTCATTGGTATGCGGTCCATAGGCTTCAGCCGTATCAAAGAGCGTGATGCCGCGGTCCACACCGGCGCGAATTGTGTCGATGCCATACTGCTTGCCGGTTGCAGGGCCCAGGCCAAAGCTCAGCCCCATGCAGCCCATACCGAGGGCCGTTACTTCCAGTTGGCCCAATTTGCGTTTTTGCATATCCTGACTCCGTTTCATTCCTAACCTTAATCCTGAAGTCGGGCGGCAGACTATGCAAAATGCGCCAATGTGGCAGCAGAATGCGCCAATTTTGGCGCTGTGATTCGGGTGAATATTTGGCGCAGATTGCAGATGTTTTGGCGTGTTTTGCCGGGCGGGCTGAGCCAGAACACGATAAGGTAAGGATGAGGAAGGCCCTTGTCTGCCGGCAGACGGAGGTTATTTCAAGGGATTTGAGCAAAGTCGGAATGGAGTAGTCGAGTGTCCAAGCTCTTTCGGGTTCCGAAAGGTATGCGCGTAAGACTGGAGGATGCAGGTGTCCAGACCGCATCGGTCCTTCGCACGGCAGGACTTCCGCGCGACTTTTTCGACCAGGACCGGATTCTTGTGAATACACAGGAGCTGTTTGCTCTGTGGCGTGCCATTGGCGACGTCAGCAAAGATCCCTCCGTCGGTCTGAAACTCGGCACCGAGACCAGGCTTGAGCGCTTTCATCCGAGCGGAATTGCCGCGCTTTCAGCCGAAACCTTTGGCGCGAGCATCGACTACATGGCCAAGTACAAGAAGCTCTCCGCGCCGGAAGAGGTACTGCAGCAACGCGACGAGCAAGAATGGACGATTCGTTTCAGGTGGACACTGGCGGTTGACGTGGAACCGATGGTACTTGTTGAGCACTGCTTCGCCTGGCTTCTGACCATTGCGCGGCGCGGTACGGATACTCGCCTGTCCCCACTGCGGGTAGAGTTGGTACAGGACCGAAAGCACATCAAACAACTCGAAAAGCATTTTGGATGCCCTGTCCTCTGCGGCGCCGCACAGAATGCAATGGTCTTTCGCGCCGGGGACGCGCAGCTTCCGTTCGTTACGCATAACTCGGAACTGCTGGAGATGCTTGCCCCGCAATTCGAGCGGGAACTGGAAAAGCGCAATGCAGACGAGGAAAACACCTTCATTGAACTTGTACGTGGCGCAATTCAGCGAAGGCTTACAGGAAAGCGCCCGACCATCGAGGAGATTGCTGATGACCTGCACTTGAGTTTGCGCACTCTACAGCGGCGTTTGCAGAATTCCGGTTTGAGCTATCAGCGCGTGCTCGAAGACGCGCGGCGGCAATTAGCGCGATACTACCTCAGCAACTCCGTGCTTGAATTGGGAGAAGCCGCTTATCTGCTCGGTTACGAGGATGCAAATTCCTTTGCCCGTGCCTTTCGCGGGTGGGAAGGCATACCACCGCGCAACTGGCGCGAAAGCCATCGTGCCACGGTCATTCAGTGATGCCGCAGATCAAAGCCCCTTGAGGTGACTTCGACGGAAGTCTTTTGTATAAGTATATTTAAATGGTGCCCGGAGGGGGACTTGAACCCTCACGACCGGTAAAGGTCTGCGGATTTTAAGTCCGCTGCGATATGTTCGCAAGCTTCCTGTTTTCTTTGTTTATAATGAGATACGCGACGTATGAGGTTAGGATCCATAGAGTTTTGTACGGGCCTGAAGCGGTTGTTCGAGCATAGCAATTACTGCTGTCCTGCCCGCACATTTCTACTTCAGAATACACTCCGCCCCTCGGATGGAGTCTATTGCCTTGCTCGACTGGCTGAAAACTCCGGTTGTAAGAGAGTGGTATTTCCGCGCCCCCGACTTCAGCTAATTGTTCTAAAAGCTGACAAGTGGGACAAAATCTGGAGGGCAACCGTAGAGTGACTGCACAGTTTTGGTCTTTGGTCTAAATTTCGCCCCTATCTGGTAGGTCGTTCATAATACAAGATTTAATTATGGTGGAGGCGGCGGGAGTCGAACCCGACATCAGCGTTGAAAACACTCAACTTACTGATTCTAGAAATGCCCAAAGCTCACAGATTGCCATGAGTGCCAGGTTTGCGTACAAAACGCGTACAAACAATTTCTAGAATTCCCGAACCTCCCACAGCTTCACCTTCCTATCCGTTTAGCGGACCATCTGAGGAGTTCTCCATCGTTTATACTTCAAATCGACGACGCCGAAGATCGGATTTTGATGAGGATTCGGGATGGCTTAGCCTGAACCGCATCTTGCTGTCGAAGCACCGACAGCACTGAAGTTGCACGTTTCTCGCCGGATCGCAATCCCCCACGAAGTCTCGGAAGCTAGCTGTAGCTGCACCGTTCTTTGCCGGTGATCCTGTCCGACCGGTGGTGAATTCTGCCGTGACAGCAAACTGGAAGGCGGTAAGTTATTGGAATTCCGGGAACGGATAGCTCCTTTCAGCGCCCTTAGGAATGGTTGGGAACCCTTTTCACACTCTTATCGCACCCACGACCTCTGCCCTGTAAACCTCTGCCCAAGGAATCAACAACAGCGGAATGGCATTGCGCTCAATCGCATTCATTCAAATTGACAAAATTCGCAAGGCTTTCGTGACGGCGCGCACAAACCACTACTGTTCATGATTCCCCCTGGAAACATTGGATATAGCTCTTTGAATTGAATCTCGGTGCAATTTGTCCAAGTCGGGAATGCCGCTGCTCCGAGTTCAAGGTTGAGCGACTCCACAGACGTGAGAGACGACGATCGAGTGCCTTACGCCAGTTTCTCAATCACTGGAGGTTTCCATCTCTGGTCGAGCACCTCGGGGCGAGGCTGATAGGTGCGCAGAATCAGAGAGTACCGTCCGGCCGGAGCGGGAAGCCAGTTGGCGTTCGGAGATGTGGACGGCTCGGTCTGAATCGCGATCTCCAGCGATCCATCGGGAGCAAACTTCAGCCCTTCGGTACGATCGCTCACCGAATAGCGGTGGATGGAATTCTCCACCAGGGCAAAGTCCGAACCGTAGAGGATCAATGACCAGAAGGCGTCGACGGGAGGCAATTGCCCAGGGGCAAAGCGGACCCGATAGCGGGAGCTTCCACTCAGCGGCGCGCCCTCGGAATCGGCGTTACCACCGAAATAGAGGGCTTCTTCGGCGATGTGCGCGCCCGGGCCGTATTGATTGTTGGCCGCGCGCTCAAGATCGTCTTCGATAAAGGGGCGGATTTTGTAATTCGTCCTCCATCCGTTGACATTGACTCCATAGTTGGCGGCCTTGATGCGAGCCGCTGCGGCCGCTGCGGCACGATCCAGATTCCCGACCCTCCCAGAAGCCTCCTTCTTCCCGCCGATACCGATCTGCTCCAACGCCTGTGAGGGAATGTGTTCTTTTGCCGACGGCGGATCCAGCCGCAGCGCAGCATCCAGCTCGTCGAAGTACTTTGGGCCCTCCGCTGCGAGATTGAGGACAGGGAAAACGTTGAGGGCAGACAGACCGGTTCGCGGTTTCACCGGCTCTTCGTGCAGCCGGCTGAGCGGAGCCAATGTGAACTGGTTCTGAATAGCGCGCGCCTGCGGAAGATCGGCTTTACTGCGCACTAGCACGCGGGTTAACGCCAGCAAGCGGTGGGTGGGCACGTCAATGCGTGTGACGCCAGAGGGCAGAGTCCCCGCCCAGCCCGGAGCAACCAGGGCATAACGCCCTTCGTGGGTGCCTGTGACGCGGCGGCCAATGTACTGAAAGACATTGGAAAAGGTATCGATCAACTGAATCGAGTAATACCGGTCCTCTGCTTCAGGCACATGCAGAATCAATGGCTCAGCGTTGAGATCGATCCAGGCGAATCCATAAAGCGTATCCACATTCGGCCCTGCCACCTTGTCGGCTGGCGACGAGAGTTCGGTCGAGACGGCGAAGCGGTTCTTTTCATATCCCGCATCGGCCGCCAGCTTCAAATAGCGCTCTGAGAGCACCAAAGGATAGCCCCAGATGTAAACGGATTCTCCGGCCTTTTGCAGATCGGCTTCTGTATCTTCGGCCCAGGCGGAAAAAGGAGCGCTTGATGCCAGGGAAGCGGCGATGAATGTCGTTGTCTTAAGAAACGTGCGGCGATTGGACGATGTCATGGGAAGGTCTCCTGAAGGTCTGGAAAGGGCGCCATTGTCGAGAGAAAAACCGCCGGGCGCGCAGGCCGGCCCTCAATCCCTGCCCCGCAGAGTTTGAGACCGGCAGCGGCCATCGGGGTTTTTGAAGAAGGAATCTCCGCAAGAGGAGCGGGAAGCCGGCTCAAAACTGAAGGGCTGGAGACCGTGGGGATGGTGCGGAGTCAGCCTCGCGGGAGGCTTTTTCCGACTCTCGGACTTTCAATCTACAAGCGTGCGTCCGACCCTCGATCCAGTGAGCCCACAACCGCGCTCCTCTTGCTACAGAGAACTTCGGCGGGACAACAGCTCTGGAACGGAAGACGGAACATAGCGATGCACTGATCGTAGACGGACTCCCGAAATCCGTCAACTACTCTTGTCCGACCACAGCAGTTCTAACTGTAGGAATCCGATCAGTAACGGCGGGACGGCTCAGGTTGGAGGCGCATTCCCCTGGACGATAGCCGAACACAAAGTGTGCCAGTTGGGGAAGAGAAAATAGGCAGTGATCGTG
>Ga0302319_10010911_pt1 | contig 17269 bp, 9 predicted proteins | sample Bog_T0_2_FD_203319 | JGI IMG/M metagenome (GOLD analysis project Ga0302319, IMG submission 203319) | Peat permafrost microbial communities from Stordalen Mire near Abisko, Sweden - Bog_T0_2 | ecosystem: Environmental > Terrestrial > Soil > Wetlands > Peat | place: Sweden: Abisko, Stordalen Mire...
AGCGGTGACGGTGGCGGTGGCGGTGGCGGCGGCGGCGGCCTAGCGGCTGGCCGCGCCTTGCCCGAACGCGGCGAGGAAAACGCGCGTCGCCTCATGGACGGCCTCATCGATCTCGGTGTCGCTCGGCGCCCGCTGGAGGCCTATCAAGACGCGCTGATGGAGGCCGCCGCCCAGCAGGTGCATGAACCATTCGGCGGCGACGAGAAAATCCTGATTTGGAAACAGCTCCATGTCGGCCCACCGCTTCAGCTGCAGGCTGAGGTTCGCGGCGAGCTTTCCAGGACCCATCGCATAATAGTTCCGCGCCAGGTCGGGCAGCATCGAAACATCGCTGTAAAGGTGCTGGGCAGCCATCACCAGCCGAGGTTCCAGCAACAGGCGCAGGACGGCCGCGCCCCAGATCTCGAGCCCTCGTTCCGGCAGGTCTGCGAAATCAATGGCGGCGGCGCCGATGAGGCGCTCCGTGACCTCGCCCACCATACAAACGAACAATTCCGGCTTGCCGCCGAAATACTTCACGATCGTCGCATTGGAGACCTTCGAAGCGGCGGCGATCGCCCGTATCGTGGTGGCGTTGTAGCCCTTCTTGAGGAACAACTTTTCGGCGACCTTCAAAATCCGGATGGCGGCCGCCGATTCGGCCTGCTGCACGACCTTACCCCGGCCTTGGCCTCCGAGGCGCGTATTTTGGGTCGTCTTCATCCGTCGTCGTCGCCAATCGAGCCGCTTCGATCTTCCTGTTAGATGCCTCGATCGGCGTCTTTGGGATTGCCGACGCTGGTGAGTCGCCGGCCTTTTGCTTCTGCTTTGCGCATTGTATCGGCTGGAGGACGCAGATGGTAGACAACCGGGCGGGACGTGCCGCATGCGGCAGATTGAGCCCCTTGAACGCGCGGCGATTGCCTGAAATGATTCGCTCCGCACCGCGACCGCGGTGCTCGGTCCAACTGGAATCGGCGACGAAACAGCGCTGGAGGATCAACGTGAAAAAACGCAAATTGGGCGATTCGGGTTTGGAAATCGCACCGCTCGTCTTCGGCGGCAATGTTTTCGGTTGGACGGCCGATGAGAGCACCTCGTTCTCGTTGCTCGACGCGTTCGTGGCCGCCGGCTTCGACTGCATCGATACGGCTGACGTGTACGCGAGATTCGTGCCCGGCAACAAGGGCGGAGAATCCGAGACCATCATCGGCCGCTGGCTGCGGGCTCGCGGCAGGCGCGAGGACGTGGTGCTGGCGACCAAAGTAGGTATGCCCATGGGTCCAGATCGTGAAGGTCTGTCGAAGCGCTACATTACGCAGGCCGTCGAGGATTCGCTCACGCGCCTGCAAACCGACTATATCGATCTTTACCAAGCTCATCGAGACGACCCGAATACGCCGCTCGAGGAGACGCTGGCGGCGTTCGATGGCCTCATCAAGGCGGGCAAGGTCCGCGCCATCGGGGCCTCCAACTATACGGGAGCGCGGCTCGCCGAGGCGCTGCGGACCAGCAGTGCGCGCAGCTTGCCCCGCTATCAAACACTGCAGCCGCTGTACAACTTGTACGACCGCTCGGACTACGAGACCAATCTCGAGCCGGTGTGCACCGCAAACGCCATCGGCGTGATCCCCTATTTTTCCCTGGCCAGCGGTTTCCTGACGGGCAAGTATCGTTCCAAGGAAGACCTCGCTAAGAGCCCGCGCGGCATGCTGGTCGAGAACAAGCTCGACGCTCGCGGCTTGAAGATTTTGGCTGCTCTCGATGAAGTTTCGGCGGAGCTGCAATCGACGCCGACGCGCGTGTCGCTGGCGTGGTTGCTTGCGAAGCCGAGCGTCACGGCACCCATCGCGAGCGCCACGTCGTTGAGCCAGCTTCAGGAACTACTGGCCTCGACGCGGCTCGAACTCGGCGCCTCCGCCGTTGAGCGCTTGAACCGCGCCAGCGCTTGAACCGCGTGCGGCGCAACGCGGACGACGGTGAATACGACACGAGTATTGATGGCGTCATTGAACGAATTGCAGGAGCTGGGGATCACCAAGACCTGAGTGATTGCTCGTCCATCAAAGGTTGCGGTGGCGCGGCAGCCCAGTTTGCGGTTGCGAGCTTCGATCAAGCAATCCGCAAAATCCGCCGCGCTCTCGCGTACTGCTGCTGATCATCGCGAGTCAGATATCGGACAATGACATTGGTATCGACCCCGAACATCAGCGCGACAGAAGGTCAACGGGCACGGGGGCAAGCTTAAGCAAGCATGCACTCTTCGGACCGAATTGCGCTTACAGGCGGTTCCAAGGTATTGATTTAATGGCGTCCCCACGGGGATTCTGGCTTAACCCCAGAAAATACGGCAAAGGGCCCCGACGCCGCCGATAGCCCGGCCGAAAATTTGAGGCTACGCGTGGCGAGCGACTCGGATCGGCTCCCCTATTGGATGGGCGGGGTGCCACATCCTCCGCGACCTACGTACTAGTCATATTGAGCGACCGCACGCATAAGCGTGGGCATCCTGCCGTGAACGGCGAACGCGATCGGATTTCTTATTAAAGAAAACGTCAGTTCCCTTTAATAAGCTGCTAGGCTAATAAGCAGACTTTAATAGGTGACACGACAGTGAAGCGGTCCCAAACAGGACGATATGTCACATCCATCGCCGGAAGCGAGGAAGTTCGTGCATTCGTTCCGGCGCCACTGCCCCCGGTGCCTGCGCTCGAACTCATCGGGGACGTTCGCAATTCGCTCGATCAGGGGTTGCTGGCGCTAGGTCGGCTGGATGGCGCGGCGAACACCTTACCCGACGCCCATCTGCTTCTCTACACCTACGTCCGGAAAGAAGCGGTGCTGTCCTCGCAAATCGAAGGCACGCAATCGACGCTCGATGACCTGTTGGCGCACGAGCTCGGTGAAGCACCCGGCGTGCCGATCGGGGATGTCACGGACGTATCCCGCTACGTCGAGGCGATGACCCATGGCCTGCAACGACTGCGCAGCGGCTTTCCGATGTCCAATCGGCTGCTGCGTGAGATGCATGAAATTCTCCTGGCAACCGGACGCGGTGCACAGAGGACGCCGGGTGAATTTCGACAGTCACAGAATTGGATCGGAGGTACGCGCCCCGGCAACGCAGCTTTCGTACCGCCGCCACCGCAGGAAGTACACCATTGCATGGGAGATTTCGAAAAGTTCCTGCACTCCGATACGCCGGCGCTGGTCAAAGCGGCGCTCGCTCACCTTCAGTTCGAGGCGATTCACCCTTTTCTCGACGGCAATGGCCGCATCGGCCGCTTGCTGATCACACTTCTGTTTTGCCACGAAGGTGTGTTGCGAGAACCGCTTCTGTATTCGAGCCTATACTTCAAACAGAATCGCCAACGATATTACGACGAACTCAACGCAGCGCGTGAATCAGGCGACTTCGAACGCTGGCTGGATTTTTTCGCAACTGCGATCCGCGTCAGCGCCGAGCAGGCCACCACGACGGGACTACGCATATCCGCGGTTTTTCGCGAAGACCGAAACCGTCTACGAGAGATGGGGCGTCAGGCGCCCACCATATTACTGGTACAAGAAGCCTTGCAAGCCAAGCCACTGGCAACGATAGCGACCCTCACGCAGTCAACCGGATTGACGACACCCACGGTGACGCAAGCTTTGAACGAATTACAGAACCTGAAAATCGTGCGCGAAACTACCGGTCGCGCGCGGGGACGGATCTTCGCCTACGTACGCTATCTGGACGCATTGAACGCGGAACCTGATGCGGCGACGTCATGAATGCCGTTTAAATTGGCGTCCCCACGGGGATTCGAACCCCGGTTCTCACCGTGAAAGGGTGGTGTCCTAGGCCTCTAGACGATGGGGACGCAGGCCGAAATCTCGATATCGACGCCGAAACGCGCAATCTGGTGGAGCCAGGCGGGATCGAACCGCCGACCTCTTGCATGCCATGCAAGCGCTCTCCCAGCTGAGCTATGGCCCCACATGGAGGCGCGGCACGTTACCTGAAGGGTGACAATTCGTCAAGAAAATGAATGAACTAGACGGGGGAGGCCTATTCCACCAGCGTCCATGCCGCAGGGACCACGCCTAGATTCGCCGCTGAAGCGATCGTGGTGCCGTTCATGAACCAAGTGACGACATCGCTAGGAGCCTGTCCGAGTCAGTTTCATGGCCGCGAGCGCGGCAGATTTCCCTTCAATCGAGGCGGAGCCGACGTGGTTTGGTCTAGACCAAATGAGGAGGCGACAACGCGGCTCATGAAACTGCCTCAGGCAGGCTCCTAGCCGCTGCTGTTGCGCCAGAATTCGTTGGGCGCATTGAAGTGATCGGCGGCAAAGATCTGACCGGTCGGCAGTACCAGGAAATCATCGGGGTCGGAAGGGAGAACGTTTTCGAAGTGAGCCCCGCGTTCATAGGGGTCCCGCGCATTCGTTGGGGTCGGCCCAATTCAACGCGTGTGTAACTGATTCCTGGCGGCCGGATTATTTTTGGTCGTACCTGGGCCCGCGGGATCGACAAATGCGGCGGGTAGCGCAGCGGCGGGTTGAGCACCGGCAGCGTGAGCATGGGCACGCTCGTCGGGGGTTGCGCGAGGCCACCGGCGCGTCGAACAACCTCGAAAACAGTGTTAAGCTGCGGCCTCGCAATCGAGTATCGAGACTGGCTGCCGCAATGCATGAAATGGAATTGAATTCGGGTGGTCCAAACACAGCCACGGTGACGGCCACGACCGCGGGCGCGGCGGGCGCGGGCGCGTCGACGCCGCCGTTACGAACGCTTTTCCTTCAGGCGCCGTCTTTTGACGGCTTCGACGGCGGCGCCGGTTCGCGCTACCAGGCGAAGCGCGAGATCAAATCCTTCTGGTATCCGACCTGGCTGGCACAGCCCGCGGCGTTGGTGCCGAATTCCCGGGTGCTCGATGCGCCCGCCGAGGATATGACCGTCGAACAGGCCCTGGCGATCGCATCCCGCTTCGATGCGGTGATCATGCACACCAGCACCCCGTCGTTCCCGACGGATGCGAAGTTCGCGGAGCTCCTGAAGGAGAGGAATCCCAAGGTCCTGATTGGTCTGGTCGGGGCGAAAACCATGGTGGATCCGGGGGGGTCCCTGGCGGCCACCCAGGCGCTGGATTTCGTCTGCCGCGAGGAATTCGATTACACCTGCAAGGAGGTGGCCGAGGGTCGGGCGCTCGCGGAAATCCGGGGCCTGTCCTTTCGCGGGGCGGACGGCCGCATCGTCCATAACCCGCCGCGGGCGATCATCGAGAACATGGATGATCTGCCGTTCGTCGCACCGATTTACCGCCGCGATCTGCGGATCGAGAGTTATTTCATCGGTTATTTGCTGCACCCCTACGTGAGCATCTATACGGGGCGCGGGTGCCGGTCGAAGTGCACCTTCTGTCTCTGGCCGCAAACGGTCGGCGGTCACCGCTACCGGGTGCGCTCGGCTGAAAATGTGCTCGCGGAGGTCCGCTGGATCAAGGAGAACATGCCCGAGGTGAAGGAGATCATGTTCGACGATGACACCTTCACGGATTCGGCGAGTCTGCCCCGGGTGGAGGAGATCGCGCGCGGCATGGGGTCGCTCGGCATGACCTGGAGCTGTAATGCGAAGGCGAACGTTCCCTTCAAAACACTCCAGATCATGAAGGACAACGGCCTGCGTTTGCTGCTGGTCGGCTACGAGTCGGGCGACGATCAAATCCTTCACAACATCAAGAAGGGCCTGCGCACCGACATCGCGCGGCGCTTCACCGCCGACTGCCGCAAGCTCGGCATTCTGATTCACGGCACGTTCATCCTCGGGTTGCCCGGCGAGACCACGGAAACGATCGAGACGACCATCAACTTCGCCAAGGAGATCAATCCCCACACCATTCAGGTGTCCCTGGCGGCGCCTTATCCCGGCACGACGCTTTACAAACAGGCAGTCGAGAATCATTGGCTGGCGGAGAACGACGCGGTGAACCTCGTGAACGACAAGGGGGTGCAGCTCGCCGCCATCAGCTACCCGCACCTTTCCAAAGAGCAAATCTTTCACAGCGTCGAGCAATTCTACCGGCGCTTCTACTTTCGACCGTCGAAGATATGGGAAATCGTCAGGGAAATGTTGACGAGCTGGGAGATGATGACGCGCCGCCTGCGCGAGGGCGTCGAGTTTTTCCGCTTCCTGCGAACACACGGCGCCTGAACTCCGTGGCGGCGGTGATCGCGCATCGCCCGCGAAGCGATTGATGGCCGTCGTACACCTGCTCGCCTCCGCGATCGCCTTCGCCATCCTCGGCGCGGCGGCCCTGTACGCCGTGCTCGCGCTCACCGCGGTGCTCGTCTGGAAGCGGCAGCGGATCGACCGGGCAACGGGCGATGATCGGGCGACCGCCGATCGGCCGTCGTGCTCGCGGCCGCCCGTCACGATCTTGAAACCGTTGTGCGGCGCCGAACCCGGTCTTTACGAGCATTTGCGGACCTTTTGTCGCCAGCAGTATCCGGACTATCAAATCGTGTTCGGTGTCCGCGATACGAATGACCCTGCCTGCGCGGTGGTGGAGCGGCTGATCGCCGAGTTTCCATCACTGCCGATCGATTTCGTGGTCGATCCGAATCTGCACGGCAACAACTACAAGACCAGCAACCTCATGAACATGCTGCCGCATGCGCGCCACGATTTCTTGGTGATGGCCGACAGCGATGCATCGGTCGGTCCCGATTATCTCGTTGCAGTCACCGCACCGCTGCGCGATCCCGGGGTAGGGCTGGTGACGTGCCTCTACCATGGCGTACCCACGCCACTGATCTGGTCGCGGCTCGGCGCGATGTACATCAATGAGTGGTACATGCCGGCCATCCTGCTCGCGTGGCTCTTCGGACATCAGGGCTATACGTCGGGTCAAACGTTGTGCGTGCGGCGTGACACCTTGCTGTTGATCGGCGGCCTCGAAGCGGTGGAGAGCCAGCTCGCCGAGGATTACCGCTTGGGTCAGCTGGTGCGCGATCTCGGTCTGAGGATCGTCCTGTCTCGCTACATGGTGGAGGGGGAGCATCATGAGGCGAATCTTGATTCGCTCTCCCGCCATGAGCTGCGCTGGATGCGCACCATCCGCATGTTGCGACCGCGCAGTTTCCGCTTCATCTTCATCTCCTTCAACCTGCCAGTGGCTGCGATCGGCCTTGCAGTCTGGTCGGTCGCCTCCTCGGTTTCGATGCTGGCCTGGGCCCTGTTCGGGGTGACGGTCATTGCCCGGCTGGGGCTGCATTTCATGCATCGTCTGCGCGACGCACGATCCGTGCTGGCGGACGTCTGGCTGCTGCCGGTGCGGGAGGTTTTGATCTGCTGGGTGTGGATTCGCAGCTTTCTGTCCTCGCGCGTCACCTGGCGCGGGAACGAATTCGACGTGGACACGGCCGGATTCCTGCGCAAGCTGTCCTGACGGGCGGGACGCGTTTGTCGTCAGGGCAAAGCGGGTATCCGGCTTGAAAGCGGCGACTTACGCCGCGGGCCTGCTCGGGCTCGCTCTGCTCGTCGTACTCGTCGTTCACGCCGACTTCGCTGCGATGCTGCGGACACTGGAATCGGGCGGCGTGCGCCTGCTGTGGCTCATTCCATATCGGGCATCGTTCTTTGGGCTCTATGCGCTCTGCTGGCTGATCCTGCTGCAGCCCTACGATCCGGGGCGCCGCGCCGGCTTTGGCTATGTGTTCTGGGCGACGACCGTGCGCGATGCCGTCGACCGTCTGCTGCCGGTGGCGAGCGTCGGCGGCAGCGTGGTGGGCGTGCGCCTGCTGCGCTGGCGCGGCATCGACGCGGCGCCGGCGGGGGCGAGTGTGATCGTCGAAATCCTGCTGACGTTGATCGTCGTGTACCTCTTCACCGCGCTCGGCCTCCTGCTGTTGTCCGGGCTCGACGCGACCGGTCAGGAATACCGGCGCGTTCTGCTCGCCTTTTTGCTGACTCTGCCGGTGCCGCTGGTGGTCGTGCTCCTGCTGCGCTATGGCTCGGTGTTTGCGCGGCTCGAGCGGTGGGTGAGGCCGCTCGTGGGCGCAAACCGGCTCGCGGCAGAGGCGCCGCTGCTCGATCGGGAACTGCGTGCCTTGTTGGGCCGCCGGCGCCGTCTGCTCGCGGCCGGCGGCCTGCAGTTCCTCGCCCTGGTGTCCGGATCGTTCGAAGTGTGGTTTGCGCTGCGCCTCTTCGGGCAGCCGGTCGACGCTGCAGAGGCGCTCGTCTTGGAGAGCATGACGCAGGCGGTCCGGCATCTGGCCTTCATCGTGCCGGCAGGCCTCGGTGTGCAGGAAGCGGGTCTCATCCTGTTCGGGCACGCGTTCGGCGTCAGCAGTGAACTCGCCCTGGCCGTGTCGATGACGAAACGCCTGCGCGAAGTGCTGTGCGGCCTGCCCTCGCTGGTGTCATGGCAGTGGTGCGAGGCCCGTCGGCTGCGTTAGCATCGCGCATGAAAATCATGTTCTCGCGCCTGGCCTTCGCCCTGCCAGCGATCGCGCTCGCCACGTTGGGCTTTGCACAGAACCCGGACGTACAGGACGACGTCGCGAAAGCGGCCCGTGAGTTCATCACGGGCCCGGCGCTCGAGGCGCCGGTCCGGTTCCTCGCATCGGACCTGCTCGAGGGCCGCGGACCGGCGACGCGCGGCGACGAACTCTCGCGGCTGTACCTGCAGACGCAGCTCGAAGGCATGGGGTACCAGCCGGCGTTCGACCGCGGCGCGTGGCAGCAGCCGTTCGACATCATCGGCATGAAGGGTCATTTGCCGGAAAAATGGACATTCCAGGCCAAGGGCGGACCCGTGGATCTTGCGTGGCGCGATGATTACATCGCGGTCAGCGGGGTGCAAAAAGAAGAGGTCTCCATCGAGAACGCGGAGCTCGTCTTCGTGGGCTATGGAATCCAGGCGCCCGAGTATCGTTGGGATGACTACAAAGGCGTGGATCTCAAGGGCAAGATTCTCGTGATGCTGAACAACGATCCCGATTGGGATCCGAAGCTGTTCGCCGGCAAGCGGCGCCTCTATTATGGCCGCTGGGACTACAAGTACGCGAGCGCTGCGCGCCAGGGTGCCGCGGGCGCGATCATCATCCACACGACGCCGAGCGCGGGCTATCCGTGGCAGGTCGTGCAAAGTTCATGGGGCGGGGAGAAGTTCGAGATTCCGGCCGCCGATGCACCGACGGTGCGCATGACGGCCTGGGTCACCGAGGATGCGATGCGCCGCTTGTTGAAGGCCGACCATCGGAACCTCGATCAACTCATCGCATCCGCGCACTCGCGTGCCTTCAGGCCCGTGCCGCTCGCCATTCATACCTCGATCGTGTTCAGCAACACGCTCTCGCGGCTGCGCACGGCGAATGTGGGGGGCGTGCTGCATGGAAGCGATGCGAAGCTCGCGGCAGAAGTGGTGATTCTGACGGCACACCACGATCATTTTGGCATCGGTATGCCGGATGCAGGCGGCGATCGCATTTACCACGGCGCGCGGGACAACGCGGCGGGCTGCGCACAGATTCTTGCGGTCGCCCGCGCGATCGCCATGCTGCCGGAGCGGCCGCGCCGCTCGATCCTGGCGCTGTTCGTCGCGGGTGAGGAGCGTGGCCTCCTGGGCTCCGCGTACTATGCGTCGCATCCGACCTTTGCGCCGGAGAAGATTGCGGCCAATCTCAACGTCGACGGCGGCAACATCTTTGGCCGCGCGCGCGATGTGACGCTGATCAGCATGGGCAAGTCATCGCTTGATCAGATCGCCGAGCGGATGGCGCGGGTGCAGGGGCGCGTGCTGCAAGGAGATCAGTTCCCGGACCGGGGCTATTTCTACCGCTCGGATCAGCTCTCCTTCGCGAAGATCGGCGTACCGGCGCTCGATTTCGGTGACAGCACCGATTTCGTCGATCGTCCCGCGGGATGGGGCCGCCAGCAGATCGAGGAGTGGGAGCTGAAGAAGTACCATCAGCCGAGCGATCGGCTGGATGGCACCTGGAGCTTCGACGGCATGATCGAGGATGCACAACTCGACTTTTACTCCGCCTGGGCGATCGCGCAGGCCGAGGCGATGCCGACCTGGAACCAGGGCGATGAGTTCGAGGCGAAGCGCAAAGGGATTGCTGGAACTCCGGGTCATTGAAGTTGGTAGGCCAAGCCAAGTTGGCAGGCGAGACCACCGGGACCCGAGACAACTGCTTCGGGAATAACCGCGACCAAACCGGGGGGTGACCCCCTCGCAGCGCAACCACCCGTTTCAGGTCCGGGGAAATCCGGCGTCCAGTTCGCTGCGGTCCAGCGAAGGGTCCCGATCATCGAACCGCGGGCAGCAGTGTCCGCGGCCACGGCCGCCGTTGTGATGAAGCAACAGCAATTTTTTTACATACTGAAAAAAATTCTGTGACGCTGGCCTCGTTTTAGGTTATGTTCGGCCGAGAAATGTGAAGATCTGAAAAGATTGGGATGAGATGTAGCGGTTTCGCAACACAAGCGACGGGTGGACGTCGGCGGCATCCTTTTGCCTGTCGCAGACGTCCGGGACGAACCATTTGAAGGGAGCACCGGGATGAATACTTGTAGGCTGATTTTCGCCGCTTCGGCGCTGATCATGGCGTCACGCATTGCGTGCGCTCAACAGGCGCCTGCCGGCGGCCAAAGCGATACCTCGTCCTCAAGCGAACTCGGTGAGGTCATCGTGACCGGTACGCGGCGCACGGATCGGACCGTGATCGAGTCATCGGCGCCGATCGACGTGCTCACGGGAGCAGACATGGCGGCCCAATCCTCGTCCAACATGCTCGACACGCTCTCGAACATGGTTCCCTCCTTCATCGTCGGCCAGAATTCGATCTCGGATGCCTCGAGTTTCGTCCGCTCGCCGTCGCTGCGCGGATTGCCGGCCGATGAGATGTTGGTGATGCTGAACGGCAAACGCATGAACCGCTCCGCACTGGTCCAGGTCTACCAAGGCGGCGAGACCGAACTGGCGTTCGGCTCGCAGGGCCCCGACCTCGCATCCATCCCGGCCATCGCCGTCAAGTCCCTCGAAATCCTGCGCGACGGCGCTTCCGCGCAGTACGGCTCGGACGCCATCGCGGGGGTCCTCAACTACCAATTTCGCGATAACCCCTCCGGCATCGAAATCACGGGCCGGTACGGCAAGTATTTTCCCAGCGGCTTTCCCAAGGACGGCAACGACGGCGCCTTGGCGGCGAACATCGGCCTGCCGCTCGGCGGTCAGGGGTTTTTCAACGTCAGCGCTGAATGGGACAAGAACGAACAGACGAACCGGGGCGTGACGAGGCCCTCGGCGCTGGCCTTCGAAGAGAACTATCCCGCCCTTGCACCGGAGTTGCCCCATTACCCTGGCCCGGTGCAGCAATGGGGTACGCCGCCGTCCGACAGCGTGAAAGCGGTGATCAACTCGGGGATCAAGCTCGACAACGGCGACCAGGTTTATTTCTTTTCGAACTACGCCAACATCGAAACCAACGAGAGCTTCAACTACCGTCTGCCGAAGACGGTGACGGACTCCACCGGGACCACGTTCGGCAACCACCCGGCATTCAACAACATCTACCTGGATCCTTGCACGAGCGCCTACAGCGGCTGCCCGACCGGTGGGTTCATCAACGATGCGAACACGTTCAATTTCAGCTCCTTTTATCCGGCGGGTTTCACGCCGCGCTTCTACGGCGTCACGCAGCAGTTCTTCGGCGCGGTCGGCTACAAGGGGAAGACCGATTTCGGTCTCTCGTATGATCTCTCCGGCACCACGGCACAGAACTCGCTCGCGGTTTCGCTCAAGGACACCATCAACCCGTCATTGGGACCCCTGTCCCCAGAGAGCTTCTACGACGGCAAGTTCGTGCAGAAGGAAAACAATTTCAACCTCGATTTGAGTTATCCGTGGACGGTTCCCGGGCTCGCCAGCCCCGTTTCGGTTGCCGGCGGATTCGAATGGCGCGACGAAAACTATCAGCAGCTCCTGGGTGACGCGGCCTCCTATGCGGCCGGCAAGTACGCGTCCCAGCCGCTGTACAACTGCGCCGGGACGGTATGTACACCGGACTTGAATGCGAAGGGCGTCCAGGTCTCGGCGAGCCAGTCGACGGCCTCCAACGGCTACGGTGGCATCAGCGCACCGGTGGACGCAAGCCAGGTGAGCTACGCCGGCTATGCGGATCTCGAAGCGGACGTCCTGAAGGATCTGACGCTCGGCATTGCCGGACGTTACGAACATTACGCGTCGTTTGGCTCGACGACCCTCGGCAAGTTGCAGGCGCGCTTCAAGGCCACCGACTGGCTGGCGTTGCGCGGCACGGCGAGCACCGGATTCCATGCCCCGACCCCGGGCCAGTCGAATGTGGAAACTCTCAGCACCACGTTCCTGCCGGGCACGGCGACCCAGGTGCAAATCGGCACCTATCCCGTCACGAGCTCCATCGCCAAATACTACGGTGCGACGGCGCTGCGGCCCGAGGAATCGACCAATTTGAGCGCCGGCATCGTGCTCACGCCGATCAGCGACCTGCTGGTGACCCTCGACGGGTACAGCATCGCCGTGCGTCATCGCATCGGCATCTCGCAGCAGTTCAACGTCACCGAGGCCGACATCGCCAAGCTCGCCGACCTTGCCTACGTGGGTCCCGGCGGCACGGTGCAGTACTTCACGAACGGTTTCAGCACCAAGACGAAGGGCGTCGACCTCGTGGTGACTTATCCGTTCGCCGTCGGACCGGGCACCCTGGGCACGACGCTGGCCGTGAACTACAACAAGACCGACGTCACCTCGTACGATCCGACCGTCATCAGCCAGTCGCGGATCATCGACATCCAGCACTATGCGCCGAACGATCGCGCGAATCTCACCGTCGACTACCGCCTTTACAAGCTCGTCGCGGCAGTGCACGAGAACTTCTATGGATCGTACCGCGATGAGAACGACTATCCCGGCCAGCTGTTCTCGTCCAGGTACACCACCGACATCGACGTGTCGTACGAGGTGGTGCATAACGTGACGGCGGCCGTCGGCGGCCGGAATATCTTCGACCAGTTTCCGGATCGGGTCGCCCCCAGCTCGACCAACACGGTCTACAAGACCACCGGTGGGTTGATCGACGGCGAGGTGTATCCGCGCACCGGCGGGCCGTTCGGCTTCAACGGTGCGTTCTTCTACGCTCGGATCGACGCGAAGTTTTGATCGCATAGCGCGGGCGGGGTCGGCACCTCGGTGCCGGCCTCGCGCGCCCGCGGCGCGACCGGATGCGGTCCGAAACCGGTGCGCCTGAGTTCAACTGCTCGCGTTGTGTCTACGCAACAGTCTCGCGGGATCGTAAAGCGGGGCTAATGGCTGTTTAACGGCCACGGCATGGCGTTTTTCCACTCGGATAAGTCATATTCCGCAACTTTGCGTTATTCTTGCAACAACGCCGGAACGGCGGGGATGTATCGCAGAACCGTTCAAAGTTAGGGAGCAGTAGAACATGATTGGAAGAAAGGCAGCGCGGCTGCTCGCGCCGTCAGGAATGCTGACCGTTGGGTTGGCGTTTGGCGCAACCCTCCATGCCGAAACCGCAACCGAGACCGATGCCGCAGACGAGATTCCCCAGGTTGTCGTCACGGCGACCAAGCGGGAATCCACCGTGCAGGAAACGGCCGCGAGTATCACCGCCGTATCCTCGGAGGACATCGCCGACCGTGGACTCGTCGACTTCAATTCGCTGGCTCAGTCCGTACCTGGCATCGCCATGCGCACCTCCGGTCCCGGCCAGACCGAATTCGAAATGCGCGGTCTGAATTCCGCCGGCGGCAACACGTCCATGGTGGGGTTCTATCTCGATGAGACGCCGCTGTCGTCGCCCGCCTCCTCGCAGCTCGGCAAGGAAGAGATCGACCCGAGCCTCTATGATCTCGGCCGTGTCGAAGTGTTGCGCGGCCCCCAGGGCACGCTCTACGGTTCGAGCTCCATGGGCGGCACCGTCAAAGTGGTGCCCAATGCCCCCGAGATCGGTGCCTTCGCGGCCTCCGGTGAAGTGGACACGTCTTTCACCGGTTCCGGCGGCAGCCTCAACCACAAGACCAACGGCATGGTCAACTTGCCGCTCGGAGATACCGCCGCGCTGCGCATCGTGGGGAGCGAGACCTCCGACAGCGGCTGGATCAAGCGCCTGGTCATTCAAGACGGCGCCGTCGGCGTCGATCCGGGATCCTTTGGCGCCGGCACGCTGACTCGCCCGGCGAACTTCTACACGGCGCCATTGCAAGAACAAATCGACGGCGCAAATTCCACCACCATCGATACGGTGCGCGCGTCAGTGCTGTGGAAGCCGACGGAGAACCTCTCGATCACACCCATGATGATGTATCAGCTGACTCAGCAGGCCGCGCCGGACGCCGTGGACGTCAACGGAGTTCCGACCCATCCGACAGTGCCATCCACGAATGCCCACTGGGAGATCTACGATTCGGCGGAGCCGCAGCGCGACCGCTTCACGCTCGGGAGCTTGAAAATCGAATATCAGTTCGAGCATTTCTTGCTCACCTCGGCGACCGGCGACTGGAACCGCAACACGCTGGTGTCGCAGGATTCCTCCGAGGAGAATTCCGCAGCCATCGGCATTCCAGTTTACGATGCGCCGACCGGCATCGGTCCGACGGGCCCGGCGCCGAACGGTCCGGCCACGACCGAAAAAGACTTCACGCGTCAGTTGAGCGAAGAGTTGCGGCTCACCTCCACCGGTACGGGCCCACTGCAGTGGATCGTCGGCTATTTCTATCAGGATCTCTATTCCGAATGGGACGAGTGGTCTATTGCGCCGCAGGGCGGGGCGGCACTGGGCGGCGCGACCAATCTGTACATCGACTATCAGCCCCAGACCATCATTCAGAACTCGGAGTTCGGCGAAGCATCGTGGCAATTCACCCCCGATCTCAAGGGCACGGTCGGCGTGCGCCACTACCACTACGGCCTGCACCAGACGAACGACGAATTCGGCGTGTTTACGGTGTACAGCGCCCAGGGAGACACGGTGCCGTACAACACTGCAGCCACCAGCAGCGCCAGCGGCACCGATCCAAAGTTCGATCTGAGCTACAACATCGACAAGGACATCATGCTGTACGCGACGGTCGCCAAGGGCTTTCGTCTCGGCGGCGCGAACCAGCCGATTCCGGTGGCTTATTCCATCAATGCCAACAATGTGCTCGCGGGCAACGAGTGCGCCTTGCAGGCGAAACTCCTCCTGACCACGACCTGCAATCCCAACCTACTGCTGCAGGCGCCCGCCACCTTCCGCCCCGATTCGGTGTGGAATTACGAGATCGGCGAGAAGTCGGCCTTCTTCGACCACCGGTTGATCGCCAACGTGTCCGCCTATTACGAGCGGTGGCAAAACCCCCAGATCGCGACCAACCTGTCGGGATTTGGCCTCACCGTCAACGGCGGTAATGCGCGCATCGTGGGACTCGAGGCGGAGCTGCAGGCGCTGCTCGCCCGTGAATGGAACTTGAATGTGAACGTCGGCTATACGGATGCGAAGTTCACGCAGGACAGCGCACTCACGGGATATCCCAACGGCAGTCAAGTGCCGGACATCCCGAAGCTCACCGCGGCGGCGACTCTGCGCTGGAAGCACCCGCTGACGAACGCGCTGTCTTTGACCTCGGCGCTCGAGGCCGACTACGTCGGCACGCGCACCGATGCACCGTACGGCGAGACCATCGCGCTCAATGACGTCAATCAGTACCTGGTGCATCTGCCGTCCTATGCGTTGCTCAACTGGCGCGCCGGCGTGGCCGGCGAGGCGTGGGCGGCCAACTTGTACGTGAACAATCTCACGAACAAAGAAGCGCTGCTCGATCCGGAACCACAGATCGTGCTGCAGACCTCGGCCTACTCGCGCTATCTCGTCAACCGACCCACCACCGTGGGTCTCGATGTGACATACAAGTTCCACTGACCGAGTGCGGTGCGGGCCGCACACGGCCCCGGGGGGGGGGGGGGCCCCCCCGCCCCCCCCCCCCCGACCGGTCCCGGTGCCACGGTTTGGCTCGAGAGGAAGATGACGCGAGTCGTGGTCATCGGCGGCGGCGTCATCGGCGTGACCACGGCCGCCGAGCTCGCGCGTCGCGGTCTGCAAGTAACGTTGCTGGAGCGATCCGAGACGCTCGGCACGGGTGCCACCGCCCGTAACGGTGGACAACTTTCGTACAGCTATGCGGATGCGCTCGGCTCGCGCGCCCTGCTGTTCGATCTGCCGCGGCTGCTTTGCGGCCTCGATCCGGCCTTTCGGATTCGTGCGAGCGGAAATCCGCGCCTCTGGATCTGGGTCGGACGCCTGCTGGGGAATTGTACTTCCGCTCGATTCGGCGCAAACACGCTGGCGGTCCTTCGATTGGCGCTGCGGTCGCGGCTGGCCCTCGCGGCGCTGAGAGCGAGGCACTCCGATCTGACCTTCGAGCACAGCAGCTCGGGCAAACTGCACCTCTATGACGATGCCGGCAAATTCGAGGCTGCCCAGGAAGCGATGACGTTCAAGAACGGACTGGGCTGCGATCAGCGCGCATTGACACTCCGCGAAGTCGTTGCGCTCGAGCCTGCCGTGGCCGGGTGCGGGAGGGCGGTCGCCGGGGCCATCCATTCTCCCATCGATGAGTCCGGAGATTCCCTTGGATTCACGCGATCGCTTGCCGCAATTGCCGTGCGTGAATACGGTTTGTCCATCCTGACGGGCACGCCGGTCGAGCGCTTCGTCGTGGAGGGCCGCCGAATTCGGGCCGTCGAAACTCCGCGCGGCTCGGTGGAGGCGAACTCGTTCGTTCTGGCGTCGGGGTCCGATGCGCCTGCGCTGGCGCGAACGCTGGGAATCGGCCTGCCGATCTACCCCTTGAAAGGGTACAGTGTCACGCTGCCCTCGACAGCCGGCTCACCCTTGATCAGCATCACGGATACGCGGGCAAGGATCGTGTTCTGCCGGCTGGGTCAGCGAATTCGCATCGCCGGCATGGCCGACCTCGGGCGCCCTGATCGCGTCATCCAGCGCGACCGCATCGAACTCTTGTTGGCGGCTGCCCGCACCTGCCTGCCCGGTGCTGCCGACTGGAGAGCCGATCCGCAGCTCTGGACGGGCTTGCGACCCATGACGCCTGACTCGCGCCCGATCATCGGCGCCACACCGATCTCAAACCTGTTTCTCAACTGCGGGCACGGCATGCTGGGCTGGACTCTGGCGTGCGGCAGCGCCGAATTGGCTGCCGCGGCAATCATGGGGGAAACACAGACGATGGTCGAGGACTTCAGCCT
>Ga0302319_10010913_pt1 | contig 17267 bp, 12 predicted proteins | sample Bog_T0_2_FD_203319 | JGI IMG/M metagenome (GOLD analysis project Ga0302319, IMG submission 203319) | Peat permafrost microbial communities from Stordalen Mire near Abisko, Sweden - Bog_T0_2 | ecosystem: Environmental > Terrestrial > Soil > Wetlands > Peat | place: Sweden: Abisko, Stordalen Mire...
GTTCACACATGTAGTCGGGCAAAAGATATATATGGGGGGGGGCAACCGTAACTGCGTGGACTAGGTTGTCTATGAACGCGGAACGAGAGTCTTGATCATCACAGATTGTGAAGAGCTCTTCAAACTGGTCGATAAGGAGACCGAAACTGACCGGGCGGCGCTCCCGTGCGACGATCATCGCAACCGCCAAGTGGAGCGAATCCGGCCGAGTGGTGAGGTCCTTTACGAGCTCGCCAATGAGGCCAGGAGTGGGTGTTCCCTGGCCGAACATGTGGAGCAGCACGATGTGGGCGACCTTCCGGAACCTGTGGCGACGGCTGGTGCTGCCGAAGCAGATCGAGAAGGGGTCCCTGACCAACCTGCAGCAGCGGTTGATGAAGTCCGGCGGCCGGTTGGCGAAACACGCCCGACGCTACTGGATGCTGTTGGCGAAGAGCCACCTCACGCGGCGGCTCTTCGGTGCGATGGTGTGTCGCATTGCGGTGCTACCCACGACTGGATGGAGCGGGGACTGTGTGCTGTAAAATTGAACAAAGGAGACGAGAGGAAGGGGAAGTGTCAATGGAACTCGCTGTCGGGACGAGACTTGCCTCTCCTGAAGGTAGGGCGGCTATGGAAAAGTGCTCCAGATTGAGTGGGCGGAGATTCTCGGAGCTGAAACCCTGCGATTCTTGATCCGAAAAAGGCCGTTCGGAGCACAATGATCAGTCCAGGAGAACCGATAATGTAAATCCCGGTCAACTCCGCCACCGGAGGTGAACCAATGCACCCATACACCCGCCGCACCTTTACCTTGTCCGCTTCAGCCGCACTCGCCGGTTCTGCTTTGCAAGCCGTGGAACTCGGCGCGAAACCCTACCAGCGCCCCGACGCCAGCTGGTTCGCGGCCTGCCCCTTCGGCGTCTCGACGCACTGGACCGCGTTGTCACAGACGATTCACCCCGCCGATTGGCGGCCTTTCCCCGAGACGGTGGCCAAGTTCGACATCGAGCGCTTCGCCGACGACATCGCCTCCAGCGGCGCGAGCTACCTGATCTTCACCTCGTGCCACGCGCTGCAGTGGCTCGCCGGACCGTGTGACGCCATCGAGCGCATCCTGCCGAGCCGCACCAACAAGCGCGACATGATCCGCGAACTCGCCCGCGCCCTGCGCCGGCGCGGCATTCACCTGATCCTGTACTACAACCACTCCTGCAACCACGGCGACGACCCCGCCTGGGAGCTGGCCGTCGGCTATCACGAGCCGGACAAGAGCCGCTTCGTGGCCAACCTGCTCGCGATCATCCGTGAACTCGGCGAACGCCAAGGAGACCTGATCAAAGCCTGGTGGTTCGACAGTTGCTACTCGGTCGATACGCACGGCGCGCGCTACGGCAAATCGACCATCCCGGACGACTTCCGCTTCCCCTGGAACGAGTGGGTCGAGACTGCCAAGGCTGGCTACGCCGATCGCCTCGTCACGCTGAACGCGGGCATGATGCGCTACTACCTCTACACTGACCACCAGGACTACGAGTGGGGCGAAGCCCAAGACCTGATCGCCGTGCCCGCGGCGCAGTTCACGCCCGACGGTCTGCAGGCGCACCGCTGGGTCTGCCTCGACAACCTCGCCTGGGTCCACAGCCAGTACAACGAGCCGCTGGTCCCCGCCCGCTTCCGGCTGGATGAGCTGTCGCTCTACGTCCGAACGGCCCGCCGGTTCCGCGTGCCGGTCACCTTCAACATCGACGTGGACCGCAACGGCGTCTTCCTGCCGGAGACGATGGGGCTGTTGAGGCAGCTTCGGACCCAGGTGGGCTGAGCCGGACGCAGGTCGTTTTCGGAGTCGGGGAATACGTGGCCCGGGCAACCTCAACCGGCTGAGGACTAACATTGGGCCTGGTCTAAAAAAACCGGGCCGATCAGGTGGCCCCGCAAAGACCGCTGCCACAGCGGATGGCACTTTGCCAAAGCGCTGAAAACTCTCCGTCGAGACCCGACGCAGGATGAAAGAAGCCCAACAGCGGCGATGGGCAAAGATACGGGGCAAATCCGAACCATCAGCGCCAGCCACCGCACCTGCCAAATCGAAGTGCAAGATCAGTGCGGCAGGCAGAAGGGCGACGGCTGAGGTGTCCAAAAAGCGTTGGGCAGCGGTCAAGGCCGCGAAGGGAAAGTCGTAACTCTACTCGGCGCGAAAGGTCATAGCGATCGAGCCAGCGGTGTGCGCGAAACACGAGCACAAGGGCGTAGACTCGAGGACTCAAGGTATTCACATGCCAGTCCCCGACTTTCAAAACGTCTCTGTGTCCTTACTTTAGAACCATCAGACTCAGCTATTCCCTGCGGCAAGCATTACCGTAGCCACAGTTAGAAGGGCCAACCCGACATACAGGGTCCGCCGCGCGCTTTTCGGCGCGGTCGTCCATTCTCCCGTGACGACACCCCCAACACTCGCTGTCATGATCATGAAGATCTGGAACAAGCCCCAGCCGACTGAAGTACCGAGCCTGCCAAGGTAAACGGAAGCCACGCTGTACACCGCAATTGCGCCCATCCACAAGACGGCCATCAGCGTTGCCAGTCCAGCGTCCGGCAACCAGGGGCTGCGAAACACTTTCCACGTCTTCTTAGTGGACAGAAGGTACATGGAGTAAGCGAGGTTTGGCAGCATGCCCCCAGCGAGTGTAACGGGCCACACGGCGTAGCCCGCCCGCAACGGCGAGACGCCCAGTTTCACGGCCCGCTCCGCGATGTCTTGTCCAAAGGCGAAAGAGTAGTTGATCATCGGAGCCAGAATCCCGCAGAGTATGGCTATTGCCAGCGCCATGGTGTAGCCCCCGCCTGTCTCTCTCTTCTGCCCCTGTTCACGCTGTTCGCCCGCTCGCGCTGAAACCACGATGCCGGCCACCATAACGCCAAGTCCCAACAGAATCAGCGCGCCATTCGATGTGCCGAGGACCTCTCGATTTTTGAAGAACAACGGGACCAGCGTGCCACCCAAGGATCCGAGTCCAACGATGATCGCGTAGCCCAGTGCCTGCCCGAGCCGCGCGATCGACAGACCGAACAATACCTGCGCCACGCCCCATCCAGCGCCCAGGAGAAACGGCAGCAGCAACTGCTCCGGCCTCAGTCCGGTGTAAATCTCGCCCAGGTTCCCCGCCAGTAGCAATGCCAGCCCCCATGGCATGATCAGCAGCGAGACTATGCTGAACACAAGCCACAGATTCTCCCATTGCCACCGTTTGGCGAACTTCATCGGCAACATGCAGTTGCCCGAAAGAAGGCCCGCTACCAGCGTCAATGCGAGTCCACTCATCACTGCGGTTGACATGACCTAGCTCCTCGCCCGCGCGTGGTTCTTCTGTGCCGCGTCACACATCATAATGATGTTCTTAGCACGCATGGTCCTGGATGTTGTGCGATTGCGGAATCACGAATCTGGCCGGACCGGGTCTTGTACCAGTTCGATAGAGAGTATATCGTTGACCGTGAAGGGATGCCGGTTCGTGCCTCGGGATCTGCTTTCGCCCGCATCTGAGATTCGATCGGGGCGGAGCGGACCGGGCCCCAAGCCGGGCGGAAGTTCACCAACGTTACCGTTCTCGTTCGGGTGCGTTCGTCTGCTTGTTCGGTCTCGACGCCTTCCTTCTGGAGGGGGCGTAAGACCTTTCGGAAGTTTACTCCTTTCCCTTCGAAGGGGGGGGCAAACCCGGGACATGTCCCCCCTCGTGGTGGCCTGCCGGCTAGCCGGGCGGCCTTGCTCTACCCCGGCGTTGGCCGCACACGCCGGGCCACCTGCTCTGCGAAGCGCAGGTCCCGCCGGACCCGGGCGTGCCTTACTCGGCTTGCGGAACAACTGGAGCAGCCAGGACGCAACCCTCAACACGAAAACTTTTCCCTGTGGCAAGCTGCGGAGAACCTGTTCCAGTTGTTCCACTCTGTGGGCGAACGGCCAAGTTCCTTTCTGAGAGGGTCGATCCTGCGTCCGGAGATAGGGTTCGCGGGGCACGACTAGTCCGGAAGAACTGCACATTCAGATGGAGTACATCGCCGCCACTTCGTAATCCAAGACCCCGGGGATTGTAAATTCAATCGTTGCGCCCGCGATGTGAAACGGGATGTCCGTTCCGGCTCGCAGCAGTTCGACGCGGGTGACGAGTCTCCCGGCCGGCAGTGTCATTCGTACTTTCTGTGCACCGATCAGATAGAACTCCCGGATCCAGCCTCGGTGCATGGCCGGATTCGTGTAATTCAGGACGTGGACGGCGAAGCCAGCCTGAGTCTCCCACGCGAATGATTCGATGACGCCTTGGCCTTCAATCGTGACCGGTGGATTCGCACCCGCGACCCAGCGGATGGAGTTTTGCAGAAGCCGTGCCAAATCGGTATGGCCGGACTGCCACATCGTCCGCTCGATGTCGCCCGGGAAGTAGATCAGCCGGCTCTTGCCCTTTTCCCGCACGACGACTGCCGGTTCGTTGGTCCGCGATTGCAAAGGATAGGACAATTCCGGCGGGTAAGCCACGAAGCCAGGCACCACGGTCAGGATCGGCCCCTCGATCGGCGCAACGGGTACCCGGTTCTCCGCACCGGGGATCCAGTTCGTGCCGGCAAAGCCAGTGAGAATTGCATGCTGCTTCTCGATGCGCGCCAGGTACGCGTTACCGTTCGTGCCAATGATATCGCCTGCCTTCCGGATGCCGAAGACGTCCGCCAGACCGAAATCGGTGCGGCGTTCGTTGCGTTCGGTGTACAGGCTGGTCTCAAAGGTCGCCAGGAGCGAACCTCCGCTATCCACGTAGGCGCTCAATTGCCGGCACTGCTGGTCGCTGAGCAGAGCGGTGTTGGGAAGCAAGAGGGCCGAATACTTTCGTAGATCCTCCGGCGCCAGTTTCTCTTCATGCACGAAATCGAAAAGGAAGCGGCCTTCGAGCAGGGCGTAGTACATGCCGTCCATGTACTGTGGCATGAGCGAGCCGCGCTGCGACTTGTAGAACAGTTGCGTCCGCTGGCCCATCACGACACCCAGATTGGCGATCGACTGTCGATTCACGAAGTGAGCGTCGTGCTTCGCCATCCAGTTGAAGTACTGGTGCGCCGGCTCCAGCCAGCGGCGGTCCTCGCCCAGTCCATTCTCGCCGCCGATGATGTGATGATACGGGACCATGCCAGCGGCGACGGTCTCATTGAGCCACATCCGCTCTTCCTGCTGCGACTTGTAGACGTTGCGCCAACGTGGGCGGCCAGTCGACCATGCGGCCGTGACGTTGGTGGCCATCTTGCCCTTCTGGACAGCGCTGCAGACGCGGCCTTGGAGTGCGCATCCCCAGATCGGTGTATCGTCTCCACCGCGGCCCTGATTATCGGCCTGAAACCACTCGCTGAGTTCTCCGAGCTGCACCAGGTTGGCCGTGGAACGGATGCCGCCGCCGAGATTGCCAAAATAGAAGCTCGACGGCCGCTTCTCCCTGGCGATGGAATCGTATAGCTTCCACAGGTAGATCGTGCGCTCATTGAATTTGTCCCAGTAGGCGATTGTCCCCGGCGGGGGCAAGTTCCGGCACTGATCGCAATGGCACACGGGCATGCTCCCCAACGGCGGCCAGGCGTTGGTGTACAAGCCGTCGATGTCGTATAGCGAGTTGATCTCCCGCATGATCGCCGGCATGTAATCGGTCATGTACGTGGAGTACATGCAGGTCGCGAACAGCCTGCGGTCCTCGCCGTGTTGCACGGCATTGCCTTGCGCGTCGCGCTGGAACCACTCCGGATGCGCTTGCACGGCGTCTTCCCAATTCAGGTCCGGGCTCATGCGTGCGATTACGTGCAGCCCGCGCTTCTTGGCGGCGGCGCAGCAGTCGCCAAAGAAATCGCGATCGCCCAGGAATTTGCCCTTGCGGTGGAATGGCACCTTGGTCTGATAGAAAGCCAGTATGCCAGTGACGCTCACCAGGACGGCATCCACTTTCAGGCTGGCCCAGTAATCCGCCCATTCCTCGACGTTCAACACGACGGGATCGTGTTCGGTCATGTTGAGTTGACCAAGGCGGCGGATCTTCCGCTGCCACGGAACCTCCGCGTCCGCGGCTAATCGGGAGCCTGCCACCGCGGCAACGGCCGGAATGACGATGAACTCACGGCGATTCATTTCCACTTCGATCTCCTGGTTGCACTCCCGTACATGTTATTAGAAAGTGAACCGCACAGGCAGCTCGGCTTGCTGGTAATCATTGGACTGCCCGCTTGGTCTTGACCCCTCCCTTCTGGAGGGGGCATAAGACCTTTCAGAAGTTTACTTCTTTCCCTTCGCAGCAGGGACAAAGCCGGGACATGGCCCCCCTCGCCCCGGCGAGTCGGGCGGGCTTGCTCTCCCCACCGCCGGCCGCACGCGCCAGTCCGCCTGCTTTGCGAAACGCACGTCCCGGTGGCCCCAGCCCGAACTTGGTGGCCAGACCCGGGCGTGTCTTGGCTGATGGAACAACTGGAACAGCCAACACACAACCCTCTACACGAAGACTTTTCTCTGTGGCAAGCTGCGGAGAAGCTGTTCCGGTTGTTCCACTCTGTGTTTGCCAACGCGGGACGCGCTGTACTACTGGCGGATGCTGGCGGAGACCCGCGCCACGTAGCAGTGCATCCACGGAGACCCTCTGCGGGTGAACCGGCGTTCCCTGTTCAGGTATGCCACGATCTGCCTCAGCGACCGACCCTGCTCTCGCAGGCGTGTGATCGTCTTCCGTACCCGCTGCTCGGCCGGGTCGGGTTCCACGGTCTTCCCGTCGGCGCATAGGTGGAAACCGTACGAGTAGTTGCCGAGGAACTCCCGCCTGGATCGCTTGCGTTGAAGAGCGTCCCTGGTTCGCTCTCCGATGGCCTCTCGTTCCCACTGGCTAACGCTGACCATAATGTTCAGAACCAACCGGCCGGCGGCGGAGCCTGTGTCCAGGGACTCGGCCACCGAAACCAGGGAGACGCCTTTCCGCTGGAATAGTTCGAGCAGATCAGCGAGGTCGCGTACCGACCGGGTGAGGCGATCCGACTTCGCCACGATCACGGTGTCCACCTCGCCGCTGCGGACCAGTTCGAGGATGCATTCCATCCCCGGCCGATCGAGGTTCTTGGCGCTCTCGCCCGCCTCGACGATGACCTCTGTGAGTTCCGCCTCCTGGAGCGTGGCCATGGCCCGAATCCGGCTTTGCTGGGCGGCCAGGCTGATGCCCTTCTCCGCTTGCCCAGGGGTACTGACCCGAACATATCCGATTGCTCTCATTTACGAAAATAAAAAGCGTACCGGTGGGGCAGTGTCAAATAGGTACGCAAGCGTGAAAAGGCCGAACCGGTTCCCTGATGTATCTTGTCGCTGCTGGGCGGCAATTCGGCAGTATGAGTGTTTCCCGTCCAGCTGGCATGACGGGGACTTACGAGCACTGATCTCCCAGAACGCCGTTTCTCGCCCGCGACCACCACATGCACTTCGATGGTTGCCCGGTAGTCGGCCAACCGGCTGGATAGGCAATTTGGCTTAGAGCATCTTCCAGGTCTCGGCCGCCCATCCGATGCCAGCAATGCCTCTAGCGGACCCGCTCCTCCTTCGTCCGGGAACGGAAAGAAGCGTACAGCGCGGGCAGCGCCTCCCGCAGCGCAGCCTCATTCTCCCGCCAGTCGCCACGGTGGTAGATCGAGAAATTGGACTCCCGCTCAGTTAGCGCGAACGCGAACCCTCCGTCGTCGCGCACCGAGACGGCGCACGGCAATAGTTCATTGGTCAACACGCGGTCGCCACTCCCCACCTCGGCCAGTGCGACGATGCGATGGACGCCGGCCGCATTCCGCACCAGTCGCCGCCCTGAGGCCTCGATCCAGACCGCCGTTTCCCATACGGCGTGAGCACGCCCGCACATCCGGTCAACCGCCTCGGCCGGCCAGTCGCTGTCCAAGGCGTGCAGGAAGTCCAATCTGCTGCTGCGCTCGAAGGCATAGGCAAGATACCGTCGCAGCCGCGGATCGAGTTGGCGGATGAACTGCAAGTCGGGCAGCCTCCAGAACGTATTGTGTTCGTCGTAGGCAAAGGCCCCGCCTTTGGTCCCGCACGGATAGATCGCGATCGGAAGCTCCGAGCGCAGCAGCCGGACGATGGCGTGTGGGTCCAGCAGCACGTTCCACTCCATGAAGTCCAACGACGTCGATCCCGCGGAGAGATGGATTCGCTCGACCTTGTCTTGAAGCAGCGCCGGCTCGCGGTTATACGCGGCGGCGAGCGTCCGCGCCGAGCCGAACGACAGGATCTGCACCCGCTCGCGCGAGGTCCTTAGGGTCTCCAGCATCAGCTCGATCCCGCTCTGCTGAAACGCCGGGGCATCCAGCGCTTTGTCTGTCGGGCTCTTCAACGCGAGAAATGGACCGATGCCCCACGCCACGTTGCGGTCGAACAGGTAGTTCAACTGCATCACCGGGATGATGCCCGCATCGCGCGGTCCTCCGCCATGTTTGCTGCCGTCGGCCGCCGTGGCCACCTCGGCGCGAAACACCTCCGTAGGATCGAGAATGATCGCCCGCACATCGATCTCGGGCAAGGCGTACGCGGCGATCAGGTCGAAGTTGTCTCCCGGATCCTGGTAGGGATGATACAGGTCCGTGATGTCGATTACCGGCACACGCATGCGCTCGCCCGGCGCCCCGGCCGCACTAAATGCCGTGACGGCCGCAGCGGCCCCAAGCAGGGCGCCACGCCGCGTTAAACCAGCGTCCGCATAACGACTCATACCGGCACTATACTTCAGCGCAGCCACAGATGTGGTCAAATGAACCGGTCCCGCGCCGGACACCGGGGTTGCTTGAATCGCGCCTCCGTGCCCGCTGTTGAGGGCGGGTTCTGCAGCGCTGCCGTTTGGTACGATTCGTCTCCGAGACATCTGAGGCAAGTGGCGAATGCGCCAACGTGCTCGTGTGGATCACAATTGCCTTACATCTGCGGCAAGTCGGCGACCGTTCGACTGGTCTTCGCCGGACCAGGTAAGCGCGAGTAGTATGTAGAAGGATTTGTTGCCCGGACCAGGGACAAGACTCCGGAACAAATCGAACACGAACTGATTGCCGGGAGGAGTTGAGATGACACGCAGAGAGGTACTTGCGCTGCTTGGGCCCTTGGCAGTTGCTGCGAGTCCGGCAAAGGCCGGCGAGTTCGCCGTGACGGTCGATGGCGGGTCGAAGGGCAGGGTCTGGGCGGGGGTGGGAGCATTGAGTGCCGGTGCTTCCTCGCGACTGCTCTACGACTACCCGGAGCCGCAGCGCTCGGAGATACTGGATTACCTTTTCAAGCCAAACTTCGGCGCCAGTCTGCATCATCTGAAAGTCGAGATTGGTGGCGACGTTAATTCGACGGATGGCTCGGAGCCCAGCCATGCCCGCACTCGCGAGGAGTTCGACCACCCGCAGCCCGAGTACTTCCAGCGCGGTTACGAGTGGTGGTTGATGGAAGAAGCGCGCAAGCGCAATCCGCGGATTCTGATTGAGGCGCTGCAGTGGGGCGCGCCGGGATGGATCGGCAACGGGCAGTTCTACTCGGAAGACAACGCACGCTTCGTCGCCGCCTTCGTCAAAGGCGCGCGGCAATACCACGGCGTCGACATCGACTACGTGGGCATCTGGAACGAGAGGTTATACGACACTGCATACATCAAGCTGCTGCGTAAAGTGCTGGACACGAGCGGTCTAGAGCAGGTGAAGATCGTGGCGGCGGACATGTGGGAACCTGAGGCGAAATGGTCTATCGCCGACGCGATGACCAAGGATCCGGAACTGCGGAAATCCGTGGCGGCTATCAGCGCCCATATCACGGCGCATACAAGTTTCTACACGCCCGACACTGCCAAGAAGCTCGGAGTGCCTATCTGGGACGGCGAGGTGCATGCGTACGGCGGCGATTGGTACGGGGCGGCGCATCATGCCCGGATGAACCGCGCCTACACAATTGGCCAGATCACGAAGCTCGTTTCGTGGAGCCTGGTCACCTCCTACCAGGACTTCCTGCCCGCGCCGAAATCCGGTCCGATGCGGGCCGCCACGCCGTGGTCGGGCTATTACGAGGTGCAGCCTCCGCTGTGGATCCTGGCGCACTTCACGCAGTTCACTCAGCCCGGATGGAAGTACCTGGACAGCGCGTGCAAGTACTTTGCCAACGAATCGCAGGAGGTGCCGAAGGAGGGCTTTTCCGTCACGGCGCTGAGATCTCCCGAGACAGACGACTATACGATCCTCATCGAGACGATGGATGCGAAGGAAGGGCAGTCCGTCACATTCCGTGTGACCGGTGGACTCTCCGCGAGAGATTTGGCGGTGTGGCGCTCTCGGTTTGGGCAGGAGGCACTCTTGCGGCTGGAAGACATCGTGCTCAGAGGTGGGGAATTCACAATTCGGCTGGAGCCGAATTCGATGTATTCGCTCACCACGACACGCGGCCAGCAGAAGGGCCGGTTCGCAACAGCTATCCCGCCTGATCGGCCGTTTCCATTCCCATACCGCGATGATTTCCAGTCGACAGCGATCGGGCGTACGCCGCGCTATTTGAGCGACCAGCACGGCACATTTGAGGTGGCGGCCCGGCCGGACGGCAAGGGCAAATGCCTGGTGCAGACAGTGACGCAGCAGGGAATCTGCTGGCGCCCCTACGACTATCCTCAGACCATCGTGGGCGACATCGGGTGGAAGGACTACCGTGTTTCGGTCGACTTTTTCCTGCCTGGAACGGGGTCGGTCAAGCTGTGGAGCAGGGCGCAGGGGTTTGACTGGGGCGACCGTCCTTACACCGGGTACGGGATCGAGGCCGATCACTTGGGGAACTGGACTCTGCGGGCAGGTGAGAAGACGCTGGCTTCCGGCAAGTCATCCGCTGGAAGCGGCGCCTGGCACCATCTCTCTCTCACGATCAAGGGCCAACAACTGACCGCGTCGCTCGATTCGAACCGTCTCGCGGCCGTGAACGACAGTAGCATCAGGAACGGGCTGGTGGCGCTCGGTACAGGCTGGAATCAAGCGCTGTTCGGCAATTTGAGTATTGAGGAAACGACGGACTGATCAGCGCGCGTTAACGAGCAACCTGGATTCCAGCCCGGCGCGTAACGTCGCCCCGCCGGTTGCACTTGCACGCACCGGTTCTCGGGGCGTCCCCGTTGTTGCGACGCACAAGGCAGGAACTCGACGGCTGAGCGCAAGGAGCTGGAGTGGTGTTGACGAATCTCCCTTGCACCACCCAGATTTCCCGGAAGTCGCTTGTGGGAAGTTTGCAGCGCTCACTCTCGCGAAACGCGCGATCCCGATAGCTGTTGAGCACGAAGTCCGACGACATGGCTACGTAGTCGCCGACCCGTGGAAGTGCTCGTCCGCGCGAACAAACATGGTCTATTACGGTCAAAACCCGCTAACGACGGGCCTTTGGCGGGCTCGTGGGTGTGAACGGGGTGGTGCGTCACCGGACATTGACGCCACACCCGAGCCGATGAGGCAGTCTCCTTCTGGAACCAGCGGCCCTCAGAGGGGTCTTCTCCACTTTGACGCTCACGCCGCAAGTCGTCCCGGGGGCGTGCCCGCCGCAGCTACGTCGTTCTCTGCTTCCACTCGACCACGTCGTACTGTGGCTGTTGTGTTGGTCCCGCGCGATGGACCGAGCCGGATTTGCTCCCGGCGTTCCACTCCAGGCGCACTTCGGTCGGTCTCGCAGGTCTCTTGCCATCGTCTTCAAACACCACCGCCGTTGCCGGTGCCGATCCGAAGATGTGAGCGCTGAGCCGGTAGCTCGCCGGGTCCGCAGTGTGTAGGGTAGGCTGCGCCAGCGGCAGCAGAGTGCCGCTTTTCACAAGAACCGGGATTCGGTTGAGCGGCGCCGCGACTTTCACCCTCTGCTTGCCGGCGTAACTTTCCCCGGTCCAGAAATCGTGCCACTGGCCAGTCGGCAGATACACTTCGCGCTCCAGCTTATCGCCCACCACCGGCGCCGCCAGCAGGCTCTCGCCGATCATATACTGGTCGTCCACGGCCCAGGTCCGTGCATCGTCCGGATAATCCATCACCAGCGCGCGGAAGGGTGGAACCCCTTCACGCTGGTAGCGCACGAAAGCCGAGTGCAGATAGGGTACCAGCTTCATCCGCAATTCCATTACTTCGCGGCACTGCGCCTCGATCTGCTCCCAGCCTGGATCGAACTGGCCGGCGTTGTTAGCCTCGGCGTTGACCTGCATCCATGGCGGATTCCGGATATACCAAGCGTTGATCAGCGCCATCGGCGACAGAACGACGCTTTGCAGACGCCGGATCAGTTCGTGGCTCGTTTTGGCGTCGCGGACCTCGGGCGTCCACAGCAAACCGCAGAAGCCGATCTTGGCGACGCCCTTGACGAACTGGGCGTGATCGTAGAGATCGCTATAAAGCACGTAGGGGTACGGCGCGGCCAGCGCGTGAGCCGACCGGATCAGCCCGTACGTGCGCACCCCACGGCGCTCGTAAACGCTGTCGATCGCGTCGGCGTAGCGCAGCCCGAACAGGCTGTGCATCTGTTCCCCGTCGGCGCCCGAAGGGAATTTACTCAATTCGGGAAACGACCAACTGCCCGTAAAATCCGAGTTGTCGCATTCGTCGAGCTTATAGCCGCAGACGCCCAGGGCCACGTGCTCGCGGTCATGGAAATCGGCGAAGGCCTGGCGCGCCTCGGGCTGAAGAAAATCTGGCGCGAGGCCGCCCCAGACGGCGAAATCGCCGCTATGACTTTTGAGCTGAGGATAGAGCGGAGAGGAGGGATGCGTGAAGGCGTGTTCCCACAGGTTGACGTGGTACTCGCTTTCGCTGAGCGTGCGCACCATCTCGCCAGGGTTCGGAAATTTGTCGCTCCACACGAAACTGCAGGAGTAGGCGTGAGTCTGCCAGCCAGGCTCGAGCCCCAGCACGTCACACGGCATGTGATGCGAGCGCAGGTCCTGGCCCATCTTTAGGACTTCCTGCTGATTGAAACGCCCGTCACAGCGGTACCAAATGCCCAGACCCCAGCGCGGCGGCACCACTCCGCCGCCGGAGAAAAGGTTGTAGCGCTGCACGGCCTCGCGCAGGGACGGACCTCCGAAGACGTATACATCGACCCCGCCGGCCTCAGGGATTTCCGCCAGCACCTCGCCTTTCTCGCCCATGCCCCGGTCGCGATACGCGGCCGGCAGAAGGTCGCCCGCCGGCGCGGAAGGATTGGCGGAACCGGCGCTGGATGCGGGCTCGCCGACATGCCGTGTGCTGCCGCAATAGATGGTGATGTAGCGTGCTGAGTCGATCAGCACGCCATATCCACTCGTGGTGACGTAAAACGGCACGGGCGCGTGCGAGTCGCCGGAATCGATGCGCGGATCGGCGTTCACCCTCAGCTTCTTCTTCAAACCTCGCTGCATGAACGACTGTAATTGCAGCCCCAGCCCGTAGACGATCTCGCCCGCCTCCAGCGGCAATCGCACCTGGTAGCCGCGGTGCGATGCGCTGCCCTCCGGGCTCACCGGGCACGCAGCCACCGCGGCCAGCTTGGCGATGGCGTCCGTGGCAGGCGCATGCTGGCGGGTGGAAACCGGCGTGATCCCCTCGGGCGTGCCGAGCGTGAACCGCCAGATGGCGGGGCACACTTCGTGTAGCCGGTGGGGCACGCTTGCATCAGAAACGCCAGGTGCCAGAACGCCCGGCACAGCGGCAAGAGAAAGGAAACTACGCCTTTGCATGGGGTAGTTATCATAATTACACAGAAAAACTGGGGGTTCTGACTGACCTCCGGCCCCCTTGTTCTGTTCCACCCCCACTCCTTCGTCGCCCGCGACTACCTACTCTTGACGCCGGGTGGAAAGCCGCCTGGCCCTGCTCCCCTGCATGCGATTCGGAGGAGCAGAGAGTGTGCTGTTCAGGGGGTTGGACGACTCCGCAACATCCAAAGTGAAGATGTCCAGCGATTGGTCAGGCTGAAGCTCGAAGCCGGCTACTCCGTGCAGACGGCGCTTCACATCCGGAATGTGATCAGCGCAGTCTTTAACTGCGCGAAATGGCGGAGTGTCTTTGTTGGGGAGAATCCGGCGCGAGGCGTGCGATTGCCGGAGATGGAGCGCAAGGAGGCACTCGCCCTCACGTTTGAACAAGGCAAGGCTTTACTGGCAGAACTGCCGTCGCCCGTAGCGGAAATGGCTTTGGTCTCGATGACGTGCAGCCTAAACGTGGCGGAGCTCCTAGGCTTGCGCTGGAAGTGGATAAACCTGACGGCGGAACCGGTCGTAGTCGATACTGAGCTTCTTCACCCATACACCCTGGCTGTGCGGCAGAACTACTACCGCGGACACTTCGGTTCGCCGAAATCGAAAGCCCGCCGACGCAATGTCCCGCTGAGCGCCAGCCTGGTTGGAGTGCTCCTGGGGCTCCAACTGCGGAGCGAGTTCAACGGGCCTGAGGATCTGGTCTTCGTATCGAAGAATGGAGCACCGCTGGTGGAACGTAACCTGACCCGCCGGGTCCTGAAGGCCGCCGGCGAGAAGCTCAAAATGCCGTGGCTGTCGTGGCACGTCTTCCGTCACAGCCATTCCGCCTACGATGAGCAGATCGGACTGGCTCTGTCTGACCGCCAGGCCCAGATGGGCCATTCCGATGTCGGGATGACGCTGCACTACATCCATTCGGACCTGGAGCGTAGGCGGGCAGCGATTGAAAACATCGCCACGAGATTGGTTGGAGCGGGGGCGGCCTCGGAGAAAGAGGCCGATTGTGACACTAAATGACACTAGGGAAGAGGAACCCTAGGGGCGTATGTCATTGAAAAAAATGGTCGGGCCGCGGGGATTTGAACCCCGGACCTCTTGCACCCCAAGCAAAAAATATCAATGACTTACGGACATCACTCACTGAAAATAAAAGACTTAGTGGCGACCAATTTGGACGCCAAAACGCCACCAAAGGGCTTTTGGACTCCAACCCGACTCCAAAGCCGACACGGGTAGATCGTGGGATCGCGGGTTCTTCGCGCTCGCGGTTGTTCCTACCGTTAACATTCCGCTCCGCACGAAGATGAACTGCCCCCCATTACAATAATGAAGATCGATGTGGACCGACTGCGTGGGGCAAACTGGGTCTCAACTTAAACTAGCTAACGAAACAAAAATGGCATATCATTTTGTAAGAAGAGCCCCAACGAAAGGATCCCGTGTCCGCAGCAAAGGATCAGAGCCCACGGCTGGGCCGCTACATCATCAAAGCCTATGGCGAGGAGAGCGTCAGGGCCTTCGTGCCGCCGCCACTCCCGCCGAACCCCCCGGTGCGCTTGGACGCCCTCCAACGCCTGCTCGAACAGGCGAACCAATCTCTCGGCCGACTCGACGGCTTGGCCTCCCTTCTGCCCAATCTGTCGCTGTTCATCTACGCCTACGTTCGAAAGGAGGCGGTGCTCTCCTCTCAAATCGAAGGGACTAAGTCATCTCTCTCCGACCTGCTGCTCTTTGAGAACAATGAGGTGCCGGGGGTACCGTTGAACGATGTCCAGGAAGTCTCGAATTACGTCGCGGCGCTGAACCATGGCCTCGAACGGCTGCGCAGGGGGTTCCCGCTCTCCCTGCGGCTCATCCGGGAGATACATGAGGTCCTTCTGTCGAAGGGCCGGGGCAGCGACAAACAGCCGGGCGAATTCCGGGTAAGCCAAAACTGGATCGGGGGCACCCGCCCTGGGACTGCGGTCTTCGTTCCACCACCGCCTGAGCTCGTCCTCGATTGCATGAGCGCGCTCGAACTGTTCCTGCACGACGAACGCGCGGATCTCCCGTTGCTCATCAAAGCCGGTTTGGTCCACGTCCAGTTCGAGACTATTCACCCATTCCTCGACGGCAACGGCCGCCTTGGCCGACTGCTCATCACGTTCTTGCTGTGCGCCGCCGGCGTGTTGCGGGAACCAATCCTCTATCTAAGCCTCTACTTCAAGCAGCACCGATCGACTTACTACGAACTGCTGGACCGGGTGCGGGCAAACGGCGACTGGGAAACTTGGCTGGAATTCTTCCTGACTGGCGTCAGGGATACCGCAGAACAGGCGGCGACCGCCGCGCGCCGTATCCTCGCGATTTTCGAGGACCACCACCGCAAGATCGAGGCGTTGGGCCGTCCGGCGGCATCGGTGCTGCGCGTGTTCGAACACATGCAGCGCAACCCGATCGTGTCGATCCCCGCCGCTGCCCAAAACATCGGCATCTCCGCGCCGACAGTGGCGAAATCTCTAGAGCACATGCAGAGCTTGGGCATGCTGCGCGAGATCACCGGGCGACAACGCCACCGACTTTTCGTTTACGATGCCTATCTTGCGATCCTAAGCGAGGGAACCGAACCGATAAGCTGAACCCAACCTCCCCTATGGGCCCGGTCAGTGATACGATCAAGCAGCGCCTTGCACAAACGTGCGTTCGGGATCACTTGCGTCCACTCGGAAAACGGCAAATTGGTGGTCAGAATCACAGCGGCTTTTTCGGCCCGCTCGGCGACCACCTGAAACAGGAATTCGGCGCCGACTTCCGCCAGAGGCACATATCCGACTTCGTCGATCGCGATCAGGTCATAGCGGCTCCACCGCGCCAGTACGCGCCGCAGTTGCAGTTGCTGCTTCGCCTCAACCAGTTCGTTGACCAGTCCGGCTGCAGTGGTGAAACGGACCCGGCGTTTCTGCCGGCAGGCCGCCACGCAGAGCCCGGTCAGAAGGTGCGTTTTCCCTGTGCCGCATTCACCGATGAAGAGGACCGGTTCGGCGCGCTCGATGTAGCCGCCCTCGGCCAGGTCGCGCATCTTCGCCGCCGTCACATTCGGCGACTGGGTGTAATCAAACTCTTCGAGCGTCTTCGTGCGCGGCAGATGGGCTTCCCGGATTCGCCGCTCAATCGTGTTGCGCTCGCGCTCTTCGACCTCGGCCAGCAGCAATGCTTCGAGATACCCGATGTGGCTCTTCTTCTCGCGGATCGCCTGTTCGGCCAGTGGGCCAAACTGCGAGGCGATCATCGGCATACGCAACGTTTTGCACTGCGCTTTGATCGTGGCTTCCTGTAGCTGCGCCATTTGATTGCTCATTGCGCACCTCCGGCGGTGAGGAGCCGATCGTATTCGAGCATCACCGGCAGAGGACGCGCATACCGTTCCAGCGCACCGACATCGATGGCCTCGCACGCGGTGTGTCGCAGATCCTCTGCGTTCAATAAGTGCTGTACCGCCGCCGAATCGTAGCAACCGTTGGACAGAGCCGATTCGACAGCCTG
>Ga0302319_10010915_pt1 | contig 17266 bp, 10 predicted proteins | sample Bog_T0_2_FD_203319 | JGI IMG/M metagenome (GOLD analysis project Ga0302319, IMG submission 203319) | Peat permafrost microbial communities from Stordalen Mire near Abisko, Sweden - Bog_T0_2 | ecosystem: Environmental > Terrestrial > Soil > Wetlands > Peat | place: Sweden: Abisko, Stordalen Mire...
TCTCTTGCGCGGTGATGCCGAAAATGCGCAGCGGTTGGAGGCTGTTCTGGACGTCGGTAAGGGCGTCGTTGTAATCCGCCTCGGCGCTTTCCACGTCCTTGACGGCCACCGCCCCGCGCGCCAGCAGGTCCCGCTCGCGGTCCACAATGCGCTTGTTGAAGAGCTCGCGGTTGCGCGCCTTGCGGTAGGCCGAGATGGCGTTGACCACATCGGGGCTGGAAACGTAAAGCAGCGGATCGCCGGCCTTCACCTTGTTGCCGGTATCCACCAGAATTCGTGTAATCGGGCCGTTGACCTGGGTGATGGCCTGGGTGGTGTGGTCGGCGTCCCAATCCACGGTGCCGGTGGTATGGACGGCGATCTGCCAGTTCCGGCTCTCCACCGGGACCACCTTGAGGTGCGCCATCTGGTCCGGCGGAACGGTGAACAGGGCCGGTTGTACGGCCGCCGGGCGTTCGGGCGCCTGGCCCTCCACATTCTTCACGTTCCCGCAAGCGGCTTGCGAAACTGCGAACGCCAGCAGGCCGCCCGACAGGCACCAGATCGACGGACGAATACGGCTACGGATACACGACGGTTGAGTCGGCATAGAACTCCCTGTTCTTGTTTGAAAAAAACGATAGGCCGGCGCCCTTATGGGTACCGCTCCGCCAAACCGATAGCGAGGAGACTAAGCCGGGGGCGCGCGGGAGGAACTGGTGGCGAGAAGAACTTCGGGGGTGGGGATGAAATCCGGAGCGGATTCCAACCAGACCATGCAGAAAACCGGCGCCACCACGGGCGACACGTGGGTGTGCAGGAAGGGCAGCGGCCCCACATGGCACAGGAGGCAGCAATGGTCTTGCGAACGATGTTGTTCGTTGAGCGATGCAAAGGCGGCCGACTGCGCCACCAGGACCAGGCACAGCAACAGCAATACATACACGTATCGCCCCTTTGCGCGCCGACGAACTGTCATTTGGAATACAGTATAACGCTAAATGGAGGCGCGTTGAGTCCGCGCTTCGCTCTCTATTATGACGCGCCCGCTGCCGGCCCGGTTACCGGCTTGACCCCTGCGCTATGATGGCTAAAGCGCTCCATGACCGTTTCCAGCCAAGCCAGTGCCGATGAAACTACTCTGGTCGCGCAGTCCCGCGAAGGCGATACTGCTGCGTTCGGGGAATTGGTGCGGCGCTACGAAGGCAAGATTTTCCGCCTGGCGCAGCACGTCACACAGAACCGCGAAGATGCCGAAGATGTGCTCCAGGAAACCTTCATGAAGGCCTACGAGCACCTCGATCAGTTCCAGGGGAACTCCAAGTTTTATACCTGGATCGTGCGGATTGCGGTGAACCAGGCGCTCATGAAACTGCGGCGCCGGAAGACCGACAAGTCGGTTTCGCTCGACGAGACCATCGACACCGGTGAAGACACCATGGTGCGGGAGATTGCCGCCTGGGACGAAGATCCGGAGCAGCGTTTTTCCCGCGATGAACTCGGCGGCATCCTGGATACGGCGGTTCAGAGTCTGGAGCCGCCCTATCGCTCGGTTTTCACGCTGCGGGACATCGACGAACTTTCCACCGAGGAAACGGCGGAAGCGCTGGGCCTGTCCGTGCCGGCGGTGAAGAGCAGGCTGCTACGGGCCCGTTTGCAATTGCGCGAGAAACTGACCCGCTACTTCAAGCGCAAGGGAGACGACGCCTTTGCTTACATGTAAAGATTTCCTGCACGAGTTGAGCGACTACCTGGACGAATGCGCCGATGCCGCCGTGCGCGCCAAACTGGAAGCGCACATCGCCGAGTGCCCCAACTGTTGGGTGATCGCCGACACCACCAAGAAGACCATCCTGATTTATAAAGGAATGGAGCCCTATCCCATCCCCCACGACGTGGAATCGCGCCTGATGAAGGCCCTGGAGAAAAGGATAGCGGCGGGGCGGACGTAGGGGGGCACACCGCAGCTAAGAGCCAACGGCTTTTCCAAAGGAATCCCCCGAAGCCTGCGGCGGACTTCAGTCCGGTCAGAACTCCCGATGCCGCCCCGCAATTTCAGAACTCCTGATGTCGTGGAATTTGGGATGAGCCCGTTTTCGTGGCGCAGGCACTCCTGCCTGCTGGGTAGACTCATCTCGACCCTCTTCGCGAGCGGCATCCACCGTCCCGGAGCGCCGAGATGAGTCTCGGCGCCGCAGACACGAGTGTCTGCGCCACGTCTTGGCTCAGGTCAATTTCCCCAACTATCCGAAATCCCCGGCCGACATCAGGAGTTCTGGAATTAGGCCCGCTGCTCGAATAGGATCGAGCGAAGGCGAGCACCGCCTGCCCCACCCGCGGGCTCACTGCACGCCAAGTGAACGGTATTGCGCCTAGTTCTTGCCCGGCCCGCTCTTGCACTCCCCGGCGTCTTTGTTCTTGGGATCCTTGCAGTCGACCGGCGCTTTCACCGCCGGAGTCTCCTGCATTTTCGAGTCGGGAATCGGACTGAGATCCGCGGGGATGTCATAGGTGATCTCGGAATCCGCGCTGTACTTCTTGTAGTGCAGGAAGTCCAACAGATTCTTGGAGAAGACTTCCGTGCCCTCCATCACCAACTCGCCCCGGTAGGGCAGCAGGTAGGGATGGCCGCCGATATCCGCGTAATCGTAATCCAGCCGCTCCCGCGCATGCCGCACGGGAAAATCCATCGGGATATCTTCCGCCACTTCGAGCAGCCGGGTCACCTGGTGGGTATCCTTATCGACAAACACCTCGCCCGAATACCCGGCAACGATCTCCTGCTTGAGATCTTTCACGCTGATGGAGAAAGTGGAGTTCTGCTGCGCCACGCGAAAGCTGAATACCATGGTGCGGCGTCCGCGCAGGGTAGCCCAGCGGGACCATTCGAAGTGGGCGTGCGCGCGCTGTGTGAAGAGATCGCGGAGCATGGTGCCAAAATCGCCGTTCGAGGTGCTGCCGCTCAGGTTCTCATACGACGAGAATGTGGGCCGGCTGTTGATCAGGATGGGCTTTTTCTCTTCCTTCTGGTTGAAGTAGCTCAGGCGGTTGGTGACGGTATCGGATTCCGTATAGGAAGGGTCGCTGCCCGCCCGCCCGCCGTACCTGCCGCCGGGCCGCGGCGCGATCAGGCGATGCTCCACTTCGGTGCAGATGAAGTCCGGCAGGTTCTTGTCGTAATTCATCACGTAGTCGCGGACATCGTCGAGGATGGCGCCCTGCTCCAGCGACGAGGGCGGCGGAATCGGTTCGTCCGGCAGCACCTGCGTGACGGTGGATGCGGTGAGGCTCTGCGATTCCACGCGGAGCTTTTCGAGCGCCCGCAGAGTGAGCGGACCGAGGTCCAGCGCCTGCAAATCTTCGACCACGCGCGGCTCCAGCTTTTCCGTGAGCTTGACCTTGGACAGGAAATCGGCGAGTTGCTTATCCGTCATGGTCTTCTCTTCCTTGATGATTTTCTCGGAAGACTGGATGAAGGCGATCAGTTTATCGACCGACATCCGGTTGTTCTGGCCCATCGCGAGGCAGCAGACCGCGAGAAAACAAGCCAGGAATCGACAGCGCATATACCCGTATTTTCGCACGGTCCCCTACTGTTTTCCTTTGCAAGGCGCGGCGTCTTTGTTCTTAGGGTCTTTGCAGTCCACGAGCGGCGATTCCTTGAGGCTGTCGTCATGCGCCGGAGTAAAGTCTTTGGGCAGATCGAAGGTGATGGAGGAGCCCACCTCGTACTTGCGGTAGAAGTCGAACCGGTTGGAGTTCTTGGACATCCCGTCCGGTCCGTCCATCAGGACTTCGCCATTGTATGGCAGCAGGAAACTCTGGCCGCCGATGTCGACGTACTTGTAGTCGAGGGCGGTCTCGGCGCGCTGGATGGGGAAATCCACCGGAATCTCTTCGGCCTTCGAGGTCAGCTTGGTCACGGCATGCGGCGAATTCCGATCCACGAAAACCTCGCCGGAATAAGCCGTAATCCTCTCCGCCTTATGGTCGCCGGTCCCGATCTTGTATTGCGAGCGGTCGCGCGATACCCGGTAGCTGAAAACCATGGTGGGCCGGCCGCGCAGCGTGGCCCAGCGTGCCCATTCGAAACGCGCCTGGGTAGCGGGGTCGAATAGCATGCGCAGAGCGGTTTCGAAATCGCCCCGCGAGGTGGCGCCGCCCAGGCTTTCATAGTCGCTGGTAACCGGCCGGCTGCCATTCAGGATCGGCTCCTTCTTTTCCTCGTGGTGGAAGTAGGTGATCTTGCTGGTAATGGTATCGAGCGGCCGGAATGACGGCTCGCTCCCGGCCCGCCCGCTATGAAAGCCCGCAATCATCCGCTGCTCCACTTCCAGGCAGATGAAGTCCGGCAGGCTATTGTCGTAATTCATTACGTACTGGCGGACCTCGTCCAGGATTCTGCCCTGCTCCCGCGAGGTGGGGATGGGGATGGGCTCGTCGGGCAGCACCTTTTGGATGACCGCCGCTTTGAGGCCGCGCGACTGCTCCTGTAGCTTCTCCAGGGCCTTCAGGGTCAGCGCGCCCAAACCGCCCGCCTGCAGGTCCTCGATGACCGATTCCTCGAGCCTTTCAGATAGCTTCAGCGTGGCGAGCGCGGCAGCCAACTCCTTGTCGGTGCCCTTTTTTTGCTTGATTAGCTGCTGTTGGCTCTTTACGAACTCGATCAGCTTTTGGACGGTGATGGACTGTTGGCCCATCGCCATGAAAACCACTGCCAGCAGGCAGGCCAGAAAACGGCGATGCATATCTTATGATTCTCCCATGGGCGCGGAACGCGCGCGTGGAGCGGCGTTGGCCCAGGCGTGAAGGCGGTTCACGGAGAGGGTAGGCGTTCGGACTTTCAGACCTCCTGATCTCGCCCGGCAATTTCTGCTTGGCGGGGAAAATGGGCTGAGCCATTCCTTTCGATGGCGAGATCTTCGCAGGTGGGGCAGGCGGTGCTCGCCTTCGCTCGATCCTATTCGAGCAACGGGCCTAAATCGGCGCGGGCGGGCAGGCGAGCACCGCCTGCCCCACCTGCGGGCTCACTACAAATTCCACGACATCAGGCGTTCTGAATGTCTCTGCCCATCAGGGCATCTGTAGACTCGCAGGCCAATATTGACGGGGGCATGAAGCCCTGTACGAGCCGGGTCAGGGCAGTTCCCGAGAAGGTACCTCATAGTGCGCCCGCACTTTGCGCGCCGCCGCGCGGCCCACTACCGCCGCCAACTGGTCTTCACTCGCCGCCCGCACCAGTTCCGAGCTGCCGAACTCCTTCAGCAGTTTTTGCACCGTCTTCCCGCCCACTCCCGGAATCGCATCCAGTTCCGACGTCAACTGCTTCGAGTTGCGGCGCGAACGGTGGAACGTTACGGCGAAGCGGTGCGCTTCGTCGCGGATGGATTGCACCAGGTGCAGGATCGGCGAGAAACGGTCCAGCGTATAGGGCTCGTCCTCCTGCCCGTACACGTAGATGATCTCCTCGCGCTTGGCGATCGACGCCAGCGGCTGGTCACAGATGCCGATGGCTTCCAGCGCGTCCGCCGCGGCGTGCAACTGCCCCAGGCCGCCATCGATCAGCACCAGCCCGGGCATGGGCGCGCCCTCTTCCTTCAGGCGCGAATAGCGCCGCGTCACCACTTCGCGCATGCTGGCGAAATCGTCGTTGCCGATCACCGTTTTGATGATGAACTTGCGATAGTCGCTCTTCTTCATGCGGCCCTCTTCCCACACCACCATGCTGGCCACCTTGTCGGTACCCTGTATGTGGGAGATGTCGAAGCATTCGATGCGCGCCGGCGGAGCGGGCAGGCTCAAGGTCTCCCGCAAGGCTTCCTGGATGGCTTTCGACGAGGGTTTCAGCACGCGGAAGCGGGCGTCGAAACTGTGCTTGGCGTTGGTCTGCACCAGGTCCATCAGGGCCTTCTTCTGTCCGCGCTGGGGGGTGCGGATCTCCACCTTGTGGCCGCGCTTCTCGGAGAGCAGTTCCTCCATGACTCCGTGGTCTTCGAACTCCACGGGCACGTGGATCTCGCCGGGAATATGCTGCTGCTCCATGTAAATCTGCAGCAGCAGGGAAGAGAAGAACTCGGGCTCGTCGAACGCCTCCTGGTCTTCCCAGAAGAACTCGCGGCGGTCCACAATCTGGCCATGGCGCAGGTGGAACAGGTTCAGCGCGACCATGGGCGGCTCGGCATAGACGCCGAAAATGTCGATGTCGTCGTCGTTGGCGGCGGCCATTTTCTGGCGCTGCTCGATCTCCTCGACGGTGGTCAGCAGGTCGCGCAGGGAAGCGGCCTCTTCGAACCGCATATCGTCGGACGCCGCGGTCATGCGCGCACGCAGTTCGCGCGCCAGGTCGGAGTGGCGGCCATCGAGGAACAGGCGCACGTTGCGGACCGCGGCGGCGAACGCGTCATCGGTGGTGAGGCCCTCGACGCATGGTCCCAGGCAGCGGTGAATGTGAAACTGCAGACACGGCTTGGGATGGAAGCGGGTGAGGTCCATCTTGCAGGAAGGCACCAGGAAGTGGCGGTGGATGAAGTGCACCAGGCGATGCGCCAGGTTGGCTGGAAAGTAGGGCCCGTAGTAGGTGGCGCCATCCTTGCGCAGGCGGCGCGTCACGTAAACGCGCGGATATTTCTCCTGGGTGACCTTGATGTAAGGGTAGGTCTTGTCGTCGCGCAGCAGGATATTGAAGCGCGGTTTGTACTGTTTGATGAGGTTGTTTTCGAGCGCCAGCGCCTCTTTTTCGTTGTCGACCGAGATGTAGTCCACATCGCGGGCTTCGGAAATCAGCGTACCGGTTTTGATGTCGGCCAGCTTATCTTCGAGGAAGTAGCTGCGGACGCGGTTGCGGAGGTTTTTGGCCTTGCCGACGTAGATTACCCGCCCGCCGGCGTCTTTGTACAGATACACTCCCGGCGAGAAGGGGAGTTGCGCTACCTTGTCGCGAAGTTCCATCGCAGGAGGGCTATCGCTTGATTATCTCACACTCGCTTCTTTTCAATAACTTAACTTACTCGCGCATTACGCGGCGCCGCGATATCGCCGTGTCGTGAGCGCGGCGGGATGGCGTCACCCTACTTTGCCTTGACACCGCGCCGAATTCTATTGCAGCACGGGGAAAAACGGTGTACAATCCCATAAAGTTCGCACCATGCTGCACTCTGTAGAGCGGAAAAATTTGCGGTCCCGGGATGAGTCGTCTACCCGGAAGACGCCTGTGCCCAGCCGGGTGCCTCAGGCAAAGGGCTGCGAGCGGCAAACTGCTTACGGGAACCAGGCCGTTTTGCGGATGCTCTCGCTGGCACGGACCGGGCCCCAAACGAAACTTGCCATCAGTCAGCCGGGGGATCGGCACGAACCGGGCGACGCCCCGGTGCAGCGGAAATGCGGATGCCAGGCGCGGGCGGCGGTCGATGAAGATACGCCCCTTCCGGAGGAAGCCCAATCGCTCGGGCCGTGCGGGGACGGCATGTGCGCGGCTTGCGCCGAAGAGGCCAAGAAAAAGAAAGACGTCGACGCCAAGGGGGCAGTCGATCGCGCGTCCTTCGAGCCCCGCTTCGGCTACGGGCTCGGGCAGGTTCGGATCCATGCCGGAGCGCGTGCCGCCTCCGACGGCGGCCGGGGCAATTGTCCGGCATGCGCCGACGGAGCCCTCCCTGCGCATGATGCATACACATACACATTTATTTCCAGAGGTTCGTATGGAGAGACCACTCCAGGATTTACGCGGCCTACCTGCGCCGCGGGGGCAGGGGGAGCCAGCACCCTGGTTGCCGGATCTGCAGCTCCTAACGTGAACGTGTTTCCGAACGGGACATACCAGGTCAGGAGAAACGATGGCGTAGTGCAAACCGCCACCTGCACCAGATCGGCCGCCGGATTGGCCCTCACTCAGGCTCATGAGAACCACCATGCTGCCGGTGCGCAGGCCGGCGTTGCTGCCGCAAACACGGCCCAGGGGTTGCCGAAGAACTTCGCTACGCCAGCGGCGTGCGGGGCGGCCCTGCCTGCCATTCTCACGGCTTGGAGTGCGACGGTGGATGCAGCATGGGCAAACGAGATCGCTCACGGGCCTGGAACCAGCCCGCCTACGGCGCAAACCTTTACTCAGGAAAATGCAGCCGGTACATGCGCGTTCGCCTAGTCGATGTTGTTGTCGCAATATTGTCGGCCGCCGCGATACTCCATTGCGAGTCACCCGTGAAGAATGACGTTGGACCTCAGATCCGTCTGATCGCTTTCGCTGAGCGATCCGCGCAAGGGAAAAGCGGACCGATCTTATTGCAGGTATATATCGTCAACGAGTCGCCGGCGACCCTGGGGATTCTGAATGATCTGGACAGCATCAACATTCCTCAAAGTCTTCCGCATGGCGGTGAAACGGTTCACGATTCTGATTTGACTCATATCGATTTTGGCGTCTCCGGATCGGGGACATTTATTCAAGTCGCCCCGGGAGAGTGCGTGAAAACCACTCTTTTGCTCAGAGAAGAGCAGTTCGCTCTGCTGGAGCGCGTGAAACAAATGAAGGCTGCCGTGAAATTCCGGGACGGCGGTGACCAGGCAGGTGAAGTGACGACCGTGCTCCTACCGGCAACGGTGTATAAGATTAATCCGTAATAGAACCTGTCAGGATTTTGATTGAAGCTGGGTCTTGTCCGGAAGTGGGGCAGACTTCAGTCTGCGGCGGGCTTCAGCCCGCCCTCCTGCGAACGATGTGAGACCTGCGGCGGGCGGACTGAAGTCCGCCGCAGGCTGAAGCCTGCCCCACCCCCCGGCTCAACCCAATTCCACGACCTCATGAGTTCGGAGACTCTTCTCGACCGGCTCCCGAAATCCCGGGCGACATCGGGAGTTCGAGACTCGTTCAAGTACCAAGGCACTTGCCGTGCTACATAACGGAGTTGTAAGTAGTCCAGTCCGGCAGCGAGCCCGGGACGCGAGGCGGCAGAGTGGTCCCGCCCTGCAGAACATTTCCAGTGATGGCGCCCCGTGCGATGTTCGCCTTATTCGCATTCAAGACAACGATCGCCAGACTGGAACCATCCCCCGACTGGTTCAGAATCACATTTCCGGCTACGGCGCAGTAGTCCACCATGAGTGAGACCGTGGTGCCGATGGGCCGCAGGCCCGAGCTCCTGAAGTTGTTGCCCGTGAGCGTCAAGGTTCCAAACGCCGTTGTGTTCAGGGGCGCGGGGCTCCCTCCCAGAGACAGGCCGACCGCGCCCAAATCCGAAATGGTGAGGGCCCACAGGCTGTTCGCCCCCTGCAGACTCGCTTCGATATCGTTGTTCGACATGCTCACGCTGAAGGCCAGATTCCGTCGGAACCATTCATAGATAGAGCTCTCGGCGCTGAGGCTCGACATCACTTCAGCTACGCGAAGAGTGAGCGGGCTGAGCGTCGCGATTTTCAAGACAGCCGGACCCGCCGGAGCGAGAACTGGCGCCACCGGGAGCACGGCCGTCTTCGTAAGCCCGGTCAAATTCGTAACCACACCCAGGTTCAGCGAAACTCGCGTGATCGAAGTTCGTACGCGGGCAAGCTTCAGTCCGCCTGGCGCGGGCGGCGAACTCACTGCCACAGCCGGGCCCAGCACGATCTGCCGTGTTGGCACAAAGGATGCGGGACGGGGGAATGCGACGGCAATGGAGGCCATCCGCTGGGCCGTCGGATCCTGTAGAATCTGGGTCCGGATATCATTGGCGACTGCCTGGTTCGCCGCGGCTATCGAGGAGATCAGAGGCAGTATGGTGAAGCCACTCACGCACGATCTCACCACGTTGCCCTGCAGCGTCGCAGCGCCAAGGGCAGTGAGAATATAGACCGGAAATGTGAGATTATCGAAGCTGTTTCCGGTGAGCGCGAGGTTATCCAGCGTGGAGGGGACCAGGGTGCCGCCGGCAGTGGCTCCGGCCGAATTGAGGGAGAGAGCCTGCAGGCTGTCGGCTTGCATATAGCCGGCGGTCATTGCCGTGGCGGGCACGGTGCCGCTTACCGTCACTGCTTTGAGGGCATCCGGTCCGGCAAACAGGTTACCCTGCAACGTCATGTCCGAGCAATCGGCGCCGGCGAAGATCGCCACGCCAAACAGTACTTCATCGAGCTGCAGCGCAGGGAAGCGGAATTGGCAGTCTGCCACGGTCAGTCCGCTCACATCCAGGACCGTAAGTCCGATCGAGCTGTCCAGACTCACGAGCGTGGAGTCGCCGATGGCCGTGAGCGAACCCGGAGTGAGGCCCGCCAGATTCAGACCGGCCTGGTACAGGTTCACGCGCGGCATCGAGAAGGTCAAGCCGCGAAGAGTCAGGTTGTTCGTCCCCACAACGTGAATCATTCCCAGCGCAAATGCTGTTTCCGCGTTCTGCGCCCAGAGGGTAACGCCGCCGCAGCCTTCGATGGTGAGGTTCGAGTGTCTCCAATCCAGAACCAGCGGCTTGGGCAGCGGATAGCTGCCGGCCCGCAGGCAAATCGTTGCCGGATTGCCGAAAACCGCGGCCTGCGCCGTGGCAGCGGACGTCTCGGTGTCGGGTTCGGCGTCAGCGCCACCGCTAAGCCAGGTGACGCCTTCCGCGGGGGGCGAATTGGACGCGTTGAACTGCGCCACAATCAAGTACCCCATGCCTTGGATCGCCGCCTGAAGGCTGGCCAGCGTGAGGCCAGTCGATTTCTTTTGCCAGGTTACGGTCAGATCGAAGTTATTCCCCGAGACGTTAGATATGGTGGCCTTGGTGATGTTGCCGTCGGTGCCCGGATTTCTGGCCTGCAGGGTGAATACCGCCTGCCGGTTGGTGCTGTCCATGATCTTGGCCTGGGCGCTCGCATTCGCCTGGCCGCCGCTGAAGGTCACGGTCTGGTTGTCCAGGGGCGTGAGCTTAGTCTGCACGGAGCCCACCAGCACATGCGCCAGCCCGTCATTGGGCCCACCCTCCTCATCGCCGATCACGGTCTCGATGCTGGTGGACGGGTTCGACGTGGATAGCCCGAGATAAGTATCGGTTTCATTGACAATCAGATCGAATGTGGCCGGCGTCTGATTCAGTTGCAGGTTTGTAACCTGGATGGAGATGTTATTCCCCGGCGCGCCGGGGTTCGCCGCCTGGACCAACATGGTGGGGCTCGCGGCCTGGTCGAGGATCTGTTGCAGACTCGTCGTGGCGAGGTCCTGCGGCCGGACGGTGATGGTGCAGCAGCCCTCCTGCCTCTTGGAGAGGTCTACCAGGTTGTCGAATGGATTGCGGCAATCGGCGACCAGCGTGCCAACCTCCTGGTTCCAGCCGATCACGCCCAGCGGGCAGGCCCACAGGCGCGGACCATCCGGCAACTGGGGGGACTGCTGATACCGTTCCGGATAGACCGCTTGCGGGGTGGCGGGACGCACCGCGAAAAGCCAATAATCGCCCAGGTGAAACGATGTGCCCTTGGGCGCATCGAGCGTGACCTGCACGCCCGTGTTCCCGAGCGACATGACGGTCCCCGGCGTGAATACCACTTCCTGTTGCCACACCCGCAGGAATAGCTGCGCCGGAGGAGACATCTGCGCAGTCAGGTAATCGAGGGGCAGCGTTACCCCGGCGGGCAGCGTGACGGATTGCGAATCGGGCTGGTAGTTCTTATCCAGCGTGACTACAGAGCCCGAGAGTGCCGCCACGAATCCGCCGTTCTTCAGTTCGGCGGCTGATCGAAGGATCTCGATCGCCTGGCCGGAAACCGGCTGGTGCCCGGCATCCACCGGTGCGGATTGGAAAATCAGGTTCTGCGAGTTATTCGGGTCGACATCGATGCGGTAGAGAAAAGATGCGTCATCGAATCCCCACAGAAACTTCGGCTTGCCGGTGAGTGGATCGACGCCGGAAATCTGCACGCGAATGAGCTGGTTGTCGGGCGCGACATATCCGCCTTGCGCTACCGGCTGGCAGGGGTCCGTCTGCGCCTGGCCGGAAAAGCTCACCTGCAGGGTGCTCCCGGAATTCAGGCGCATGTCGTCCGGATTGAACCAAAGCCCCTCGGAGCGCCATTTCGTCTGCGCCGATTGCAGGCCGGCGGCACACGTCGCGCCATTGGTGCTAAGCCGGACGAAACGCTGCAGCAGGCGCGTGCGCTGCGCCGTATCGGGTCCGCCCAGCGCCACGTCTTTCAGATCGGGATCTTCCACCGCCGAGACTTCCTGCTCGCGCAGAAGCAGGTAAACGAACTCATCCGTGGGCCGGTGCCGGAACAGCGTAGAGATACCCACCCAGTCTGGGTCCTCCGGACCGTAGTCCAGCCAGTCGGGCTGGTTGCTGTACTGCACCGGATCGGGCAACTCCACGCGCAGACCGCCCACGTACATGATTCCGCCGCCAATGTAAAAATCGAACGGAGGGTGGGTGGGCTGGTTTTGCAGCACCACTTTGTAGCCGTCGTCCGGCGTGCCGCAAGGTCCGACAATGTCGAGCGTCTCGCTGCGCAGTTCCTCGCTCGAGATCTGCTGCGCCTCGTTCCAGTCGGCTTCCAAAGTGACGCGCCCCTGCTGCATCACCACGGAACGGTACTGCTGGTTGGGATCGTAAGAAACCCGCGCTCTATCGCTGCCCATGCCTTCCTCCTGGTAAGTTCGTCATAGCGTTGCCTAAGTCACATGAATCAGGATGGGATTCAGACCCAATGGCATATATTCCTGGTACTTCAACAGAATACTGCGCTCCTTGACCGGGTTCTTCTCGCCGGCGAAAGCACCCATCTCCGAGCCATCCGCCGCGCCGGCGGAAATCGTAGCGCCGGAAGCCGCCGATACGATGGCGATGTCCACTCCATCGCGCAACTGCGCGTATGCCGGCTGTCCGAACACGGTGGAATTGAAAAGCCCCGCCCCCGGCGCGATCTGCACGCTCTGGTATTGCCGCGGCACCGCGCTGCCGGTGGCCCATGCGCTGAAACGGATGCAGCCGTCCTGGCTGTTTTCCACGGTCACCACGTCGTCCAGAATGCACTCGCTGGCCTCCAGGCGGTGCACATAGGCCGGACCCAGCAATGTGCAGCGGCTGAGATTGATCAGGCCGGTGGTGAAGGCCAGCGTAAGATCGGCCAACTCGGTTGGATAAGCGGCTTCCAGCAACTGCCGGTTCAAGGCCAGCAACTGAGCGCCATGCAGGTGCAGAGCCGCACTCTGACGCAAGTAGGAACTGAGGGCTGTGACAGGGAACAGTGCCGGATCGTAAATCAGCGCGGGCCGGGCCAGCAAGGCATTGAGACCGCTCGACAACGCTGCCAGGAGCGCCGGCGTAACCGGCGAGAGACCCTGGAATGCCTGGAGAAGTTGGCGCGTCGCCAACGGGAGCTGATTGCGCAGGGACAGAGACAGCGGGTCGCTGGCATCGCGCAGAATCGCGGCCAGTCCCGGGGCGTCTTTGATCGACCCGCTCGACAGCAGACCCGGCGCCGAGGTGGGAATCGCCTGGATAATGCTGTTGGTGATGGTCGCCGTCTCCACTTCTCCGGCCGCGCGCGTGCGGACCGGACCCAGGATCGAGCGGTCCACAATCAGATTTTGGATCTGCGCCTCGATCCACAGTACGGTGGGGACCAGGTCCCTGCCGTCGATGGATTTCGCGAACACCGCAAGCGGGACCGTTCCCGGCTGCGGCTCCGCCGGATTCCCCGGATCGAAGATGCAGCAGGTCAGGGTGACGGTATCGAAACTGCCGCGCAGGACGATATCGCGGCCGCTGACAAATAGCCCTTCCAGAACCAGGCTGCTGCCCGGCAGGCCGGTGAAGGCCCATTCCCGGGCCGGCGGCGGCGGGTCGAAACGAATTACCGGCCGGCCCGGGTTCTGCGCCAGCACGGTCAACTGCAGGATGCCGGGAAAGTCGTCCGCGGCAGTGTAGGTCAGCGAATCGTCGATGCTGATGGTGCCCACCGTCCCGGGGGAAACACCAACCAGCGCATTGCCGCCGCCATTCACCGGCATCACCGGCGCAGGCGTAGGGTTGGGCGCCTGGCCCAGTACCCGGCGGTCATAGGGTCCGGCGCCGATCTCGCTCGAGAAGCCGTAGTGGTACGCGACCGTAATGGGACCGTTGAGAGGGCTGAGCACCGCGAAGCGCCCGCTCTCCGCCAGGATGGCCACCTGGCCGCCGCCGCTGCCCGCCTGGGGAAAAGTCGTGATCAGAGAAGGGTCCACCAGCTCGAAAAAGCTGCCCGGCTTGGTAAAGATGCCAAAGGAATTCGGTTCGATAGTGATGCCGTCCGGCGCCATGGCCGAATAGAGAGGAGGCGCCTGCGGATCGGTCAGCGAAGCGCTCAGTAGCGGCGTGCTAATGGGCGTGGGCAGTTGCCCTTCCTGCGGCGAGACCCAGGCGTCGCTGTACGGCGGCCGCGAAGAGACTGCAAACAGCGGCGCCTGGCGGCCGGTCGGATCGAAGGTGTAACAGTTGCCGTTCCGCACGGGCGTGGTTTGGCTCACGCCAAGGCTGCGCAGACGCCACAGGAAGACCCCCAGGTTGGCGATGTTGTACCAACCGGAGCGCCCCTTTCCGGCGCGGAAATCGGCCGTGTGGAAGTACTCGTCAAATGCCGAAGGCGGCCGTTGCGGGTTGGCGATGGCGAAGGGCGATTGCGCCTGCGAAGCGCCATACGCATTGCGCAGGTCGGCCCATCCGCCGATTTCGGTATTCGTCCATCTGCCAACCAGACCCTCCGCAAGCTGAAGTTGATAATTGTCGGCGGCATCGTCGGCCGGGTTGGAAATCGCGGGGTCGAGGTTGTGCCGCGTGCGGCTCAACCGGCGAAAGAATTCCACCACCCGGGCATCCCAACCCGTGATGTCGGCCGCGATTTCTTCCAGCACCGCGAGCGTGCCCTTGCGCCGGCGGTAGTAGATGGTCTTGGCCACGTCCAGCCGCTGGCCGCGGGCATCCAGACTGGCCACCAGGTTGGTAGCCAGCAGATCGCCGATGTAGGCGATGACCCAATCGTCACAGCTTTCGATGGACTGGTCTTCCCACAGCCGGTCGATGCTGCGGCGCAGAACGGCCGCCTGCGTGCCGATGCGGTTGACCATTTCACGCAGCGGACCGTTGCTGTTGAACTGGTCCGAGTCGAGCGCGCGGTAGATCGCCGGCAGCAGGTTCCACAGCTTGTCGGCGTAGTAAATCCCGTAATGATCGAGATCAGCCGGCATTGGGGCTCACCTCCGGATTGATGGTCAGATCGGCGGGCGCCAGTTGAAAGAAGTTCCCCTCGCCCGGGTCGAAGCGGAAATCGCATTGGCAGGACGCGGAGGGCGATGGGCCCTGGATGGCCGTCTGCTGGAAGCGGCCGATGCGGCGATATTCCGGGAAGAAACGGGAAATGACGGGGTAATAGACGAACTGCGCCTTCTTGGCAATTTTGAGGTCGTGCACCGCAAGTACGCCCGGAACGGCGAGGCAAGCCGCAAACACCTGGCTCTGATAAATGCTTTGGCCAATGCCGGTCACGTTGGCGCCCAGCAGCCCCGCGTCCGGATCTGTGATGGCGGTGGTGACGGCTGCCGTGACATTTCCGGGAATATAGGTGGGATCGATCACCAGCGTGAAGGACACCGTGATGGCGATGGCGGTGGCCAGGATGACGTTGAGCGGCCGGTTTGGATCGTCGGCGCCGGCCAGCGCGAGGTTGGCGTTGGCGACCGCGTTGTCGTCGTCGCCCACGTATACCTTCACCATATTGCGCTGCTGCACGTCGTCCCACGTGAAATAGGCGCGGGCGCGCGATACTCCGGGCGCTTGGGCCGCGATGGTTTCGTAATCGTCGGCGGAGATGGCGCGGCCGAACGTGAGGACGGACTGCGGGGCAAGCGTCCGGATTTTCTGCGGCGGGTCCGGATCGGCGCCGCCGCCCGCGGCCACCGGGTTGAGGATCGACTTCAGACCGGGCCAAGGCTGCAGAATCACGGTAAGCGATCCGGCGTCGGGCGATTGGGCGCCGCTGCCATAGCGGTAACTGGCAACCACGTTGTTCACGCCGGAGGACAGGCGCGCGCCGTTGACTCCGTCGCCGAATTGGACGTGAGTGACATTCTGGTCGTCCTCGCGTGTGACAAATACGCGCGCGTTCGGCGACTGGCCATAAAAACTGGGAACCTCCTGCCACTCGACGCCATCCACCCAAACCTGCAGCGTGCTGTGATAATCCGTGCCCGAAGTGGAACTCGCTCCCGGCAGATAGGTGAGCGGAGAATTCGCCAGCGTGAACTCCTGGCCCGCGGTGATGGTGGCGTCGCCGCTGCCCAGGATCTCATTGGACACGCTCTTGCCCCGCGACACCTGGAGCAGATCGAAGAGCACGCTGAATGGCGCCACCAGGCTGGCGGGCGAGCCGAGAATGTTCGAGAGCCCCACCGTGGATGGATCGGAGTTGTCTGCGCTGGCCTGCGCTGACACGCCATTGCCGTTGCCGTCGCTCACCAGCACGGCTTGGTTCGTCATCGGCAGGAGCGACGCCGGAAGCGGCGATTGCAAGTCGAGCTGGGTTCCCGTGAGCGCGGTGGCCGGTGTTGCTATCAGGGTCCCCACATCCTGCCAGCCATACAAAACGCGCGTTCCCGCCCGCTCGGAAGAAGTGTCCGAAGTCCGTTGCAGCGGAGGCTGAAAGCCGAGCCGCGTATGCGGAATGGGAATCGAGATGTCGGGTGGCGAGCCAGGTGGCTGGGTCGGATCGGTGCCGGGAGGATTAGCGTACCAGACGGCCTCCGCATAGCTGGTCACGCTCACCAGTTGGTCCTTTGGACTGGTATCCGGTAGCAGAACGAGCACCGGGTCGCCGACATGAATGGAGCGGGTAATTGCCGCCATGTCAACCTGCCGGGGCTGAATGACATGCGCCGCGGGATACTGCCAAACCACCGTGGACTGCGCGGACCGCAGCAGCCGGTAACTGGCCGCCAGCGCAGCCGAGGGAAGAGCGGTCTGGGCGTTGAGCGCGATCCGGGTGTTGGTCTTTCCTCGCGGATCCTTTTCCGGGGCCACATTCTGAACGGTGGCGACGGCATAGCGCTGGTCCGGATTCCCGCTGCCATCCACGCCGGTCCATCCCGCGGGCAGCAGCACCACGGTGTCTCCGGTCTTGGTGGATGTCACCACTCCCTGGAGCAGCACGCTCGAACCGTCCGCGCCGAGGAGCGAGCCATCGTTGGCGGGATCCGCCGCGATGACATCCGGCGGCTGTACCAACGTAGCGGGAGCGAGCTCGAACACCTGCGGCTGCTTGCCGGGCGTGGCCTTGCTCTGAAGGGGAAAGCCCTGCGGCAGGGTGAACGGTTTGATGCCGC
>Ga0302319_10010920_pt1 | contig 17264 bp, 15 predicted proteins | sample Bog_T0_2_FD_203319 | JGI IMG/M metagenome (GOLD analysis project Ga0302319, IMG submission 203319) | Peat permafrost microbial communities from Stordalen Mire near Abisko, Sweden - Bog_T0_2 | ecosystem: Environmental > Terrestrial > Soil > Wetlands > Peat | place: Sweden: Abisko, Stordalen Mire...
GGCCTCGGCCTACCTCTTTGAGGGCCCGCCCGGCTGCGGCAAGAAGACCGCCGCCCTGGACCTCGCCTCAGCCCTCGTCGGCGGCGAGGACGCCTGGCGCCGGGCCTCGCAGCGCCTGCACCCGGACGTGCGGCTGTTCAGCCCCGCGGGCGCCAGCTTCAAGGTCGAGCAGGTGCACTCCATCATCGAGGAGGCCTCGCTGCGGCCCTTTGAGGGGGACCGCAAGGTCTTCATCCTGGACCGGGTCGAGGACTTCACGCCGGCGGCGGCCAACGCCCTGCTCAAGCCGCTGGAGGAGCCGGCCGCGTCCCTGACCTGGATCCTGGTGACGACCCAGAGGGCCAACGTCCTGCCGACGATCGCCTCCCGCTGCCAGAGCGTCCGCTTCCACCCGCTCGACGAGGCCAGCCTGCGCGCCGTGCTGCAGCGCGAGCTCGCGGTAGACGCCCGGCGCGCCCGGGACCTGGCGGCCCTCTCCGGCGGCAGCGTGCGCCAGGCGGCCTGGTACGAGGGCGAGGACGGCAAGGCCCAGCTGCAGCAGGCCGAGGCCTTCCTCGAGGCGGCCGCCTCGGGCTCCCTGATCCGGCGCCTGGACTGGGTCGAATCGGTGCAGGACCAGCGCCGCGGGCTCGACGGCCTGCTGGGCCTGCTGTGGATACTGCTGAGGGAACGCTGGGTCGAGGCCCGCGGCTACCCCGCCTCGCTCAAGCTTCTGCAGGACCCGCCCCGGCACGGCAAGGCCCTGCCCCCGGAGTCCCTCGAAGCGCTGATGCTAGGCGTGGCGCGCTGCCAGGCGGCGCTGGCCCGCAACGGAAACGCACCCCTGGCCCTGCACGCCCTGGCGCTGTGCGGGCTCAGGCCCTAGGCGCCCGCGGGACCGGCATGAGCTACATCGACACCCACGTGCACCTCGACGACGCCCGCTACGACGCCGACCGCGAGGCCGTCCTCGAGCGGGCAAAGGCGGCAGGGGTCTGGCCCCTGGTCAGCATCGGCACGGGCCTGGCGGACAGCCGCTGGGCCGCGGACTTCGCCGCAGGCCGGCAGGGAATCTACGCCACGGTCGGCCAGCATCCGGAGCTGGCCAAGGACTGGGACCCCGGGCAGATGCCCGAGTTCCGCGCCCTGGCCCGGCGCCCCGGGGTCGTGGCCGTCGGCGAAGTGGGCCTGGACTTCCACCACCCCGGCAACGGCGGCCTGCCGCAGCAGGAGCCCCTCTTCCGCGCCATGCTCGCCCTGGCCCGGGAGCTGGGCCTGCCGGTGGTGATCCACAACCGCGACGCGGCCGCCGACGTGCTGCGGGTCCTGCGCGAGGCCTGGGACCCCTCGCTGGGCGGGGTCTTCCACTGCTACGCCGGGGACCTGGACACCGCCCTGGCGGCCCTGGACCTGAACTTCGACATCGCCGTCGGCGGCGTGCTCACCTTCAAGAACGCCCAGGCCCTGCGCGAGGTGATCGCAAGGGTGCCGCTGGAGCGCATCGTCCTGGAGACCGACGGACCCTGGCTGGCGCCCCAGGACCGCCGGGGCCAGCGCAACGAGCCGGCCTGCATCCCCTCGATCGCGGCGCGCCTCGCCCAGGTCAAGGGGCTGGGCCTGGACGCGGTGGCCCGGGCGACCACCGAAAACGCCCGCAGGCTCTTCCGCCTGCCGGCGGCATGACGGACTCCGGGCCCGCGCCCGGCAACGCGACGGAAGGGACGATGATCCAGGACTGCATTCGGAGCGCCGTGGGCGGCAACAGCCTCAGCCAGGACCAGGCCGAGGAGGCCATGCGCGAGATCCTCGAGGGCAAGGCCAGCCCGGCGCAGATCGCCGGGCTGGCGGTGGCCCTGCGCATGAAGGGCGAGACCGTCGACGAGCTCACCGGCTTCTCGCGGGTCATGCGCCAGATGGCCACCGTCGTGCCCCACCGCCACCCCGAGGTGCTGGACACCTGCGGCACGGGCGGGGACGGCAGCCGGACCTTCAACATCAGCACCACCGTGGCCCTGGTGGCCGCGGGCGCCGGGGTCCCCGTGGCCAAGCACGGCAACCGCGCCATCAGCTCGGCCTCGGGCTCGGCCGACGTGCTGCAGGCGCTGGGCGTCAAGGTCGACCTGGGCGAGGCCCAGATCGGGCGCTGCCTCGACGAGATCGGTGTGGGATTCCTCTTCGCCCCGGCGCTGCACGCGGCCATGAAGCACGCGGCCGTGCCGCGCCGCGAGCTGGGCGTGCGCACCTTCTTCAACCTGCTGGGGCCCATGAGCAACCCGGCGGGCTCGCGCCACCAGCTGGTGGGCGTCTTCGACGGCGACTTCGTCGAGCCCGTGGCCGAGGTGCTGTGCCGTCTCGGCGCCGAGCGGGCCTGGGTGGTGCACGGCCTCGACGGCATGGACGAGCTGACCACCTGCGACGAGAGCCGCGTCGCCGAGGTCCGGGACGGCAAGGTCCGCAGCTTCTACCTGCGCGCCCAGGACCTTGGCATCCCCGAGGCCCGGCCTGGGGACCTCGAGGGCGGCGACGCCGAGGCCAACGCGGCCCACACCCGCTCCGTGCTCGCGGGCGACAAGGGGCCCAAGCGGGACATCGTCCTGCTCAACGCCGCGGCGGCGCTGTTCGTCGCCGGCGCCGCCCCGACCCTGCAGGCCGCCCTGCCCCTGGCGGCCCGCAGCATCGACGAAGGTTCGGCCGCCAGGAAGCTCGAAGACCTGAGACGGATGAGCAACAGCTTCGCCTGAGAGGACAACGCGTGGAAAACGTGCTCAAGAAGATCGTGGCCAACCGCAGGAAAGAGGTCGAGGCGCTGAAGGCGGCGCTGCCCGTGGACAAGATACTCGAGCAGCTTATCAGCGCGCCGGCGGGGCGCTCGTTCAGGGGCGCCATGAAGGCCGCCAAGGGCCTGGCCCTGATCGCCGAGGTCAAGAAGGCCAGCCCCAGCAAGGGCCAGCTCATGGCCGGCAAGGTGACCCCCGCCAGGCTGGCCGAAGCTTACGGCCAGGGCGGGGCCACGGCGGTCAGCGTCGTCACCGAAGGCAAGTTCTTCAAGGGCGACGCGGGCATGATCGACGAGGTCAAGAAGGCCTGCGCCCTGCCCGTGCTGCGCAAGGACTTCATCATCGACCCCTGGCAGCTCTACGAGAGCAAGCTGCTGCGCGCCGACGCGGTGCTGCTCATCGCCGCGCTGTTCCCCCAGCCGCGGGACCTCAAGCGCATGATCATCGCCGCCAACAACCTGTCGCTGGCGCCCCTGGTCGAGGTCCACACGCCCGACGAGCTCAAGCGCGCCCTGCGCGCCGAGGCCGAGTTCATCGGCATCAACAACCGCAACCTGGCCACCTTCAAGGTCGACCTCAAGGTCACCGAGAAGATGATCAAGCAGGTGCCCGAGGACAAGTTCGCCATCAGCGAGTCCGGCATCGCCACCCCCGCCGACGCCGAGGCCCTGTGGAAGATGGGCGCCCGGGGCGTGCTGGTGGGCGAGGCCCTCATCAAGGCCAAGGACGTGGCCGGGCTGGCGGCGCGCCTGTCCGCCGTCGGCAAGATCGGCTGACCATGGCCGCCCCGCGCAGCGGCCGTGCGCTCCAGGCGCCCGCCAAGGCCAAGGCCAAGGCCGCCCCGGCTTGGCGCGCGCCGGTGCGGGTCAAGATCTGCGGCCTGCGCAGCCTGGACGACGCCCTCGCCGCGGTGGACGCGGGCGCGGACGCCCTGGGCTTCAATTTCTGGGCCGGCACCCCCCGCCACGTGGCGCTGCGGGACGCGGCGCGCATCGTGGCCGCCCTGCCGCCCTTCGTGGCCACGGTGGCCGTCTGGGTCCGGCCCACGCTGGCCGAGCTGCAGCAGGCCCTGGGGGCCTGCCGCTGGAGCGCCCTGCAGTTCAGCGGCGAGCAGGGCGAGGAGCTTCCGGCGGCTTTCCCGCCGGACCTGGTGCTGCGCACGGCCCGGCTCAAGGACGCCCGCGCGCTGAAGGGGGCCCTGGGGCTGCCGCGCTGCGCGGCGCTGGTGGTCGACGCCAGCGTCCCCGGCTCCTACGGCGGCACCGGGCGCCTGGCCCGCTGGGACCTGGCCGCCAGGCTGTCCCGCCGGCGCAGGGTCGTGCTGGCGGGCGGGCTCAACCCCGGCAACGTGGCCGACGCGGTGCGGGCGGTGCGGCCCTGGGCGGTGGATGTGGCGTCCGGCGTCGAATCGGCGCCGGCGAAGAAGGATTCGGCCAAGATGCGGGCCTTCGTGAAGGCGGCGAAGGACGCGTAAGGGAAACGGCAAGTCGGCAGGGGCTGGACCAGGGTCCAGCCCGCCCCCTGAACCAGCGGGGAAACCAGAAGAGTCCAAGCCATGGTGAAGACCAAGAAGAAGCCGGCCCGGGCCGGAGCCAGGAAGCCGGCGGCCGTGAAGGTCCGCCTGGACCTGCCCAGCGAGACCGGGCATTTCGGGGCCTACGGCGGCTGCTTCGCGCCCGAGACCCTGATGCCCGCGGTCGAGGAGCTGACCCACGCCTACCTCAGGCTGCGCAAGGACAAGGCGTTCCAGCGCGAGCTGGCCGCCGAGCTGGCGGACTTCGCAGGGCGGCCCACGCCGCTGAGCCTGGCCGCCAACCTCAGCGCCGCCGGCAAGGGCGCGCGCATCTGGCTCAAGCGCGAGGACCTGCTGCACACCGGCGCGCACAAGATCAACAATGCCCTGGGCCAGATCCTGGTGGCGCGGCGCATGGGCAAGAAGCGCATCATCGCCGAGACCGGGGCCGGCCAGCACGGTGTGGCGGTGGCCACGGTGTGCGCCCACTTCGGCATGCCGGCCGTCATCTACATGGGCGAGGAGGACACCAAGCGCCAGTCCGTCAACGTCCAGCGCATGAAGCTCATGGGCGCCAAGGTGGTGCCGGTGACCTCGGGGTCGAAGACCCTCAAGGACGCCATCAACGAGGCCATCCGCGACTGGATCTCGCGGCCCGAGGACACCTTCTACCTGCTGGGCTCGGCCACGGCGTTCCACCCCTACCCGCTCATGGTCCGGGACTTTCAGGTGGTGATCGGCAACGAGGCCCGCGCCCAGTTCCGCAAGCGCCAGGGCGGCCTGCCGGACGTGGTCCTGGCCTGCGTCAACGGCGGGTCCAACGCCATCGGCATGTTTCACGCCTTCCTCGAGGACCCCGGCGTCGCGCTTATCGGCGTGGAGGCCGCCGGCGACGGCGTGGCCACCCCCCGCACCGCGGCGACCATGGCCCTGGGCAAGCCCGGCGTGTTCCACGGCTCCTACAGCTACGTGCTGCAGGACGATGCCGGCCAGATCTCGGAGACGCACAGCATCTCGGCGGGCCTGGACTACCCCGGCGTCGGCCCTGAGCACAGCTACCTGCGCGACCTCGGCCGGGTGGAATACGTGAGCGCCACCGACGCCGAGGCGGTGGACGCCTTCCGCAAGCTCTGCCGCTTCGAGGGCATCCTGCCGGCCCTCGAGAGCGCGCACGCGCTGGCCCACGCCCTCAGGCTGGCGCCGACGCTATCGCCGAAGAAGAACCTGCTCGTGTGCCTTTCCGGGCGGGGCGACAAGGACATGGCAAACGTGGACCGTTTCCTGCGCGCCGCAGTGTTGCAGGGCGCCTACCTTCTGAGCTGACCATGGGACGCTTGAGCGAGGCGTTCGCGGCCCTGGCCGCGGACAAGAAGAAGGCCTACATCGGCTACGCCATGGCCGGGTTCCCGGCCGTCGGGGCCGACCTGGACCTGGCGCGCGCGGTGCTGGAGCACAGCGACCTGCTCGAGATCGGCGTGCCGTTCTCGGACCCGATCGCGGACGGGCCGGTGCTGCAGCTCTGCGGCGAGAAGGCCCTGGCGGCCGGCGGAGGCCTGCAGCGCGCGCTGGAGCTCGCGGCCGCGCTGCGCAAGGAGACCGCGAAGCCGCTGCTGCTGATGAGCTACCTCAACCCGCTCATGGCGGCGGGGCTCGAGACCTTCGCCTTCAGGGCCAAGGCCGCGGGCATCGACGCGCTGGTGATCCCGGACCTGCCGCCCGAGGAGGGGGCAGCGCTCGGCCCCGTGCTCAAGGGCGCGGGCCTCGACGTCGTCTACCTCGCCGCCCCCACCAGCACGCCGCAGCGCCTGAAGGCCATCGCCAAGGCCGCCACCGGCTTCATCTACGTGGTCTCGGTCGCCGGGGTCACCGGCGAGCGCAAGGCCTTCGACGCGCGCCTCGCCAAGACCGTCGCCGCCCTGCGCAAGGCATCGAAGGTGCCCCTGGCGGTCGGCTTCGGCGTCTCCGGCCCCGAGTCCGCCCGCGAGGCGGCCGCCCTGGCCGACGGGGTGGTGGTCGCCAGCACGGTCCTCAAGGCCGTCCTCGACGCCTCGGACGCGGCCGCCGGCATCGAGGCGGCGCGCCAGCGCACGGCCCTTCTGTCCGCCGCGGTGAAGGGGGCCTGATGACCCCGCCCGCCAGGAAACCGGCCGGCAAGGCCGCATCCAAGCCCCGGGCCGGCGCCGCCAAGGAGCGGGCAGAGGCCGCCAAGCCTCGCGCCAAAGGAGCGGGCAAGGCTGCGGCGCGGCAGGCTGGGCCCGCTAAGCCCGCCTTTGCGGAAGGCCTGGCCCAGGCCCTGGCCCAGGTCCAGGCCCTCGAGCAGAAGCTGCTGATGCAGACCGCCAAGCTGCAGGTCATGCAGGAGGTGGCTCGGGTCTCGGCCGGCGACGTCAGCCAGGACGAGATGCTCGAGCTGTTCATGGACGTGGTGCTGCAGGTCACGCGCTCGGAGCACGCCTCGATCCTGCTGATGGAGGACGACGGCGGGCACCTGCGCTTTCAGTGCGTGCGCGGCCCGGCCAGCCCCCTGCTGAAGACGATCAAGGTCAAGGTGGGCGAGGGCATCGCCGGGTGGGTGGCCAAGAACGGGCAGAGCGCCCTGACCGAGGACGTCGCCCGGGACCACCGCTTCACCGGGTCCATCGCCCGCCAGGTCAACGTCGAGCCGCGGGGCATTCTGTGCGTGCCGCTCAAGGGCCGCCGGGGCCTGCTGGGGGTCATCGAGGTCCTGCACACCGAGGGGCGCCCGGCCTTCACCATCGACGACCTCTGGTCCCTGGAGGGCCTCGCCAACCAGATCGGCGTGGTCGTCGAGAACGCCTCGCTCTTCTCGAACCACAACGAGGAGATCCGGCGCCTCGAGGCCCTGACCGCGGCGAGCACCGTGGTCAACTCGACGCTCGAGCTCAAGGAGCTGCTCAAGCTCGTCATGGACCTGGCGGCGCGCTCGCTGCGGGCCGAGGCCAGCAGCATCCTTCTCAAGGACAAGGCCACCGGAGACCTGCTCTTCGACATCGCCACGGGCGACGCCGCCGAGGCGATCAAGACGATCCGCATCCCCCGGGGCGCGGGCATCGCCGGCCACGTGGCCGAGACGGCCTCCAGCCTGCTGGTGCCGGACTGCAGCAAGGACCCCCGCTTCTTCAAGGGCGCCGACGAGAAGAGCCGCTTCGTCACCCGCAACATCATCGCCGTGCCGCTCATCGCCAGGGGCGTGGTCATCGGCGTGGTCGAGGTCCTCAACCGCATGGGCGGCGGGACCTTCAACGACGCCGACCTGAAGCTGCTGCAGGCGCTGGCCCACCAGAGCGCGGTGGCGATCCAGAACGCCCAGCTGTTCCACGACCTGCAGGAGAGCTTCCTGTCCACGGTGCAGGCGCTGGCCCAGGCCGTAGACGCAAAGGACAGCTACACGGCCGGGCACTCGAGCCGCGTGACCCAGTACAGCGTGCTGATCGCCGAGGAGCTGGGCCTGGACGCCGAGACCGTGCGCAAGGTGCGCCTTGCCGGCCTGCTGCACGACGTCGGCAAGATCGGCATCCGCGACAGCGTGCTGGGCAAGCCGGGGCAGCTCAACGACGAGGAATTCGCCGTCATGAAGAGCCACCCGGCGGTGGGAGGCACCATCCTCAAGCCGGTGGCCCAGCTGGCCGACGTGGTGCCGGGGGTGGTGAGCCACCACGAGCGCTTCGACGGCCGGGGCTACCCTGGCGGGCTAAAGGGCGAGGATATTCCGCTGCTGGGCCGCATCATCGGCGTGGCGGACGCCTTCGACGCCATGACGTCCGACCGCGTGTACCGCCCCCGCCTGCCCGACGAGACGGCGCTGGCGGAACTGAGGAAGCACAGCGGCGGGCAGTTCGACAGCCGCATGGTGAAGGCGTTCCTGTCCCTGTACGACAAGGGGCTCATCATCACGGAACCGTCCCAATTCAAAGGCGGGGACGGCGCCTGAGCGCCGTCCCGTGGAAAGGGGTACATGGCCTGGTTCAAGCGTGAAAAGTACACCATCGTGCGCGCCGAGCGCGACGGCAAGGAATCGAACATCCCCAGCGGGCTGTTCAGCAAGTGCGAATCCTGCGGCGAGGTCCTGGCCGCGCAGGAGCTGCAGGATTCGTTCCGGGTGTGCAAGAAGTGCGGCTTCCACCTGCGCATCGGCGCCGCCGAGCGCGTGCGGCTGTTGATCGACGAAGGCACCTGGACGGCGCGCCCCTCCACGATCCGCAGCATCAACCCGCTCTCGTTCCCCGAGTACGCGGACAAGCTCAAGGCGGCCCAGGACAAGACCGGCCTCGACGAGGCCGTGCTGACCGGCACCGGCCAGCTGGCCTCGCGCGAGGTCGCGCTGGGCGTCACCGACTTCTCGTTCATGGCCGGCAGCATGGGCTCGGTGGTGGGCGAGGAGCTCACCCGGCTCATCGAGCACGCCACCGAGCGGGGCCTGCCGTTGGTGCTGGTGTCGGGCTCCGGCGGCGGCGCGCGCATGCAGGAGTCGATCCTCAGCCTGATGCAGATGGCCAAGACCTCGGCCGCCCTGGCGCGCCTGGGCCGGGCCGGGCTGCCCTACATCTCGGTGATGACCCACCAGACCGGGGGCGGGGTGACGGCCTCGTGGGCGATCCTGGGCGACGTGAACATCGCCGAGCCCGGGGCGCACATCTTCTTCGCCGGTGTGCGCGTCATCGAGCAGACCATACGCCAGCGCCTGCCCAAGGACTTTCAGCGCGCAGAGTTCCTGCAGGAACACGGCGTGGTGGACCGGGTGGTGCACCGCCACAAGCTGAAGGAGACCCTGGCGCTGCTGCTGGGCTACCTCGAGCGGCCCGCGGGCAAGGCGGGCGGGGCGGCGGTCCGGGGGTCTTAAGGCGCGACGGGACGGGATTGGACGGGACGGGACGGGACGGGACGGGCAGGGACGGGCAGGGCAGGGAACTTCAAGGACGGTCCGAAACCGGAACATTCAGGCGGGATGATCCGCCGTTGACGGGAGGAACCATGCGATCGATGACGAAGGGCATACTGGGGGTGGCGGCGTTCGCCGCCCTCGCGCTCTACGGCGCGGCCGGCTGCCGGCACACCGAGGACGCCAATACGATCCGCTTCAGGTACTGGGGCGACACCGATGAGGTGACGATCATCGAAGGCCTGGTGAAGGACTTCGAGGCGGCCAACCCCGGCGTCATCGTGAAGCCTGAACTCAAGCCCTCTGACAACACCTACGCCGACGCCCTGCTGACCGAGTTCGCCTCCCGGACCGCGCCCGACGTGATGTTCGTGTCCACGGACAACATCGAGGTGCTGGCCGAGAGCAACATGCTCGCAGACCTGAGCCCCTGGCTGGCCAAGGACCCCGACCTCAAGGCCGCCGACTACTACGACGCGATGATCAAGCGCTTCTCGAAGGACGGCAAGCTGCTGGTCCTGCCGCGCGACATCTCGCCGATCTCGTGCATCTACTACAACAAGGACCTCTTCGACAAGGCCAAGCTGCCCTACCCCAAGGACGACTGGAACTGGGAGGACCTGCGCAGCGACGCGATCAAGCTGACCCACCGCGACGCGAACGGCACGGCCAAGCAGATCGGCTTCGCCGACGACTGGAACCTCGTCGACGCCTGGATCCTCGCGGGCGGCGGCCAGCACATGGACGACTTCACCCACCCGACGCGCTTCACCTTCGCCGAAGGCGGGGCCCTGGACGGCATCCTGTTCCGCTATAAGCTGCAGCAGGTCGACCAGGCCATGCCCTCCAGCGCCGACAACCAGGCCTTCAACGGCGGGTCGATGGCGATGTTCCTCAACGGCAACCTGGGCATGTTCCACAGCGGCCTGTGGAAGACCCCCGGCTTCCGCAAGATCCAGTCGTTCAAGTGGGATGTGGCGCCCTTCCCGCGGCGCGCAGGGGTGCAGCCGGTGTACTGGTCCGGCGGCTCGGGCTACACCATGCGCTCGGACGTGGCCAACCCCGAGCTGTGCTGGAAGCTCATCCGGTTCATGGCGGGCCCCGACGGCGAAAAGCGAATCGCCGCCACGGGCCTGGCCCAGCCGGCGCTGAAGGCCCTGGCCAACAGCCCGGTGTTCCTGGACGGGCAGGATCCCCAGAACAAGAAGATGCTGCTGTACTGCGCCGAGCACAGCCTGGCCACGCCCGCCTGGAAGCCCTGGGTCGAGTTCGTGGACACGATGTGGCGCCCCAAGACCGACCCGATGTGGATCAAGGGCTATGACGGAGACCCGACGGCGCTGATCAAGTCCCTGCAGGACGAGGCCAACGCCAAGTTCTTCCCGAAGAAGTAGCGCGATGGACGGCGCGCCCCGCCCCGGGCCGAGGACCGGGGCGGGGCGCCGCGACCGGTGTCAGGCAGAAACGGAGCCAAGAACCATGAGAACCGCATTCCTCACGCTGGCCCTGGCCGCGACCCTGGCGGCGGCCCTTCCCGCCGGCAACCTGGCGACGGTGGGGGACGAGAAGATCACAAGCGAGGACTTCGAGGCCGCGGCGGCCGACGCCGCGCGCACGGCGGGCCACGCCCTGTCGGGCCCTGAGCGGGCCGCCCTGCTGCGCTCGATCATCAACGAACGGCTGCTCGTGGCCGAGGCGCGCGACCGCCGGCTCGACCGGGAGCCGGCCGTCAAGGCGCGGCTCAGGGAGCAGGAGCGCCAGGACCTGGCCCAGGAGCTCTACGGGCGCGAGGTGGCCTCGAAGGCCGCCGTCAGCCCCGCCGAGGCCCGCGCCTGGTACGACGCCCATCCCCAGGCCTTCGACCGGATGGAGCTCGGCCACATCGTCGTGGTCCCCGCCCCCGGCAAGGAGGACCTGGCGGTGAAGAAGGCCGCGCGGCTGCGCGCGCGCCTGGACAAGGATCCCTCGCGATTCGCCGCCCTGGCGCGCGCAGAGAGCGACGACCCCCAGGGGCGCGAACGCGGGGGCGACCTCGGCTCCGTGGGGCGCGGCGCCCTCGAGCCCGCGCTGGAGGCCGCCGTGTTCGGGGCCAGGCCCGGGTCCATCATCGGGCCCGTCCATACCGCCTCGGGCCTGCACCTGGTGCAGGTCCGCTCGGCCCGCCGCATCGCCTTTGACGAGGCGGCCCCCGGGCTGATCTCGGACATGGGCAAGGAGCGCGAGCGGGGCCTGCAGAAGGACCTGCTCGAACGCCTGGCCCGGACACATAAGGTCGAGATCTCAAGGGAGCAGCCCTGAAGCGGCTGCTCTGCGCGGCGGGGGGAGCCCTGCTGCTCGCATCCTGCGCGACGGTCCCCGTGGCGCGGCCCACCCCGGCCTCGGCGCCGCTGCAGGAGCGCTCCCTGGAGCCGGGCGAGCGCGCCGCCTACGAGGCCGTCTCGGCCTCCGCAGGCGCGGACGGGGCCGAAGCGCTGTATTTCCTGGGCCTGGACCTGGCCTCCGGCGGGGACTGGCGCGGGGCCGGCCTGCGCTGGCAGAAGGACGTGCAGACCCACCCCGGCACGGGCTGGGACCGCCTGGCCCAGTACAAGATGGCCGAAGCCCTGGAGCGAACCGGCGACGGGCCCCGGGCTTTTGTGCAGTACCAGGCGCTGCTCGAGGGGCCGGCGCTCGCCGATCTGCCTGAGCGGGCGCGGCGCGATTGCCTGCGCCTGCTCAACACCCTCGACGAGGCCCGGCTCAGGGCCTTGTCGGGCTACGCCCGGCCCGAGTTCGCCAGCCCGCTGCGCATCCGCCTGCTGGAGCTGGACCTGGACGCCGGCCGCCTGGACGAGGTGCGCCAGGGCGTCGACGACTACCTCCGCAGCTACCCCACCGGACCCGGCCTGGACCGCATCGAGGCCCTGTCGCAGAAGCTCGAGGCCTCGGTGCCGGTGGACCGCCACAGCATCGGCCTGCTCGTGCCGCGCGAAGGGCCCCTGGCCGCCTTCGGCACCCAGGTCCTGCAGGGCGCCGAGCTGGCCCTGGACGCGGCCAACGCCGGCCGGGCCGAGGCGGACCGCGTGCACCTGATCGTGGCCGACGAGGGCGGCGGGACCGCCGCAGCGGTCGAGGCCGCGCGCTCCCTCATCGAGAAGAACCAGGTCATCGGCCTGCTGGGGCCGCTCAATTCCGAGAGCGCGTTGGCCCTGCTGCCCCTGCTGGCCGCCCACCGCACCCCCATGCTCAGCCCGTCGGCCACGCGCCCGGACCTGGCGGACGTCAGCCCCTGGTTCTTCCGCAACACGCTGTCGCCGGAGCGCCAGGCCTCGGCCATGGCCGACTACGCCGTCGTCGCCCGCCATTTGACCCGGGTCGCAAGCCTGTCTCCGGACAATTACTACGGGTCGGTGTCGGCCCAGGCCTTCGCCGCCCGCGTGCGCGAGCTCGGCGGGGTGGTGGCGGCGTCGCTGACCTATGCGCCCGGGACCCGGGACTTCCGCGAGGCCATGCTCGCCATGGGCGGCATCGACCCGGGCGACGGCAAGAACGCCGAGCTTGACGAGAAGCGGGACCAGCAGTCCAGGGTCGACGAAGCCAGCAACGCGCTGGGCAAGGTGCTGCTGGACCGGGCCCAGAATCTCACCCCGCCGGCCTCGACCGCCGGGGTGACCGAGACGCCCAAGCCGCGCCTGCTGGTGGTGGACTTCGCCCAGGACACCGCCTGCGCCGAGATCAACGCCGGGCGCGCCTTCGCCGACCGTTTCGCCCGCACCCTGGTGCAGCTCGAGGACGTGGACGTGGTCGGCCCCCAGGCCGCCGAGCGCTGGTGGAAGCCCCTCACCCCGACGGTCGAGGCGCTCAGCACCGTGCAGCTGGCCCAGGCGGGCAAGGCCGCGGGCGCCGACTTCGTGCTGATGGGCGGCGCCGCGGGCGTGGCGCCGGACCCGGCCCGCCAGCCGAACAAGCGCCTGTTCAGCCTCACCGCGCAGCTGCTGGACGTGGCCACAGGCACGATCATCGCCCAGAAGTCCTTCGGCTGGTCCAAGTACCAGGCGCCGCCGTCCAACGGCCTGGGCCTGCAGGCCCTCTTCATCCCCTCCTCGGCGGTGGACGTGGCCCTGGTGGCGCCGGACATGGTGTTCTTCGACCTGCGGGTGCCGCTGCTCGGCTCGGACCAGTGGGACCGACCCGAGCTGCGGGAGCACCTGCCCGAGCTGGAGGGCGCGGTCTTCACCGACGCCTACTGGCCGGATTCCCCCGACGAGGCGGTCAAGCGCTTCGACGACGCCTACCGGCTCAAATACGCGGCCAAGCCCGGCTTGCTGGCGGCCCAGGCCTACGACGCGGCGGCGCTCATGGCCATGGCCATCCACAACGGGGCCACCGACCGGGCCTCGCTGCGGGGCGGCCTGGCCCGCATCGAGAACTACACGGGGGTCAGCGGGCGCACCAGCTTCGGCGGCCACCAGGACGCCGTGAAGCGGCCCGCCTTCGTGGCGGTGCAGGCGTCGGCGCTGCACCTGCTCAGGGAGCAATGACGTGAGCGAAAGCCTGCAAGCCCCGCGGGGCACCCGGGACCTTCTGCCGGCCGAGACGGCCCGCTGGGCCGCCGTCGAGGCCGCCCTGCGCGGCGTCTTCGCGCGCTACGGCTACCGCGAGCTGCGCACCCCCCTGCTGGAGCACACCGAGCTGTTCGTGCGGGGCATCGGCGAGGCCACCGACATCGTCGGCAAGGAGATGTACACGTTCGCCGACCGCAAGGGCCGCTCGCTGACCCTGCGCCCCGAGGGCACGGCGGGCGTCGTGCGCTCCTACGTCCAGCACAGCCTGGGCCAGGGCGAGCGCGGGGAGTCCAAGCTCTTCTACCTGGGGCCGATGTTCCGCTACGAGCGGCCCCAGGCCGGCCGCTACCGCCAGTTCTGGCAGGCCGGGGCCGAGGCCATCGGCTACGCCGAGCCCGCCGCCGACGCCGAGAGCATCGCCATGCTGGTGACGGCCCTGCGCTCCCTGGGGCTCAAGGACCTCTCGGTCGACGTCAACAGCGTCGGCGACGCCGAGACCCGGGCGGCCTTCAGGACCCGCCTGCAGGACTTCGTGGCGGCCTGGACCGGCCCCATCAGCGCCGAGAGCCGGGCGCGCAGCCTCACCAACCCCCTGCGCATCCTCGACAGCAAGGACCCCCAGGACGCCGAGCTGGTGGCCGCGGCGCCCAAGGTCACCAACCACCTCAGCTCGCGCAGCTCGGCGCACTTCGCTGCGGTGCTGCGCCACCTCGACCGCCTGGGCCTGCCCTACGACGTCAACAAGACCCTCGTGCGCGGCCTGGACTACTACACCGACACGGTCTTCGAGGTCCTGTCCTCGGACCTTGGGTCCCAGAGCGCCGTGGCCGGCGGCGGCCGCTACGACGGGCTGGTCGGGGAATTCCAGGCCCAGGGACGGCCGGCGGTGGGCTGGGCCATCGGGCTCGACCGCCTGGCCTGGCTGCTCGAGCAGCGCGGCCTCATGCCGGGGGAGGCCGGCAGCCAGGTGGCGGTATGCTGCCTGGGGGCCCGGGCCTTCGGCCGCGGACTGGCCCTGGCCCAGGAGCTGCGCGAGGCCGGCCTGCGGACCTGGTTCGACGCCAGCGGGGCCCGTTCGCTCAAGGCCCAGTTCAAGCAGGCGGACGCCGAGGGCGCCAGCCTGGCGGTGGTGCTGGGCGAGGACGAGCTGGCGCGCGGGGAAGCCACGGTCAAGGACATGCGCACCGGCCAGCAGGGCCCGGTGGCGTTCGCGGCCCTGGCCGCAGGGCTGGCGGACAGGCTCAGGGCCCCCGGGGCCTGAACCCGGGGTCGGCGGGCCCGCCTTGCGCGGCGCCCAACAGCAGCGAGGAGCGCGATGCAATACTTCAAATCCGCCATGTTCATACCCGGCAAAGGGCAGGCCTGGACCTACTCGGAAGCCACCGACGAGGACCGGGTGCTGCGCTCGCTGACCCACATCCCGTCCACAGGCGAGATCAGCCGCATTCCGGACCCGGTGGTGAAGGTCCTGTTCATGAAGGAGCGCCTCAGCCCCTGCGACGCGGCCGAGTTCACCGGCCTGTGGGACGCGAAGGGCTGAGCCCGCACACGGGCCCGGATGGGCAGGGGGACCATGGCACGCAAACGCGCGGAATCGGTGCTGGACCTGGTGGGGCAGACGCCCCTGGTGCGCCTGAAGTCCTTCGAGAAGGCCGGCGGCGCGAAGCTGTGGGCCAAGGTCGAGATGGCCAATCCGGGCGGCTCGGTGAAGGATCGCATAGCCCTGAGCATGCTGCAGGAGGCCGAGCGAAAGGGCCGCCTGAAGCCGGGCGCCGGCACGGTGGTCGAGCCGACCTCGGGAAACACCGGCGTGGGCCTGGCGATGGTCTGCGCGGTCAAGGGCTGGCGCTGCGTCCTGGTCATGCCCGAGGGGCTGCCCGAGCGCCGCATCTCGCTGCTGAAGGCCTACGGGTCCCAGATCGAGCTGACCCCCTTTGAGCTGGGCATGACGGGCGCCATCGAGCGCGCGGAGGCCCTGCTCAAGGAGAACCCGGGCTGGTTCATGCCCATGCAGTTCAGCAACCGCGACAACCCGGCCATCCACCGCAAGACCACGGGCCCCGAGATCTACAAGGCCCTCGAGGGCTCGGTGCACGCCTTCGTCGCCGGCGTGGGCACCGGCGGCACCCTGACCGGGGTGGCCGAGTTCCTGCGCCGCAAGTCCCGCGGGGTGAAGATCGTGGCCGTGGAGCCCGCCCTGTCGCCGGTCCTGTCGGGCGGACAGCCGGGCGCCCACCGCATTCTGGGCATCGGCGCGGGCTTCGTGCCCCCGGTGCTCAACCGCAACCTCATCGACCGAGTGGTGACGGTGTCCGACGAGGACGCCGCCGCGGCCTCCCGGGCCCTGGCCCGCCAGGAAGGCCTGCTGTGCGGGGTCAGCGCGGGGGCCAACGTCTTCGCCGCCGCCCAGGTGGCCGCCGCCGAGAAGGCCGGGCGCAACGTGGTCACGGTGCTGTGCGACCGCGGCGAGCTTTATGTCGACGAGCGGGGCTACATCGCATGAGCCCCGGCGTCTGGGTCACGGCCTTCTGGGTCAACCTGGCGCTGTCGGCGGCCTGCCTGTTGATGCGCCTGCTGAGCCCTTCGGGCTGCGCCGCCGCCCTCATGATCGGGGCGCTGGTGTGGGGCTCGCTGGGCTGGCAGGGCTGGGCCGTGCTGCTGGCATTCTTTCTGGGCGGGACCGCGGCGTCGAAATTCCAATACGCCGAGAAGCAGCGCCTGGGCGTGGCGCAGGAAAACGGGGGCCGCCGGCGCTGGAAGCACGCCTGGGCCAACGCCGGCGCGGGCGTCCTGTGCGCGGTCTTCAGCCTTTACTTCCGTGAGAAGGGCGACCGCCTGCACCAGGACGCCTGGACCTGGGCCTACGTGGCCTGCTTCGCCTCGGCGCTGTCGGACACCCTGTCCTCGGAGTTCGGGCAGCTGGCCGGCAAGCCGCCGCGCCTCATCACCACCGGGGCCGTGGTCCCGGTGGGCACGGACGGGGGCATCACCCTGGCAGGGACCTTGATGGGCCTGCTGGGCGCCGCGCTGCTGTCCCTGCTGGGGCGCTTCATCCGGCTGACCCCGGTGCGGGCCACCCTGCCCATCATGCTGGCCGGGCTCTCCGGCAACCTACTGGACTCGCTGCTGGGGGCCACGCTGCAGCGGGCCGGGCGCATGACCAATGAGGCGGTGAATTTCGCCAACACCTGCGGCGGCGCGGCGCTGGGCTTCCTGGGCTTCTGGGGCATGCACCTGGCCCCGCAGTGGGTGCACCACCTGGGGGCGCAGTTCCTGGGGGACTTCTTCGTTTGAGCGCCGCGGGCCTGGCAGTGGCGGGCATGCAGGCCCTCACGCAGGCCCTCAACGAGGCCTCGGTCCGGCCCGACCCGGGCTCCCTGGCCGTCGCGGTGGCGCTGGTGACCCTGCTGCCCATGGCGGTGGTGGTGCCCATGAGCCTGGTCTGCCTGGCCGTGGCGGCGGGGCTGCCCCCGGCGCCGGCGGCGGCGGTGATCCTCGCGGGCGTGGCGGCCAACACGTCCCTGGCCTGGATCCTGGCGCGTACCGTGGTG
>Ga0302319_10010922_pt1 | contig 17262 bp, 16 predicted proteins | sample Bog_T0_2_FD_203319 | JGI IMG/M metagenome (GOLD analysis project Ga0302319, IMG submission 203319) | Peat permafrost microbial communities from Stordalen Mire near Abisko, Sweden - Bog_T0_2 | ecosystem: Environmental > Terrestrial > Soil > Wetlands > Peat | place: Sweden: Abisko, Stordalen Mire...
CCCCAGCACCAAAAAGTTCTCGTGCTTCGCATCGTGCGGTTCCAGGCTTGAATACTCCTCTTGCGGCCCGTACATATCTTCCTGGTCGTAATATCCGCCAACACTCAGCGTCGGAACCGCCACCGCATCCAGATGATGCTCCACACCCCGTGAACTCCAAACCGCGTCATACGTGGGATGTTCCAGGAAAAGCTTCCACGTCGGCAAAACCTTCGCGCCCGACCGCTTCACATCCTCCGCAAACGATCCGCGCTCCAGAAAGTAGTCGAATCCATCGCGCGGCTTTCCGTCTTTGTCTTTACCGTAGTCGACGTTCGTTTCTTCCTTGCTCGACTCCAGTCCCATCACGTAGTCGTACCCGTAGCTCTGTCGAAACGCGCCGTTGTGAAAAAAATCGTCGCCCATCCACACATCGATCATTGGCGCCTGCGGCGAAATCGCCTTCACCGCCGGATGCGGAGCGATTCCCGCCATCATCGCCAGAAATCCTGGATAGCTTGTTCCCACAAATCCTGCGCGCCCGTTATTGTTCGGCACATTCTTCACCAGCCACTCCACCGTGTCGTACGCATCCGTGCTTTCGTCGATAGCCTTAGGATCGTGGTGATCCGCCAGAGGCCTGCTCATCACAAACTCGCCTTCGCTCTTGAATCGTCCCCGGATATCCTCAGCTACGTAGATATAGCCGGCCCGCGCCAGTTCCGGCCTTTGCGCCGAAAACGATCCGCGCGTCGTTCCATCCACCCCGTAAGGCGTGCGCTGAACCAGCAGAGGCAGCGGTTCTGAAATATCTGCCGGCTTCAGAATCACCGCGTGCAGCTTCACTCCATCGCGCATCGGTATCATCACTTCCGCGCGCTGATAATCGTGAAACGTGTGATGTACCGCCTCGCCCGTTCGCTTGTAAACAGCGTCCGGCGTCGTCGAACAACTGACGCTCGCGGCCTTGCCATTCGCTCCCGAAACAAATTGGAAAGTAGTCTTCCCTTGCGTCTCGCCAAACTCGCTCGCCGATAACGCCTTCAACTCAGTCGGAACCTGCCGCTCCGATTCCACCACCAGCTTTCCATCCTTCACATAGAAACTCAGCGGCGTATCCGGCTCAACCGGGTCCGTGTACTCACCGGCCAGCGCTTGCAGTTGCGCGTCCTTCGTCGAATCGCTCTGAACAGCAGTCGCTATTCCCGCTCGCGGAAACTCCCTTGCGTCACCATGCAAAGACAACCCCAGCGAGACGCACACCACCGCGACAACGGCACGCAAACGATACAAGAAAGCCTCCTGAGAATTTCCTCTAATGGACGTGCCCATGGTGGATATGCTCTGCACCCGCTCCGCTGGCCATCTCTTCAATCGGAACCACGCAGCCCTCAAGCTCCTCGCAACCTGTGTGTTCAAACTGTATTGTCGTATGGCAGATATCGAAGTGGTCTTTCAACACGTGATTCAGTTCCTCGCGGATACAAGCGCTCTCAGACGGCGGAATATCGGGGATCGTTACGTGGCAAGCCAGCGCCCGCGATTGCGATCCCAGGTTCCAAACATGCAGATCGTGCACATTGATCACGCCCTCCACCGACTCCATCCCACTGCGGATGTCTGGCAGTGAAACCCCCCTCGGCGTGCCTTCCAGCAGTATGTTCAGCGTCTCCCGCACAATCCCGAAGCTCGACCACAAAATCAACGTCGCAATCAGCAGCGACAGCACCGGATCAATCCAGTTCTGTCCCGTGAACAGGATCCCCGCGCCCCCCGCGATCACCGCCGCCGTTGAAAGCGTATCGCCCGCCATATGCAGAAAGGCGCTCCGCATATTGACGTCCTTCGCCACGCCCCACAGCAGCGCGGCAATCACCCCGTTCATCACCACGCCCGCCGCCGCCACAATCATCATCAACCGCGGTTGCACCGCCACCGGGCTTGAAAGCCGATGGATCGCCTCCACGCCAATCCACAGCGAAATCAAAATCAGCGTAGCTGCATTGATGAATGCCGCCAGCACACCCGCCCTTAGATACCCAAACGTCTTCGCATCGTTAACTGGCCGCGTCTGAAAATAAACCGCCGCAAAGCTTAGCAGCAATGCCAGAAAATCGGAAGCATTATGGCCGCTCTCTGAAAGCAGCGCCAGCGAATGCGCCCGCAGCCCCGCCACAAAGGTCACCACCACATATGCGAGTGTGGCCACCAGCGAAACGCACAATACCGATTTCGTTCGATTGGCGCCGGGCGAGGGAGGCGCCGCGTGAAAATGCATACTCTCAGTGTAACTGTGGCCGGGTATCGGTTGCCACTCGCACGCCGCCTGCCCGCTATCCCCGGCCCGGCCGCAAGTGGCTTATATCCAGCGGTTCAGGATTATCGAATACCGGTAAAACTGGAATGCCCGTCCGCATGCCCGTCCATTCCTCCGCCACCACGATGCTGTTCTGCGGGTTGCCTGGCTGGTACCGCACCGTGCACGGAAACCCCGCTCGCACCTGCGCCACGTCTACCACGCCGACCATATCGGTAATGTCCTGGGAGCACTCGTAATTCACGCCCCCGATGCCGTAGTTGAACATCAACATCGTCAGCGTGCGCCCATCCTCAATCGGTACATCGCATATATCCAGCAGCATTCCGTCCACCAGGCGGCCAGACTGCACCAGGAAATCTCGCCGCGCCCGCTCAATCTCCGCGGCTGTTTGGCGCTTCCGGGTGAGTTGCCAGTACGCAAGCACCCCCAGGCCCGCTGCGCATATCACTCCGCCGCCAATCTCCCAGGCTTTTGTGTTGAGGAAGGTCATACCCGGTGGAACTCCACCCCGAGTCCTGTCTAAAGGATACCCCAGCCGCAATTCCGCACCTCCTTCGCAGCAATCCGGCTACCCTGCCGCATCGCGACCGCACGCCCCATCCCTCGCAAATGCCCTATACTCTAGGTTGCGTCCGTAAGCAGTTTCGGCCTGCCAGGCGCCCATTTTCCGGAGGTTTTTCTTGGCTTTGGCGACAAAGAACCACCCGGCACAGCGCTCGCGCATCCGCTCCACCACCGTCATTTGTGTGCGCCGCAATGGCCAGGTCGTCATGGCCGCCGACGGTCAGGTCACGCTGGGCGATCACGTGCTCAAACACTCCGCCAAAAAAATTCGCCGCCTTTATCAGGAAAAAATCCTCGCCGGCTTCGCAGGTTCAACCGCCGACGCCTTCTCGCTCTTCGCCCGCTTTGAAACCAAGCTTGAGCAGTATGCCGGCAACCTGAACCGCGCTGCCGTCGAGCTCGCTAAAGATTGGCGCACCGACAAAATGCTGCGCAATCTTGAGGCCCTCCTGCTCGTAGCTGACAAGAACCAGACCTTCCTCATCTCAGGATCAGGAGACGTTATCGATCCCGATGAGCCATTGGCCGCCATCGGCTCCGGCGGAAGTTACGCCACCGCCGCCGCCCGCGCCCTGCTTGAGAATACTGACCTCAGCGCCCGCGACGTTGCTGAAAAATCCATGAAGATCGCCGGAGACATCTGCATCTATACGAACGACCGCATCACCATTGAGGAGCTCAAAGGCTAGCGGAAAATTCGCTGCCTCATTCATTCATGGCCATCTATCTCCCCGCTTCCGCTGAAGAACAAGACGTCTCGCTCGACGAGCTGACACCTCGCGAAATCGTCGCCGAGCTCGATAAACACGTCGTCGGCCAGCGCGCCGCCAAGCGTGCCGTTGCCATCGCCCTGCGCAATCGCCAGCGCCGCCAGAAACTGCCTCCCGACATCGCTGACGACATCATGCCTAAGAACATCATCATGATCGGCCCCACAGGCGTCGGCAAAACTGAAATCGCGCGCCGCCTCGCCAAGCTCACCAATTCTCCGTTCCTAAAAGTTGAAGCCTCCAAGTTTACTGAGGTCGGCTACGTCGGCCGCGACGTCGAATCCATCATCCGCGACCTCGTCGAGATCTCCATCGACATGGTCCGCGAAGAGCGCCTTGAAGAAGTGGAAGACAAGGCCGAGATGAACGCCGAAGAGCGCCTCCTCGACGTCCTCCTCCCCCCTCCCCCAACTTCGCCGCCAGCTCAGGATGGCGGCCAGCTCTCGCTTCCCGGCGCAGAAAGCTACCAGCGCTCCCGCGAAAAATTACGTCAGCAGTTCCGCGAAGGCAAACTCGACGACCGACAGGTTGAGCTCGATGTCCGCGAGCGCAACACCCCGCAATTCGGCATCATCTCCAACCAGAACCTTGAAGACATGGAGATGAACCTTAAAGACATGCTCCCCAACATCTTCGGCGGCGGCTCCAAAAAGCGGAAGATGAAAGTCGGCGATGCGTTCGACTATTTAGTGCAGGAAGAAGAAGGCCGCCTCATTGACATGGACCAGGTCAACCGCGCAGCCGTGGAACGCGTCGAGTCCAGCGGTATCGTCTTCCTCGATGAAATCGACAAGATCGCCGGCCGTGAAGGCGGTCATGGCCCCGACGTTTCCCGTGAAGGCGTCCAGCGCGATATCCTTCCCATCGTTGAAGGCACCACCGTCAATACTCGCTACGGTATGGTCCGCACGGATCACATCCTCTTCATCGCTGCCGGCGCGTTCCACGTCTCCAAGCCCAGCGATCTCATCCCTGAATTGCAAGGCCGCTTCCCCATTCGCGTCGAATTGCAGTCGCTCACCGTCGATGATTTTCTCCGCATCCTCACCGAGCCCAAAGCCTCGCTCACCAAGCAGTACACCGCCTTGCTTGAGACCGAAGGCGTGCGCCTTGAATTCGCTCCCGACGCCCTCCGCGAGATGGCCGAGTTCGCCTTCAAAGTCAATGAGAATACTGAGAACATCGGTGCCCGCCGCCTCCACACCATCATGGAGCGCGTGCTTGAAGACGTAAGTTTCCTCGCCCCCGATGTTGCCCGCCGCGCTCCCGACGAAGAGCAGGCCGCAGCGTTATCCCAGTCCATCAAGGACGACTCGTCCACGCCCCTCCCTTATCTCGAGCGCATGACCGCCTCCGGCCCTGAAAAAGTCTTCCTCATCGACGCCGTCTACGTAAAGCAGATGGTCGCCTCCATCGTCAAAGACCAGGACCTCAGCCGCTACATCCTCTAGCCCACCAGCGAAGGCCGATACCCAACGACGATCCCCCCAGCGAATTCGTAAAACGCGCAACGCAGCATGCACTCTTTCACTTCTTTGCTCATTTCACTTTCTTCACTCTTTCACTTTCTTCACTCATTCTGCTATTTTGTCCTTGTACCTCGGCAGCCCGCGTCATGAAACCAACCAGCGGGCTCTACCTGCACTCTCCTGCTTCTGAGGGAACGCGGATGGAGGCGTATCAGGGCACTTTGGGATGGTGCGCTTGCGCCCAGCATTCGTACCTCGATCCCGCCTCGTCAATTGAACGCCATCCACCAAAACCAAAGGAGAGTTGCCATGAGCAATGCGGGAAATCACCACAAGATCGCCTACATCGAGTTCCACACCAACGACATCGAGCAGACCAAAAAGTTTTATTCCACAGTCTTCGGCTGGACCTTTCAGGATTGGGGCCCAGACTACGCCAGCTTCCATGGAGCGGGCATCGATGGAGGCTTCGTGAAGGACGAACCGCATGACGGGCCGGGCAAGTTTGCGCCACTCGTCGTTCTTTATTCCTCTGACCTTGCCGCCACTCAGATCGCGATAAGAATGGAGGGCGGCGCCATCGTCGTCCCCACTTTCGATTTCCCCGGTGGCCGCCGCTTCCATTTCTCTGACGGTGCCGGCAACACCCTCGCCGTCTGGTCGGAATAAATAATTCTCCTCGATCACCAACGAACATCGGGTGCCCCATCCATTCCGCGCTCTTTGCGGAATGGGTGGGAAAGCACGAACCTTACTCCACCAAATACCGTTTCAAAAACTCCACTGACCGCTCCCGCGCCAGCTTCGCTGCCTCGGCGTTATAACTCGCCCGCGCGTCGCAGTTGAAAGCGTGTCCCGCGTCATACCAGTAAATCTCCACCTCAGGATGCGCCGCGTGAACCTTCTCCACTTCCTCCGCCGGAATATGAGTATCCTGCTTCCCGAAATGCAACATCACAGGCGCGCCTGGAACCTCATCGGAATACTTCCCAATCTGCCCCGCATAGTAGCCCACTGCCGCTTCCGGATGCAGCCGCGTCGCCGTCAGCCACGCCATCGTTCCGCCCCAGCAATACCCGATCACGCCAACCTTTTTCCCCGTCGTACTGCAGGCATGCTCGATCGCCGACTCAATATCCGCCAGCGATTGGTCCGGAACCAGCTTCGGCATCAGGCTCATTGCCTTCTGCAAATCGGCGCCTTCGTACCCAAGCTCCAGCCCCGGTTCAATGCGATCGAACAACGCCGGCGCCACCGCGAAAAATCCATCCTTCGCAAATCCATCCGCCACTGAGCGAATGTGCGCATTCACTCCAAAAATTTCCTGGATCACCACCAGCCCCGCAATCGCATCACCGCCCGGCCGTGCTGCATATGCGCGGAACTCGTGCCCATCCGTCGCCTTCAACGTCGCCCACTCGCCCATATCGACTCCTCGCTATATCAATATCTTTGGATGCGAGGGTGCGAGCGTACGCCGCAGAAACGTCCACTTGGCAGTGTATGTCTCTACGGAAGGAATGAGTGCCAAACTCAATTCACCATCGGCGGCAGCATCAGCGGTTTCCGCGGGCTCAATTCCTCCCGCACCAGCGTCAACCCCAAAATGCACCGTTCAAACCCATCAGACAGCCGCGCAAACATCGGTGCCTCTTGCTCGTATTCGCACAGGTTGAACTGGCTCACAATGAAGTAGCTCTGTTTCCCCGCCCGGATCAGCTCGCCAAGGCTTGGCTGTTTGCGACGCCGCCGGCGATTCGACGCCATCGCCTCCGGATACATCCCCGCCACAAACAGCGCGTAGTCCCCAATGTGCTTGCGCAGCGCCCGCTCTGCGTCAAAAGAGGTCGCAGTCCCATGCACCGGGTCCGACGCATGCATCATATCGGTCAGCTCCTCAATCGGCCGTCCCACCTCGTCGCGCACTTTATATAACTTGTCTGACTCGGAAAACTCACACAGCAACCGTGCCACGTAGCTGGTCACATCCGCATCGTGCAATCCCAGCTTGCCCTCATAACTGTTGCGCACCACTTGATGAAAGAATGGTTCCAACGGATGAGTCGTCGCCTGCATAAAGTCCTCCTCTGCTGCTCGCGCGCAGCCCGTTTGCCTTTGAGACGATGGCCGGGTGCCAGGTGCGTGCAGCCGGAGAAACCAGCCACTGCCTATTTACATTGCTTTGACACAGATACTACAGGAATCGCTGCTCTTGCCAAGACCGGAGGCTAACTTAGTTAGCAGAGTAGTAACCCGATTGCAAAAAGGCCCACCACAAACACAAAGGGCAGCCTGTTTAGGGCCGCCCTCCATGCTTTACGTAACACGTTGGTAACTTCGAGTTACACGGAAGCGTGAGCCCGGGACTCAAGTTCCGCCAGCCGCTTCGCAAGCAAAGTCTCCAACTTCACCAGCGCATCAGAGAAGCCTTGGATTCCTTCCTTCAATTTGTCCGTAGCCATGCGGTCTTCCGCATGCATAGCGTCGAACTTCGCCTTGTCCATGTCGATCTTCATGATCACAGCGGATTTTGCGTTTTCCGGATCGAGCTTGCGCGGCAGGTCGCCCTCTGTAACTTCCAGCTCTGCCAGTAACTGCGGCGAGATAGTCAGCAAGTCGCAACCAGCCAGCTCTTTGATCTCGCCAATGTTACGAAAGCTAGCTCCCATCACTAGCGTCTTGTAACCAAACTTCTTGAAGTAGTTATAAACCTTTGTGACTGACTGCACGCCCGGATCGTCGGCCCCCTCGTAATCCTTGCCCGTGTCCTTCTTGTACCAATCCAGAATCCGGCCTACAAACGGCGACACCAACGTCACCTGCGCCTCGGCGCATGCCACCGCCTGGTGAAGTCCGAACAGCAGCGTCAAATTGCAGTGAATTCCTTCCTTCTCCAGCACCTCGGCCGCGCGAATCCCTTCCCACGTTGAGGCAATCTTGATCAACACGCGATCGCGCCCAATCCCCGCCTCGTCATACTGCTTGATAATGCTGCGCGCCTGCTGCAATGTCGCTTCGGTGTCGTACGACATGCGCGCGTCCACTTCAGTCGATACCCGGCCCGGCACAATCGCCAAAATCTTTTTCCCAAACGCCACGGCAAGCCGTTGGAATGCCAGGTTCGCAACATCTTTGTCAGTCGCGCCGTTGCCCAGCTCCTTGCGCGCCTCCTGCAACACCCCGTCCACAATCGGTTGGTAATGCGGCATCTGCGCCGCCGCCGCAATCAGAGAAGGATTGGTCGTCGAATCCTGCGGATGAAATTTCTCAATCGATTCAATGTCGCCCGTATCGGCCACGATCAACGTATAGGTGCGCAATTGCTCAAGCAGATTCTTCGCCATGTTTCCTCCAAGGGGAAGCGCGCTCGCTCTCGAGCGCTAGGAAATTAGTGTAACCCCTATGTCAGATGCAAAGGATGAACGACGGGTGCGGCTTCTTGATTTTCGACGGATCAATCTCTGTCCATCTCGGCATCATTCCCCAGCACACCCAGCCCTGCCACCGAAACCTCCACCCTGTCCCCTGCCGCCAGCGGACCCACCCCGGCAGGCGTCCCTGTTAGCACCAAGTCCCCCGGTTCCAACGTGATCGCCGCAGTGATATACACCAGCAGCTCCGCAATCGGAAAAAGAAAATCCAGCGTCGATCCTTGCTGCCGCAGCTCGCCGTTCACCCGTGTCTCAAGCTTCAGCCCCGCTTCCGGATCCACTTCGTCGCTTACAAAAGGACCTGCCGGGCAAAATGTGTCGAACCCCTTGGCCCGCGTCCACTGCCCATCCTTCTTTTGCAAATCGCGCGCTGTCACGTCGTTGGCGAGCGTATAGCCGCGGACAAATTTCTTCCAATTCCCATCGGGCGGTAGTTTGCTCGCCCGTCGCCCAATCACCACCGCCAGCTCGCCCTCAAAATCCACGCGCTCTGCCACCGCCGGCATCTTCACCACCCCGCCCGGCTTCAGCAGCGACGAGGGCGGCTTGAAAAACAGCAGCGGCTCTGCCGGAACGTCGTTCCCAAGCTCCTTCGCATGATCCCGATAATTGCGCCCCACGCACACAATCTTCGATGGAGTAACCGGCGTCAGCAGTTCCACTGAGCTCATCCTTACCGGCTCAAACGCAGATCTCCCCAGTTCCAAAAGCAGTGAATTTCCAGGTTTCTGGGCCAGTCTGAAAGCGAGATCTTCTTCCGGCACAACCGTCAAGTCCGTAATCCAATACTCACCGTTCCGGTCCTCAACAGTTCCGTAGTGAACCCGTCCATCCAGCAGAAACCGGCAATACTTCATGCGGACAACTCTCCTGCGTTCACTGGTTCGGCACCGTCTCTTCCGTCTCGCCTGAACGCGCGCTCTCATGCCCGCCCTGGTCGATGGCGCTCACCGAATAACGATACGTGTGCCCCTGCTCAACGTGGCGATCACGAAACCCCGGTCCCACCACCGGCTGGGCAGCAGAAATGCGTTCCCACGGTCCATCCCCTTCTCGTCGATAGATCGCATATCCAGCCATATCGGCCTCGGCCACCGGTTGCCAGCTCAGGTCGATCGATGCTTCCGTGCCATTCTCCGCAGCAGTCGCCACCGCGGCCAAACCCCTCGGCACCGCAGGCGGAAACACATCCTTCACTTCAACGCGAACGGGCGCAGACAGCTCTCCCGCCAGCTCCAATGGCTTCCCGTCAACCGTTAAACGCGCCACCCTTTGCGCGCGGTATTCATACGTATCGCCGAATCGGATACCCGTATCAATCGCTCGCCCGCTCTGCGCTCCGCTCTCCACCAGCAGGCCCTGTTCCAATGCTTCAGGCGCCGCCGCCATCAATCCCCGCTTTCCTCCAGGCTTTGATTCAGGCACAGGCGTAAGCAATTTCCGATGCAACCGGATAGCAATCAAATTCGATTCTCCGGACGCCTCGACCTCCGGCGTCCATCGCAGCACAACCCCACCCTTGCGCACTTGCGCAGCCAGTCCAGCCACCGGCCCCGGGGCCGCTCCCGCCAGTACCTCTGCAGCGTTCGATAACCCCGCAGAGCGCCCCTTAGCATTCCTCAATTCCACAAAATAACGCAGCCCGCGCGCACCGCCCACTGCCAGCGTTGCCGGCAATTCTTCTGTAAACCTGCCCTCCGCGCCAGGTGCAATCAGCACCGGATTCCCCGTATTCACGCAGTTCCCCGCGCCTTCTTTGCGGCACACGCTTGCCGCAACATTCCCCTTCAGCAGCAGCTTGTCTGTATTCCTCTCCGGCATCGTCCACGAAAGCGCAACGTGGTTCCCCGTGCGCTCCGCGGATAAATCGGTCACCGGATCAGGCAGCTTCAAGGACGGTGCCTGCGGCGCTCCCGGTGTCCCGCAGCCTATGGCGATCAGCCCCATCGCCAGTCCCGCCGCCACCGCCGCCCATCTCAACCCCTGCCCAGCATTCATCGCCTACCCAGTCTAATGGAACTCCACCCCGCGAACTCCCATCCCATCTGATCCGCTGTACTCTTGCTTGCGATTCGCCGCGTGCGTAGTCCACCGGCTTCGCCGACCCAAGGGATATGAAACTCCGGTCGACCTGGCCCTGCTAACTCCACAACCACTGTGCCCCGACCATCGCGTTTGCCGGGGTCCCCACGGACAGGTCTTCGTCCGTAGGGTAGTTGGCGATGAGTGGGATCGCGCATATCTGGTGATTATCCTTTTGGTTGAACGTGCCTTCTTGTTTCTCTTCAGCCCCTGCGTTGCGCTTTAAATCTCCGCGCCTTCATCCGGTTTCCGCAGACCTTCATGTCGCACCATCGCCGCGTGTGATTCTTGCTCGTGTCCAAAAACAGCCACCGGCATTCAGGACTGTCGCAGGCTCGCACGCCCTCCGCATCGTTACTGAGCATCAGCTCTTGCGCCTCCAAGGCCAAAAGCCACAACGGAAACTCCGGCTCGGTTTCCTTTCCCGCCCAATCCCATCGCACCTCCAACCGGCTCTCGACCAGTCTTTGGCTCGTCCGCGCCGCCTTGAAATTCCGTTCCAGCGTAGCCAATGCCGCGCTCGAACCTCGATATCCGTCCAAATGAGCGTAAAAAACATCCGCCATGGCCTCCCGCAGCTCCCTGCATTCCTTCAACGCCCGTGTAGTCGCGTTCGCACTCGCCGTCCGTTCAATCTGCCGCACCTGTTTGGCCGTCAGCAGTTCCGCCTGTTCCACAAAACCCAGCAGATCGCCGTAGCTCTCCAGCAACTCCGCGGGGCTCCCCTCCCGAAATCGCCAATCAAGCGTGTTTACAAAATCAAGCGCAGGATGCCCCGCTACCAACTGAAATGTGCGCACCGCACTAGCTGCCATAATCTTGGATAACCCTCCAAACCATCTTGACAGGTTACCCAGGTCCAGGTAAAGTGGTAACTGTCTATGGCTGCTTCAACGGTTACCAACTCGACAATCACCACTTCTGCCGCGCGCCTTGACCTCCGCGTGCCCCTCGCTTTCTTTGCCATCTATGTGCTCTGGGGAACCACGTTCCTCGCCATCCGCATCGCCGTCCTCGAGCTGCCGCCGCTCTTTGCCGCCGGCACCCGCTTCTTCCTGGCCGGTGTCGCCCTCTTCACTTTCATGTGTCTCAAGGGCGAAGTCCGCCCCACCGCGGCGCAATGGCGCAATCTCCTCATCATCGGCCTGTTGATGTTTGTCGCCGAGTATGGCCCGCTCTTCTGGGCGGAGAAGTACGTTCCCTCGGGCGTTGCCTCCGTCCTTGAAGCCACGCTCCCGCTCATCACGCTCGTCATTGAAATGCTGATACTGCGCCAGCAGCGCATACGCTTCGCCGCCGTTGTCTCCACGCTCCTGGGCTTCTGCGGAGTCGGCGTACTCCTTCTGCCCAGCGGTCCGCAGCACCTCGCGCTCCTGCCCTGCCTCGCAATCCTTGTCGGAGCAATTACGTGGGCTCTCGGCTCTGTTCTCAGCCGGTCAATGGACCTGCCGAAGTCCCGGCCTCTCACTGCCGGCGCAGCCATGATGCTAGGCGGAGGCATCCTTCTCGCGCTATCCGCCGCCATCGGAGAATTGCATCCGCTGCCCCACGTCTCCATGCGCGCCGGCCTGGCACTGCTCTATCTCATCGTCTTCGGATCGCTCTTGGGCTTCACCGCTTTCGTCTGGCTTCTGGCCCGCATGCCGGCAACCCGCGTCGCCAGCCACGCATACGTCAACCCCATCGTCGCCGTGGCGCTCGGCTATTTTCTAGGGGGCGAAGCCATCACCATGCGCATGCTCGCGGGCACCGCCATCGTACTCACCAGCGTGTTCCTCATCCTCCGCCCCGCCAAGTCTTCCGCCTGAAGAATGCCCCCATGGCTATTCAATCCGCAGCGCCTGCATTGGATCAAGCTTCGACGCGCGACTCGCCGGCAGCCACACCGCAAGCAGCGCCACCGCCGTCAAAATCACCGGCACCGTCACAAACACCAGCGGGTCCCAGCTCTTCACCCCAAACAGGAAGCTCGCGATCAAGCGGGTCAGACCGAACGCAGCGCCAATTCCCAATCCCACTCCCACCAGCGCCAGCCGCATTCCATGCCACACCACCATTTTGCGAATCGTATTCCGGTCCGCACCCAGCGCCATTCGAATGCCCATCTCCTGCGTCCGTTGCTGCACGGAATAGGCCATCAGTCCGTAAATCCCAATCGCCGCCAGCACCAGCGCTACCGCTCCAAAAATTGTCAGCAGCAGCATGTTGAAGCTCTCACGCGACGTCGACCGCACCACAATTTCGTCCATCGGTCTGACCCGCGCCACCGGGAAGCCGCCGCTCGCTTGCCGCAGTTGCTCAGTCACAGCCGCAATCGCCTGGTGCGGATCGCCGTGCGTGCGCAACAGCCACCCCATCGGCCCGATCCGCGCGTTCAGCGCCGCAATCGCATCCAGCACCTGCGCCTGCGGAATGATCATCAGCGGACCCGGATCGCGATTCAGTCCACCGTCGTGAATGTCTCCCACAACGCCGATAATCTGTCGCGCCGGCTCCTCAAACGGCGGCCCCATTCCCTTGCCGATACTTATCTGCTGACCCACGGGGTTTTCCTTCGGCCAGAACTGCTTCGCCATCGCCTGGTTGATCAGGACCACTCCCGGCGCCCCCGCCGTATCGTTGTCTGAGAAATCGCGCCCCATCAAAATCGGTATTTTGAACACGCTGAAATATCCGGGAGAAGCATTCATCCACCCCGCTCCCGGATTCTGCCCATCCTTTGCCGGCGGCTTTCCAACAATCGTAAAAGGCAATCCAAAACCGCCTTCCAGTGGCAGGCAGCAGGTCGTCGCCACCGCCTCAACGCCAGGTATCGCCTTTAGCCGATCGCGCCCATCGCGCGAAAGCCGCGCCACACCGTCCGTCTTCTGGAAGCGATCTCCGGTCAGCGACATCTCCATTGTCAAAACATTGTGGCTGTCGAACCCCGGGTTCACCCCGCGCAGTGCCGCGAATGTCCGAATCAACAGCGCCGATCCAACCAGCAGCACCAGCGCCAATGAAACCTCGCTGATCACCAGGACAGACCGCGCCTTGCTCTGTCGAAATCCCGTTCCCGATCGATTACTGCTTTCCTTCAGCGACGAATTCAGATCCGTCTTCGATGCGCTGATCGCCGGAAAAAGCCCGAACACAATTCCCGTCAGCAGAGACACGCCCAGCGTAAATCCAAGCACGCGCCAATCAACACCAACCGCGGCGCCATCTTCGCCAATCCGCGGCAGCCCCGCCGGACTCACCGCCAGCAGCGCCCTCACCCCCGCATAGCCCAGGATCAGCCCCAGCACGCCCCCCGTCACTGAGAGCATCACGCTCTCCGTCAGCAGTTGACGAATGATCCGCGCGCGCCTCGCCCCCAATGCAGCCCGGATCGCAAACTCTCGCTTCCTTCCCGTCGCCCGCACCAGCAGCAGGTTCGCCACATTCGCGCAAGCAATCAGCAGCACCAGTCCCACCGCGCCCAGCAGCACCAGCAGCGACTGGCGCACATCGGAGACGATCGTGTCGCGCAACGGCTCAACCTCAAAACCCTCATTCGCTTCGAGCTTTCCGGGAAAAGCGCGGCGGAATTCCTGCGCGGACAACTTCATCTTCGCGTTGGCCTGCGCGAGCGTGATGCCGGGCTTGAGCATTGCCGCTGCCTGAAAAAAATGTCCCTGGTTTGTGCTGTTCGGTTCAAACTGGAATGGCACCCAGATATCGGCCTCCGGGTCCGACTCGAATTGCTTTCCCAGCACGCCGACGATCGTGTACGGCTCGTTTCCCAGCGATAGTGATTTGCCCACCACGTTCGCATCGCCCCCAAACTTGCGCTGCCATAGCCCGTAGCTCAGCACCACCACCTTTCCGCCGCTCGGTGCATCTTCCTGCGGCGTGAAGGTGCGCCCCAGCATCACCGGCGCTCCGAACAGGCGAAAATATCCTTCCGTTACGTGGATGCCGTGCACCTGCTCCGGCCTGTCGCCGGTGATGTTGAAGCCGGGCCCACCCCCGTCGTACGCAGCAACTTCTTTGAAAACATCTGTGCGCCGCTGCCAGTTTTGAAACTTCGTTGGAGAAGCACCGGGAAACTTCCCGTCCGGTCCGGTGAGCAGAAAATGCACAATCCGGTCTGAATTGGGGTAGCTTAGCGGCTTCAAAAGCACCGCGTTCACCACCGTGAATATCGCTGTATTCGCCCCAATCCCCAACGCCAGCGCAGCCACCGCGGCAATCGTGAAACCTGGGTTCTTGATGAACATGTTCAGCGAATACTTGACGTCATTCCACAGATCGCCCATTGCTCCGCTCCAATCCGTCTCCGGTCTGCTTGCCGCGGCACTTGATTATTGAGTCTGAAAGGAAAATTTCCCAGGCTCGCTTTATCCTCTCCGCATCCCTACGCATTCGGCTGGCATTGTGTTCCTTGACGTATCTCGCGACCGGCAGTGAGCACCAAATGTTTTGTCTCAGTAATCCACCGCCTTCACCGACCCGCTTCTTTCAGGGCGCGACTGAGTCCTGCCGCAATCCAATCTCACCTCCTGACGGCACCCATACATGCGCGCCTGCCTCCGCGTGCATCTCACAAAGTTGCGGAAGGGAAATGGAAATGGCAAAAGAGACTGTAAGAGAAAAAGTCGATCTGAATGAAAGCTCGGTCTACGGCGACACACAAGCGGAAGCCCAGGACGGCGACACTGCAACCGATGCCACCCTCGATCGGCTTGAATCCATAACCGGCGGCGCAGACGACCCAGCTATCTACGAAGGTGAACTCGGCGAGCAATTCGACGAGCTCGATGCCAGCACCGATGAAGAAGTGGACGCGCTCGAGGTGAACCTGCTTCAGGACGACGACTTGTCCAACTCCCGCGATGGCTCGGGCATCGTCGTCGACGACATCGCGAAAGAGCGCATCGCCAAATTCACTGAGACCGGCCCATTCCAGGGTATTCAGGGCGCTGTCAGCCTTAGCCCGGGTCGTGACGACACCAGCTCAATCCTTCGCCACCACCACTCCAACACAGAAGTGGCTCGCACCGACGCCATTGTGGAAGATAATGTCGATGAGCCTCAGGATGAAATCAAGTCCGACTCCAGAGCCGACGAGGGTACCGGCGCCTGATCGCAGGCTAGAATTCAAAATCGCGTTCGTATCATCTCGATAACCCCGATCTTTAATCCCGCGCGAAAACTTCCCTTCAGAACACCGCCTTACCGTATCCTTGCCTACGGCGCTCCTGATCTTTTCTTTCACGGATTAGGAGCAAGCCCCCGAGGGTTTAATCCGAATGACCTTAGTGAAGGCGCGGCTCGCCGCAATGATGTTCCTGGAATACTTCATCTGGGGCGCGTGGTACGTCACCGTCGGCACCTGGCTCGGTCGCACGCAGCACTTCACAGGCGAACAGATCGCTCTCGTCGCCGGCACCACCGCCGTCGGGGCCATCGTCTCACCCTTCCTCGCCGGCTGGATCGCCGATCGCTTTTTCGCCACCCAGCACGTCCTCGCCGCCCTTCACGCCGTCGGCGCAGTGCTGCTCTTCCTCGCTTCGCAGCGCACCACCTTCACGCCCATCTACTGGCTCGTGCTCGCCTATGCCTGCGTCTACATGCCCACCCTCGCCCTCACCAATTCACTCGCCTTCCGCCAAATGACCGACCCGCGCACCGAGTTCGGCCCCATCCGCGTTCTCGGCACCGCCGGATGGATCGTCGCCGGCCTTACCGTCGGCGGACTCAAGCTTGAAGCCACCGCCATCCCCCTCCTGCTCGCAGCCGCCTGCTCACTCCTCTTCGCCATCTACGCGCTCACACTCCCGCACACGCCTCCCCTTGACCACCCAGAGCACTTCAGCGTCTCCCGCCTCATCCCTCCTGAAGCCATCCGCCTTCTCCGCGACCGCTCCTTCGCCATCTTCGTACTCGCCTCCTTCCTCATCTGCATTCCCTTGCAGTTCTATTACGCATTCACCAATCTCTTTCTCAACGAAATCGGCATCCACAACGCCGCCGGAAAAATGACCGGCGGACAAATGTCTGAGCTCTTCTGCATGCTGCTCATCCCCTGGTTTTTCCGCCGCCTCGGTGTCAAGTACATGCTCATCGCCGGAATGGCCGCATGGGCCCTGCGCTATGCCTTCTTCGCTTTCGGCAACAGCGGCGCCGGCCTCTGGATGCTCTATGCCGGCATCCTCCTTCACGGAATCTGCTATGACTTCTTCTTTGTCACCGGCCAGATCTATGTAGACCGCAAGGCCCCCATCGCCTACCGCGCCGCTGCCCAGGGAATGCTCACCCTCATCACCTATGGAGCCGGCATGCTGCTCGGCTCCTGGCTCTCCGGCCAGGTGGTCGATCATTATGCCACCATCGCCGCCGATGGCTCCTCCACACACGATTGGAAGCCCATCTGGCTAATCTCCGCGGGCCTGTCTACTGCCATCCTCGCTCTCTTCTTCGTTGCCTTCTCTGAAAAAGAAACCCCTGCGTCCGCCAATTAAATTCTTGAAAAATCTGGCCCTCCTGCGGAATTCCAACTTTTCCGCCTGCCCATTCCCGATTCGATGAACCCAATTCCCGGAAACCGAATCTACATAAAATGTGGCGTTGTTCCAAGAGCCTGACCCGGCCGCGCGCCGTTCCATTCAGATCCACCGCAAACT
>Ga0302319_10010923_pt1 | contig 17262 bp, 17 predicted proteins | sample Bog_T0_2_FD_203319 | JGI IMG/M metagenome (GOLD analysis project Ga0302319, IMG submission 203319) | Peat permafrost microbial communities from Stordalen Mire near Abisko, Sweden - Bog_T0_2 | ecosystem: Environmental > Terrestrial > Soil > Wetlands > Peat | place: Sweden: Abisko, Stordalen Mire...
AAGCAGGCGATCGGCGACGTCAGCCTCATTTCGATCCCCGAGGGCGCACCCGTCACCACGACCAAGATCGGCGTCCCCGCCTCGATCGGCATCACGGGGAAGCTCCAGCCCGGCATGCGGGCCGTCAGTATTCCGGTCGATTTCGTGAAATCGGTTTCGGGACTCGTGGAACCGGGCGACCGCGTCGACGTGCTCGCCTCGGGCGGTAAGACGAAGCCCACGACCACGATCATCCGCGGCGCGATGGTGTTGGCCGTCAACGCGACGCTCGAACCTCAGCCCGCGGAGAGCGGAAGCCCGAGCGGGGCGGCGCCTACTGCTCCGGTGGCGGTGACCCTCGGCGTGACGCCCGATCAGGCGAACGAACTCACCTACGCCGATCTGAACACCACGCTGCGCCTCGCGTTGCGCTCCCCGGGCGAGCGAGTGCGGGCGTTCCCGGCGCAGCCGCTCGAGATCGACACCGGCGAAACGGCCGCGCCCGCGAACGTCGTTCCGCCGCTCCATCCGGTGGAAGCGCCGACCCCGGGCAAGCCCGCACCGTCCCCCACCCCCGGCATTCTCGTGATCGAAGGATCCGAGGTTACCGGAGGCTCGAAATGACCGCCGTTTATCTGGTCGTCGGCGTCAAGGGCGGCACCGGCGCGACGACGCTGTGCGTCGATCTGGCCCGCGCGGCCCGGCGCGTGAAGCGCAGCGTCACGGTGGTCGATGCGGATCTCGGCGGACATCGCAACGTCGCCGAGTTGCTCGATGCCACGCGCCTGCTCAATGCCAATCGCGGCGGCTCGATCTTCTCGGTCGCGCGCTCGGGCGACATCGACGTGGTCGAACTCGTCGACAAGTACGACGACAGCTTCGCGCTGCGCCGCAAAGACGTCGATACGTTGGCCGCCGACGTTTCGACGCAAGGCGACCTCGTGTTGGTCGATGCGCCGCGCCCGTTCGAAGGCAACGTCTTCCCGTTCGCAACGCGCTCGCAGCGGGTTCTCCTCGTGATGGAACCCGACCATCTGGGTGCGGCGTCGTCGCGCACGATGCTGCGCGATCTCGTGCGTTTCGGAATCCCGGCCGGACAGATTTGGCTGGTCGTGAACCGGCGCCAGGAGCGCGCGGAAATCGGGATCGCGGAGTTGCAGAAGATCCTCGGCCTCGAGGTCGCGATCGAGCTGCCGCGCCGCGGCGACCGCCGCAGCGAAAAAGCGCTCGACGGCCTGCTGAAAAAGATGCTCGAGACTCCGCTCGAGGCTCCGTTCACGAACCTGAGCTCGGCGCTCTCGTCGGACGCGCTGCTCACGGCCGGACCGTCCGGGGCCGAGCCCGCTTACGTTTCACCGAACGGCATCGTCGTCGATCCGGCGGCCAGAGAATCGCTCGACCGCCGCAACAAGATTCGGCGCGAGATCAGCGATCAGATGGTCGGCCGCGTCGATTTGGTGGCCGCGAGCCGTGGGCACAGCGACGCGGAAAAGATCGCGCAGTTGCGCGCCACGATCGATCGCATCCTCGATGAGCTCCTCGAATCGCGGAGCGACCTCGGCGACCTCCCGCTCTCCGATCGCGCCGCGCTCAAACAGGAGATCATCGACGAGCAGCTCGGCCTCGGTCCGCTCGAAGAGTTGATGCGCGATCCGGCCGTCTCCGAAATCATGGTGAACGGCGCCACCCACATCTACGTCGAGCGCGCGGGCAAACTGACGCTCTCGGACCGGCACTTCAACGACGAGCGGCACCTGCGCCTCGTGATCGAACGGATCGTCGCCCCGCTCGGCCGGCGCATCGACGAAGCGTCGCCGATGGTCGACGCTCGCCTTCCGGACGGTTCGCGCGTCAACGCGATCATCGAACCCCTCTCGCTGCGCGGCTCCTCGCTCACGATCCGCCGTTTCGGCACGCGCCGCCTCACGATGGAAGATCTCGTTCGCTTCGGCTCGATCGCGCAAGAGGGCGTCGGATTCTTGCGCGCGATCGTTCAAGCCAAGCTCAACGTCGTGGTCAGCGGGGGTACCGGTACCGGTAAGACGACCTTCCTCAACATCCTCTCGAACTTCATCCCCGAGAGCGATCGCATCGTGACGATCGAGGACGCCGCCGAACTCTTGCTCAAGCACGAGGACGTGGTGAGCCTCGAAGCGCGGCCGGCCAATATCGAAGGCCGCGGCGCCGTCACGATTCGCGACCTCGTGAAGAACTCGCTGCGCATGCGTCCCGACCGGATCGTGATCGGCGAGTGCCGCGGCGGCGAGGCGCTCGACATGCTGCAGGCGATGAACACGGGCCACGACGGATCGCTGACCACGCTGCACGCTAACTCCCCGCGCGACGCGCTCGCGCGCCTCGAGACGCTCGTGCTGATGGCCGGCTTCGACCTTCCGGTGCGCGCGATTCGCGAGCAGATCGCGAACGCCGTCGACGTGATCGTTCAGATCGAGCGCATGCGCGACGGTACGCGCAAATGCACGAGCGTCACGGAAGTGGTCGGCATGGAAGGCGACGTGGTGACGCTGCAAGAGGTGCTGAAGTACCGGCAGATGGGGCTCGACGAAGCCGGCAAGGTGAAGGGTTCGTTCGTCTACACGGGCGTCCAGCCGCACTATCTGGAACGCTTCGAAGAGAACGGCGTGTTCTTCGACATGCGCGAGCTCCAGGGGCTCCGCACCGCGGAAGCGGTATGGTAGATTACGGGCCAATCGTTCCGATCGCCATCGGTTTGAGCGTAGCGGGATCGATCCCGCTCATCGCCTACGCGTCCGGATTCGACATCGGAAAATACGAGAAGAAATATACGAGCGGGTTCGCTCGCGAGATCGTCAAGGCCGATCTCCCGATTCAAGCTCAGGACTTCGCGCTGGGCTTGGTCGTGACGGGCGCCATTTTGTGGCTTGTCGTGATCGTGCTCCTGCACCAAAGCTTCCTTACCGCGCTCTTGGCCCTTCCGGCCTTTGTCGGCCTCTCGCTCGTGGCCGGGACCGTCTATCTGCGCGTGCGCGGACATCTGCGGCTGCGCAAGTTCGGCGATCAATTGGAACTCGTGTTGCGAACGCTCAGCGGCGCGCTTCGGGTCGGCGTGAGCTTGCGGCAGGCGCTCGTGCTCGTTGCCGACGAGATCCCGGACCCGGCCCGCCGCGAGTTCCGGCGCGTGATCGGCCGAACGAACATCGGCATCCCGCTCGTCGATGCGATCGAAGAGATGGCCAAGACGAATCCGGGCAACGACCTCATGCTCTTCGTGCGCTGTATTCGCGTGCAGCAGCAGACGGGCGGCGACCTTTCGGGCGTCCTCGAGACGCTGGCGGCAACGATCCGCGACCGGCGCCGCGTGCGCCGCAAGATGAGCGCGCTCACGTCGCAGGGCCGGTTCGGCGCGCTGATCATCGGCGGCCTGCCACTGATCGTGGGCGGCTTCGTGGTCGGCACGCAACCCGACATGCGGGACGCGATGCTCTTCACCAGCGTCGGGCTCGGCTGTCTCGCCGGGGTCGTCGTCCTTGAGGGGCTCGCTGTTTTCACCCTCAACAAGATCCTCCAGTTGGACGTGTAGCGCGATGCCGTTCGGGTTGCCACCCATCATCCTCGTCATCGGCATCGGCGTGGCGTTCGCGTTCGGCGCGTTCGTCTATTCGCTGATCCCCGTCAAGAGCGACATCGCGCGGCGCCTCGAACGTGCCGAGACGGTGGAGTGGGAGGGCGGCGTCGAAGGCCGCCGTGAAGTCTTCGCGCGCATTTTCAGCGAGAAACAGGTCAGTTCGCTGCGGCGGAGCCTCGACGAGGCCGGTTGGTACGAGACCACGCCGACGCAGATCGCGATTCAGATGATCGCCTTCGCGATCTTCGCCGCAACGGCGGGCGTCGCCGTGGTGATTGCGCTCGACCTCGACAACGTCTACTATCTCGGCGTCGGCTTGTTCATGATCCTGGCCGGATATCTGCCGCTGTCGCGGCTCTCGCGCGCCGTCAAGAAACGTAAGGCCGACATTCAGCGCGCGCTGCCGGATTTTCTCGACATGCTCTCGACCACGGTGTCGGCCGGCCTCGCCTTCAACGTGGCGCTCACGTACGCGCAAGACGTGGCCGAGGGCCCGCTCGGCGATGAGATTCGCGCGGCCCTCTCGGAGGTTCGCCTCGGACGCTCGCGCGCCGATGCCTTGCGTTCCATGGCGGCCCGCGTCAACCAGGAGCAGATCACTACGTTCGTAACCGCCGTGGTGCAAGCCGAACGGCTCGGCTCGAACCTCGGGCTCGTGCTTCGCGAGCTCGCGGAAGACGTCCGGAACTATCGCATGACGCGCGCGGAAGAACTCGCGAACATGATGCCGACGAAGATGGCACTGCCGATGGCGCTCTTCATGTTGCCGGCGCTGTTCCTCATGATCTTCGGACCCGTGATCGCGGAGTACATGCAGCACCAGTGACGGGCACCGTCCAGACGCAGCCCCTGTGGGTTCTCGCGCTCTGTTTCATCGAAAACGCCGGCATCGCGTTCCTCGTCGTCCGCCTCCTCTTTCGCGAAAGCGACACGCGTCTCGTCGGCGCGCTCGCGAGCGTGGCGGGCGTGATCGGCGTCGGGAATTACGCGAACGGCGTGCCGCTCTTCCCTGGCCTGGTGATCGTGTGGTGCATCTGCACGGCCTTCGTGGCCGCGATCTGTTACGACGTGCAGACGCGCCGCATTCCGCCGATCGTCGTCGCGCCCGTGATCGCGCTGCTCACCGGGATCGACATCGCGCACGGCGATTGGGACGCGATCGGCACGGGACTCGTGATCGGCTTGGCCTTCTTCGGACTCTCGTGGCTGCGTACCAAGGACGTGAACTCCGGACTCGGCGACGCACTGCTCTCGGGTCTAGCGGGGCTCGCGTTCGGATTCGAACTCGGCACGATCGTCGTCGCGATCGCGTGCTTCGCGTCGGCGGCCTTCGCGCGCAACAAGAGCGGCGGGGCGACGGCCGTGTTCGCGCCCTATCTGGCCGCTACGGTCGGCGTAGCGCTCATGATCCCCGGCCACTAAAAACTCGCCACCCTGCATGACATTGACGGCGGCTACTAGACGCCGGTCACTGAGTAGCTGGGGATCGACGTTGGGGCCGGCGTTGCGCCTTTCGGCGGGAGCGTCACCGTGACGGGCGGAGACGACGGGTAGGGCGACGGCGTCGGAACCGTGTACTGACCGACGTTGCCGGGACAGTTGGTCGAACTCGTGCAGTTGATCACGGGCGTCTGTTGCGTGACCGATTGCGGCTCGAGCGACCCCTTGATCGCCGCGCCGACGGAACTGCTCTGGAGGATTTCGCCGAGCGAACCCGCCGTCAAGTAATTCTGCGCGGCCCGGATCGTGAGCGTCGCGTTCGGGATCACCTTGCCGACGAGCGGCGCGCTCACGCCTGTCTGTGCGGACATCTTCAGAAAGTCGCTCTGCAGCGGATAGAACGCGCCGTTGATCTGGACGATGCCCTTCGCGTAGGTGCACGACGTGGTGGGCAGGGGAGCCGTGGCTGCCGGCTTCCAGAACGTGGTGCGCGAGGCCGAGAGCAGCGTCGTGTCGGGAAGCGCGCCGTTGCAATTGGCGCTCGGGTCCGCGGGGTCGACGCCGTCGATCGAACTGTAGAGATTGTACGTCGAAAACGAGAGATACGGATTCCCCGGCGCGAAGATCGAGCCGCCGTTGCGCACGCCGAGCTGCACGCGTTCGCTCATCGATCCCTCGCTCGAGATCACGAAGATTCCGTACATCGAGAGCAAGATGAGCGGGATGAAGAGCGCCGTTTCGAAGATCGCTTGACCGCGCTCGCCCCGCCGCTTCATCAGCATGCGGTCGCCGTCGTAACGGCGCCTCCGAAGGGCAGGATCGGAATGGAACTCCACCAACCGAAGAGCGCGCTCGTTTCGTTGTACGTCAGGGTTGCGGTCAACTTCGTCGCATTCGCGGTGTACTGATTGGAGTCGAAGTCGACGAGGTACCAATCGTAGTGCAATTGCGTCGCGTATTGGACGGGCATCGACGAATCGGGCGTGGATTGGGTGTAACTCTCCGCGGCCTGGAACGGTCGCCCGAGTCCCTGAATCCCCGAGGTGGCTGGCTCGATCCATTCTTCGCTGACCATGGCGTCGGTCGCCGCGGCCCGGCCGACTGCGTAGTACGTCGGTTGCGCGAAGGGCCCGAACGTCGGGATGAGCGGCGTGATCTTCTCGCAGGCGACCACGTCGACCGCGACCGGCGCCCACAGGTTCGTGGCCTCGGTATCGAGCCCGTGTTTCGTGGCGGCTCCGCCGACGCCCGGAATGTAGTAGTCGGCGGCGTCCAGTTCGACCGCCCCGAGGCCCGTACGATAGGCGACGGCGCCCGTGGTCATGCCACCGTAGCCGGCCGACGTGCTGGCCGGCGCGAACGAGTACTTGATCGAGTTCGTACCGTTGCCGTTGCCGCAGTCTCCGCCGATCGCGTTGACGGTGGTCGGCGCGTCGGTGTTGCAATTGGTCTGCAGGGACGCGAGCATCGCCGTCGCGTTCGTTTGGAACGTTCCGAACGTCGCCTGTTGCGTGATCGTATTCAGAAATGACGAGTTCGCAAAATAGCGCTGCTCCGAGCGATTGAGGTTATCGCGGAGATCGATGTACGTGCGATTGCACGTTCCTTCGGCCGTGAGGTACCAGGTCTGCGGCTGCGTTTGCATGACGCCGTTGACGGCCTTGACGTAACCTTCCGGGTTGCATCCGCCGCTGCGATGGATCGCGAGCAGCATGCCGTCGAGCAAGTGACGGGACCGGACTTCCTCGATGTTCTGAGCGTACAGGAGCGCGGTGATCGTGTTCCATTGGTCGGCCTGGATCGCGACGACGGCCGCGGCCGCCGAGTCCGCCGCATTCTGCGCGCGGATCTGGTAGCGGACGGAATTCGCGTAATTCGCCGTGAGATAGGTCAGGGCGAGCGCCGCGATGCAGCCCGCGATCCAGATCGGCAGCACCTGCCCGCGCTCGATCCGGTGCGCCCTGCGACGGCGCAACGTCATGCTGAGCTTGTCGAAGCATGGGTTTGGCTTTAACATTCGTACCCCGGATTAACGGCGTACGCGGAGTTCGTGCCCGCCTCATTGGCGTTGATCGCCGTTCCGCTCGGCACCGTCACGTCCCACGTGTAGATTTGATTGAGGTCGGCATCGACGCCGGGATCGACTGACCCCCCGTTAAAAGAATTGTTGTTCTTGAAGGCCGTCGGGTTCGTGGCGAGCCACGCATCGATCTGTGGGCCGTAGCCGCCGACTCCTTCGGAGGAGGAACCGCTGTAGAGCACGGGTAGGTCGGGATAGTGCTGGAAGAAAAACGAGATATCGGCCAAGCGGTTGTAGTGGCAGTCCATGAACTCGAACGTCTGCGTGGGCGCGACGCCCGGCCCGCCGGGGCCGGACCAATAGGCGTTCGCGCCGTTGACGCCCGGCGTGGCAACGCCCCAATTATACGTGTCGAGAAACGCGCCGATGCCGAGTGAGAGAAATTGCGCGGTCGCACCGCAGGTCGTCCACGGCATGACCGTGGGGCAATGCTGCATGAAGTTGAAGCCGACGAAGTACGGCGGCGTGTTCTCGCCGCCCGTGAAGTAGTTGACGTTGTAGCCGGCGGGGTTTCCCGCGGCCCCACACTGCGCGTAGGGGGTGTTCGCGGTGTTGAAATGCGGCGTGCACTCGGTCCACTGGGCTTCCACATCCTGCGCGCCCACGCCGATGATTCTCCCGAGCAGGCTCACTTTGCCGTGCGGGATGACCTTTGCCGGAACCTGGAGCGGCTGGAGCATCGATTGGCCCGCGTGACGTTGGCCGTTGAGACCGTACTCGGACGGCGTGTCGTACTCGTACTCAACCGCGAGCGGGGCGCTCGGTGCGGGCGACGGCGAGGCGGGCGAGGTGATGTCGGTCGCCGCGATTTGCGGAAACGTGTTGTGTACGAACGCTGCCGGGCTCGTGCTCGGGAGCACGCCGACCGCGTAGGCACGCGCCGCCGTATACGATGCGGCGTCGGCGGTTACTTGGAGGAAGCCGAGCGCTCCCACCTGGACCGCGAACAAGAGAATCGTCAGGCCGATGCCGACCGTCAGCGCGGTCTCGATAACGACCGCGCCGCGCATGCCTTTCAATGCTGGTACGACATGGTCGCCGAATTCTGAAAGTTGTTCTGGTTCGTCGTGACGACGTTCGTGCTGACGTGTCCGAACAGGTTGAAGGACGCGATCGCGATGATCGAGAGCGCGGCGATAACGATCGCGTACTCGGGAAGCGCGTTTCCCGCTTCACCGGCGCGGTCGGTCTCGAATCGCGAAGTCTCGAACATCTTCGTCCGATTCCTTGCGTACCTCGAGTGCCCGCTCGTCTTTGCGGGCGCACCGTCTCTCATGCGACGCGCGATGAAGCGCTCGCCGATAACCGTTTAGTTCGTCAGTGAACGTTCTTCGCGGTCGCCGCCCGGGACAACTGTGCTGCAAATCACAGGAGGCGCTCGCTTAGATTCCGGGCACGGAGGCGGAGGGAATCGCAGTCGGCGTCGGTGTCGCACCCTTGGGTGGAAGCGTCACCGTAACCGAGGGCGACGACGGAAAGGGGGACGGCGTCGGAAGCGCGGCTTGGCCCACCTGACCCGGGCAGTTGATCGGGCTCGTGCAGTTGGTCACGGGCGTCTGATAGGCGATCGACTGCGGCTCGAGCGACGCCTTGATCGCGGCGCCGATGGAACTGCTCTGGAGGATCTCGCCGATCGAACCGGGCGTCAGATAGTTCGCCGCCGCCTGGGTCGTGAGCGTGGCGGTCGGGATCACCTTACCGATGAGCGGCGTGCTGACGCCCGTCTGGGCGGAGAGCTTCAGGAAGTCGCTCTGCAACGGATAGAACGTGCCGTTGAGCAGGACAATGCCCCTCTTATAGGTGCACGACCTCGTTGGCAATGGGGCGGAGGCCGCCGGCTGCCAGAACCCGTGGCGCTGCGCCGAGAGCAGCGATGTGTCGGGAAGTGCGCCGTTGCAATTGCCGCTCGGGTCGGCCGGGTCGACGCCGTCGATCGAACTGTAGAGATTGTAGCTCGAATACGAGAGATACGGATTGCCGGGCGCGAAGATCGAACCGCCGTTGCGCACGCCGAGCTGCACGCGCTCGCTCATCGATCCCTCGGTCACGACGACGAAGATGCCGTAGAGCGACAGCAGGATGAGCGGGATGAACAAGGCCGTTTCGAAGACCGCCTGGCCGCGCTCGCGATATCGTCGCATCAACATGCCGTCGCCGTGGTGACGGCGCCTCCGAAGGGGAGAATCGGTATGGCACTCCACCAGCCGAAGAGCGCGCTCACTTCGTTGTTTGCGATCGATCCCGTCAATGTCGTGCCGTTGGCGTTGTAGTCGTTTGCACCCCAATAGACTTGATACCAATCATAGTTGTTGGCTCCCGAGTCCGGCTGCGGCGTCGTATAGTACTCCGGAGCTTGAAGCTCGGTGCCCTGCCCACGAAACTCGTTGGCCTGGGGTTCGAGCCACTCTTGCGTGACCATCGCATCGGTCGCCGCGGCGCGACCGACGGCGTAGTACGTCGGCTGCTGGAAGGGCCCGAAGCTCGGGATGAGCGGCGTAATTTTTTCGCACGCGACCACGTCGACCGCAACCGGGCCCCACAGATTCGTCGCTTCGGTATCGAGTCCGTGCTTGGTCGCGACCCCGTCGGTGCCCGGGATGAAGTAATTCGCTGCGTCTAGCTCCACCGCTCCGAGCCCCTTGCGGAAGGCGATCGCGCTCGTGGTCATCCCGCCGTAGCCGGTCGACGCGCTCGCCGGCGCGAACGAATACTTGATCGAGTTCGAACCGTTGCCGTTTCCGCAGTCTCCGCCGATCGCGGTGACCACGGTTGCCGTGTCGTTGTTGCAGTTGGTTTGCAACGACGCGAGCATAGCCGTCGCGTCGTTTTGGAAATTTGCGAACGTCGCCTTCTGCGAGATCGTATTCAGATACGCCGCGTTCGTGTAGTAGCGGTCGAGCGACCGGATGAGGTTGTCGCGCAGGTCGATGTAGGTCCGGTTGCACGTTCCTTCGGCCGTCGAATACCAGCTCGCGGGTTGCGTTTGCATGACGCCGTTTTTTGCCGGAACGTAACCTTCCGGGTTGCATCCGCCGCTGCGATGAATTGCGAGCAACATGCCGTCGAGGATGTGACGGGTCCGGACCTCTTCGATGTTCTGAGCGTAGAGTAGCGAGGTAATCGCGTTCCACTGATCGGCCTGAATCGCAACGACGGCCGCGGCAGCGGAATCCGCCGCATTCTGGGCACGGATCTGATAGCGGACCGAATTGGCGTAGTTCGCGGTCAAGAACGCGAGGGCCAGGGCCGCGATGCAGCCTGCGATCCAGATCGGGAGTACCTGCCCACGCTCGGCGTGACGCGTGTAGCGGCGATTTGCGCTCAACATTCGTACCCCGGATCCGGGACGTCGGCGGCGTTCGTCCCCGGCTCCGTCGCGTTGATCGCGGTTCCGCTCGGGAGGGTCACGTCCCACCCGTAGATCTGAGTGATGTCGTTGTCGACGCCCGGATCGACGCTCGGATTGTAGAACGATGTGATGTTTTGCGTGAAGCTCGTCGGCTGCTTCGTTTGGAGCCAGGTGTCGATCGTGCCTCCCCAGCCGCCGACGGCTTCGGAGGGCGAACCGCTGTAGAGTACCGGCAAGTCGGGATAGTGCTGGAAGAAGAACGCGAGATCGGCGAAGCGGTTGAAGTGGCAGTCCATGTACTCGAAGGTCTGCGTCGGAGGGACGCCCGGCCCGCCGTTGCCGCTCCAGTAGGCGTTCGCGCCATTGACGCCCGGAGTCGCGACGCCCCAATTGTAGGTGTCCAAGAACGAGCCGATGCCGAGCGAGAGGTACTTCGGTGTCGTCGCCGAGCAGCTCGTCCACGGCATGCTCTTCGGGCATTGCTCCATGAAGTTGAAGCCGACGTAGTACGGTGGCGTGTTCTCGCCGCCCGTAAAATAATTCACGTAGTAGCCAGGCGGGTTGCCACCGATGCCGTTCATGCCGACCAAGCCACACTGCTGATACGCCGCTTGGGCTGCGTTGAAGTGCGGCGTGCATTCGGTCCACTGCGCTTCCACGTCCTCGGCGCCTACGCTGAGCAACCTTCCGAGAAGGCTGACCTTCCCATGCGGATTGACGGTCGTCGGAATTTGGAGCGGTTGGAGCATCGATTCACCCGAATGCCGATGGCCGTTCGTCAAGTATCCCGTGTTGTATTCGTAGTCGATCGCGAGCGGTGCGCTCGGGGCGGGCGACGGCGACGGTGTCGCGATGTCGGCCACCGCGATCTGCGGGAAGACGCTGTGCACGAAGGCCGCCGGACTCGTACTGGGGAGCGCGCCGACGGCGTAGGCCCGCGCCGCGGTGTACGATGCGGCGTCGGCCGTCACTTGGAGGAAGCCGAGCGCTCCTACCTGCACGGCGAACAGCAGGATCGTCAGGCCGATGCCGACCGTTAATGCGGTCTCGATGAGAACCGCCCCGCGCATACCTCTCAATGCTGGTACGACATCGTCGCGGAGTTTATAAAGTTGTTCTGGTTCGTCGTCACCACGTTCGTGCTCGTGTTGCCGAGCAACTGAAACGATACGATCGCGATGATCGAGAGCGTGGCCAGGATGATCGCGTACTCGGGCAGCGCGTTCGCGGACTCGTCACGGCACATACGCGCGACGAGCGATCCCAAACCCCGGAACGCCGATCGGACGTGGGTCGCTTCGGCGGTGGATACCGCCGTACGACGGGTGGTCGTGCGTCCTTGTGGTCGCGCGTGCTCGAACATATCGTGTGGCCTCAAGCCGGGGCAGAGCATCGAAAATGCTCGCGATTGATAATCGGGGGGCGCCTCTCTATTCAAGGGACGTCGTGGGTGTCCGCTCGCGCCGCCTCGGTTTCCGTCCGCCGACGTATCCTGGGAACGATCGCCATCGGTCCACGGTGCCCGGTGCCTACGTCGCCACGCGAACGGTATGGTCCGGCAGACGGCCGTCTATTTCGGCGGCCACCGGCCCCTCCTCCCTCGTCCCGCGAGTCACAATCGGGCGCGTGAATCCCACCCCGCAAGTGTATCCCGGCGCACGAGCGCGGGGCCGTTAAACTCCGGGCGTGGAGTAGGGGCCGATCGGCGTCGGCGACGGCGTCGCGCCTTTGGGCGGGAGCGTCACCGTGGCGGCCGGGGACGACGGATAGGGCGAGGGCGTCGGAAGCGTATTTTGACCGATGTTGCCGGGGCAGTTGATCGCACTCGTGCAGTTGGTCACGGGCGTTTGGTAGGCCGTCGACTGTGGTTCGAGCGACGCCTTGATCGCGGCGCCGACGGAACTGCTCTGGAGGAGTTCGCCGATCGAACCCGGCGTCAGATAATTCTGCGCGGCGTCGGTCGTGAGGGTCGCGGTCGGGATCACCTTTCCGACGAGCGCGGCGCTCACGCCGGTCTGGGCGGAGAGCTTTAGGAAGTCGCTCTGCAACGGGTAGAACATGCCGTTGATCTCGACGATGCCCTTCGAATAGGTGCACGAGGTCGTCGGTGACGGAGCGGTGGCGGCCGGCTTCCAGAACGCGTGGCGCGAGGCGGAGAGCAGCGTCGTGTCGGGTAGCGCGCCGTTGCAATTGCTGTTGACGTCGGCCGGGTCGACGCCGTCGATCGAACTGTAGAGGTTATAGCTCGAAAACGAGAGGTACGGATTGGCCGGCGCGAAGATCGAGCCGCCGTTGCGCACGCCCAGCTGCACGCGTTCGCTCATCGAACCCTCGGTCACGACGACGAAGATGCCGTAGAGCGAGAGCAAGATGAGCGGGATGAACAGTGCCGTTTCGAAGATCGCCTGGCCGCGCTCGTGCCGTCGTCGCATCAGCATGCCGTCCCCGTCGCAACGGCGCCGCCGAAGGGCAGGATCGGGATGGCGCTCCACCAGCCGAAGAGTGCGCTCAGCTCGTTATTGCCGAGCGTCGCCGTCAGGTTCGTCCCGTTCGCCGTGTAGTTGTTCGCGCCCCAATAGACTTGATACCAGTCGTAGTTCGTGCTCAGGCCGTACGGCACGGGTTGGCTGGAGTCCGGCGTCGGCGTCGTGTAGTACTCCGGAGCTTGAAGCTCGGTGCCCGCGCCCCGAAACTCATTCAGTTCGGGTTCGAGCCACTCTTGGGTGACCATCGCATCGGTTGCCGCGGCGCGCCCGACCGCGTAATACGTCGGCTGATGGAAGGGCCCGAAGTTCGGGATGAGCGGCGTGATCTTTTCGCACGCGACCACGTCGACCGCGACGGGCGCCCACAGATTCGTCGCCTCGGTGTCGGTCGTGTGTTTCGTCGCGGCGCCGTCGGTACCCGGGATGAAGTAGTTCGCGGCGTCCAACTCCACCGCGCCGAGGCCCGTGCGGTAGGCGATCGCGTTCGTGGTCATGCCGGCGTAGCCGGTCGAGGTGCTCGCCGGCGCGAACGAATATTTGATCGAGTTCGAACCGTTGCCGTTGCCGCAGTCCCCGCCGATCGCGTTGACCGTCGTGGTCGTGTCGTTGTTGCAGTTGGACTGCAAGGACGCGAGCATGGCCGCCGCGTTGGTTTGGAAATTTGCGAACGTCGCCTGCTGCGTGATCGTGTTGAGGTACGCGGCGTTCGAGTAGTACCGGTTCAGCGAGCGAATGAGGTTGTCGCGCAGGTCGATGTAGGTGCGGTTGCACGTTCCTTCGGCGGTCGAATACCAGCTCTGGGGCTGGGTCTGCATGACGCCGTTGACCGCCTTGACGTAGCCCGTCGCGCTACACCCGCCGCTGCGGTGGATCGCGAGCAACATGGCGTCGAGGATGTGGCGGCTGCGGACCTCCTCGATGTTCTGAGCGTACAGCAGCGAGGTGATCGTGTTCCATTGATCGGCCTGGATCGCGACGACGGCGGCGGCCGCCGAGTCCGCGGCGTTCTGCGCGCGGATCTGATAGCGGACGGAGTTTGCATAGTTCGCGGTCAGGAACGCGAGAGCGAGCGCCGCGATGGAGCCGGAGATCCAAATCGGGAGAACCTGCCCGCGCTCGGCGTGATGCGTGCGTCGTCGTTCGGCGTTTAACATTCGTAGCCCGGGTCCGGGATATAGGCGGAGTTCGTCCCGGGCTCGGTCGCGTTGATCGCCGTCCCGCTCGGGAGGGTCACGTCCCATCCGTAAATTTGCTTGACGTCGTTGTCGACGCCCGGGTCGAGGGACGAGGAATAGAACGAGTTGATGTTCTGGAAGTTCGTCGGGTTGGTGGCGAGCCAGGTATCGATCTGCCCGCCCCAGCCGCCGACGCCTTCGGAGGGTGACCCGCTGTAGAGGACCGGCAAATCGGGATAATGCTGGAAGAAGAACGCGAGGTCGGCGAAGCGGTTGAAGTGGCAGTCCATGAACTCGAACGTCTGCGTCGGCGGGACGCCCGGGCCGCCCGTACCGCTCCAGTACGCGTTCGCGCCGTTGACGCCCGGCGTCGTGACGCCCCAGTTGTACGTGTCGAGAAACGAGCCGACGCCGAGCGAGAGGTACTTCGCGGTCGTCGTGCAGTTCGTCCATGGCATGATTTGCGGGCACTGCTTCATGAAGTTGAAGCCCACGTAGTACGGCGGCGTGTTCTCGCCGCTCGTGAAGTAGTTGACGTGGTAGCCCGAAGGGTTGCCCGCCGCGCCGCACTGCTGGTACGCCGCCTGCCCGGCGTTGAAGTGCGGCGTGCACTCGACCCACTCGGCTTCGACGTCCTGTGCACCGACGCCGAGCAGCGAGCCCAGCAGGCTCACCCGACCGTGCGGCGTGACGGTCGTCGGAACCTGGAGCGGCTGGAGCATCGATTCACCCGAATGGCGCGAGCCGTTGGCCAAGTATCCCGTGTTGTATTCGTAATCGATCGCGATGGTCGCGGTCGGAGCGGGAGACGGCGACGCGGGCGTGGCGATGTCGGACGTCGCGATCTGCGGGAAGATGCCGTGCACGTAGGCCGCGGGGCTCGCGCTCGGGACGCCGACGGCGACCGCGCGCGCCGCCGAGAACGATGCGGCGTCGGCCGTCACTTGGAGGAAGCCGAGGGCGCCGACCTGGACGGCGAAGAGCAGCATCGTCAGGCCGATGCCGACCGTGAGCGCGGTCTCGAGCACGACCGCTCCGCGCATTCCTCTCAATGCTGGTACGACATGGTTGCGGAGTTTTGAAAGTTGTTCTGGTTCGTCGTCACGACGTTCGTGCTCGTGTTTCCGATGAGCTGAAACGAGACGATCGCGATGATCGAGAGCGTCGCGAGGATGATCGCGTACTCGGGTAGCGCGCTCGCGGATTCGTCCGCGCACATCCGCGTTACGATCGAACGAAGCGCCGCGGCCGAAGACGTGAGGTCGCGGGTCCGGGGAAATGCGAATGCGACGCTCGCGCGCACGTTCTGCGATGGCGAAATCACGGTATTATTTCCTTCGAATATCGAAGGCGCCGAAATTAGTGCGCTACCGCACGTCCCCGCAAGCCCGCCCTTCGACAGGCTCAGGGTGACGTAGAGAACGGCAGAAGGATGCTAAACGTCTGTAACGCTGAGCCTGTCGCCCTTCGACAAGCTCAGGGTGACCGCTCGTTATTTCGTTAGGGAGTCGTCCGCTTTCGTGTGTTGTGCGGGGTCGAGGCCGAGGTCGGTCACCTTGGCGATCGCGGGCGCGCGATTTCCCGGCGCCGCCGCTTCCACGTAGAAGCGCGCGAGTGCGAAGTGGTTCGGAGCGGTGTTGAGGCGCGCGCGGAACGAACCGTTCTGGTCGGCCACGATGTCGGCGCCGTCCAGCGTGATCACGGGAAGATCTTGCGAGAGAACCACCCGTAAGATCACCGACACGTGCGTGCCGGGCGTGGCTCTGCCGGCCACGTCGACCGTGCTCGCGCTCGGCAAATAGTTCGCGGCCACGCGATCGACCGTGCCCGCGTCGGGCGCTTCGACGACTTCGGGCGCCGGTGCGGCGGCCGTTCGGAAATACCGCGCGAACGGCTTGATTTCGGACTCGAACGCTCGCGAGACCACCACGTCGTTCCCGCGGTAGTACGGCACCGTCCCATAGACCGGTTCGCGGCGGTCGTTCACGGTGAAGAACCCATCACCGGGCCGCACGAGGATCACCGCGCCCGCGCGCGTCAGCGAGACTTCATTCTCGAGTGGGAGATAGGCATAATGGTAGCCCAGGTCGCGGGCCACCCGCGCGAGTGGAATGGCGGTATCCGCGAGAGCGGGCGCCGGCGCCAGGGTTGCTGCGGCTGCGATGGCGAACGTCGCACAAAATGTGGATCCGGCGCTCATGCGCATTTCCGATCCTTCCGATAGTAAAGTGATGGTATTCCTACTTTCGAATCGCCGGGCTGCGAACATTAGAGCGACAGCCGCGCTCTGCTGCTTTGCCACGTTCTCCCTGTCGCTTCCCGCGGCTGCGGACGAACCCGGGCAAATCCTTTCGATTGCGACGGGGCATTCGCTGATTCTGCACGGCCACGGCATCACGAAGGTTGCGATCGGCGATGGTAAGATCGCTGCGGCGATTCCGCTCGACTCCGGGAAGCTCCTCGTCAACCCGAAGTCCGCCGGCACGACGACCGTGTTCTTCTGGGATGCCGAAGGCCAGCACACGTACGAATTAACGGTGACGGACGACCGGCTCGACCGCGTCGTGGGCATCTTGCGCTCGTCGATCGATTCGCCCGAAGTCTCCGTTTCGGCGCTCGGAACCACGATTTTCGTGAACGGCAAGGTCTCGGACATCGCCGAGTACCAGCGCATCGGCGCCGCCATCGCGCAGTTCCAGGGCATCAAATTCGACGGCGTCACCACGACGATCGTCAACGGCGTCGAGGTTCGCAAGCCGTTCGGCCCGCTCCAGGACGAGCTCGCGAAAATCCCGGGCTCGTCGGGCCTGCGCGTCGATGTCGATCCGACCGGGAACGTCGTGGTGAGCGGTCGCGTGCCCAACAAGCAGAAGGCACAGACGGTCCTCGATCGGGTCAGCGGCCTCGCGGGACCGTATCTCAAGACGGACGGCAAGGTGATCGACCGGCTCGCGCTCGATGCGAAAAGTCAGATCAATATCCGGGTCGACGTGCTCGAAGTCGACCGGACGGCGACGAGTCAACTCGGGCTCCGTCTCCAAACCGCTCAGGAGTCGACGGTCGGCGGGCAGTTCACGATCGGCAGTACGCAATCCATCTCCGCGCTCGAGAATCCCGCGAAGATCACGGGAAGCAGCAATCCGTTC